>ENA-UOJA01003011-UOJA01003011.1-human-gut-metagenome-genome-assembly--contig:-C19-NODE-3011-length-10594-cov-10.109498_pt1 | contig 10594 bp, 10 predicted proteins | sample MGYA00242337_ERZ723884 | MGnify/ENA metagenome assembly ERZ723884
ACAATTTTCTCATGAAAAAAGGCGGTTTCCCATTGACAGCCTTGTTATAATAGGAATATAAGGATTTTTGAGCCAGCACTCTGCGGCTCGGATTGCTTGACGGCCCCTTGCGGGGGCTTTGGAAAAAGAAAGAGGCAACAGCATTATGACCAAAATTGATATTTTCTCCGGCTTCCTTGGTGCCGGTAAGACGACCCTCATCAAAAAGCTCATCAAAGAGTCCTTTGCGGGCCAGAAGGTCGTTCTGATCGAGAACGAGTTCGGCGAGATCGGCATCGACGGCGGCTTTTTGAAGGAGTCCGGCATCCAGATCAACGAGCTGAATGCGGGCTGTATCTGCTGCTCGCTGGTGGGCGACTTCCGCGCTGCCCTGCAGCAGGTGGTGGAGCAGTACCACCCGGATCGCATCGTGATCGAGCCGTCGGGCGTCGGCAAGCTGAGCGACGTGACCCGCGCCGTCGAGGGTGTGGCGGAGCATCTGGATGTTCAGCTGAACAGCTTCGTTACCGTGGCCGACGTGAACAAGGTCAAGATGTATATGAAGAACTTCGGTGAGTTCTACGATGACCAGATCAGCCACGCAAGCTGCATCATCCTCAGCCGCACCCAGACCGCCAGCGAGGAGAAGATCGCTGCCGCTGTCGCCATGCTACGCGAGAAGAACCCCACTGCGACCATCGTCACGACCGCATGGGATGCCCTGACCGGTGAGCAGATCCTGAACGCCATGTCCACCAAGGACGACTTCAAGGCAGAGCTGATCGCCATGGCTGCCAAGGCCAACGAGGAGCACGCCCACGAGGACGAGGAAGAAGAACACGAGCATCATCACCATCACTACGATGAGAACGGCGTGTGCAGCTGCGGCCACCATCACCACGACGATGATGACGATGATGACGAGGACGAACACGAGCATCACCACCACGACGATGATGACGATGATGACGAGGACGAACACGAGCATCACCACCACGACCATGATGATGAGGACGACGAGCACGAGCATCATCATGATGGGGACGGCCACTGCTGCTGCGGCCATCACCACCATCATCACCACGACGGCCACGACGCCGACGAGGTCTTCACGAGCTGGGGCGTCGAGACCGCCAAGAAGATCGCCAAGGCGGACATCGAGCACGCCCTCACGGAGCTGGATTCCGGCAAGTACGGCATGATCCTGCGTTCCAAGGGCATCGTGGACGGCGGCGCCGACGGCTGGCTGGAGTTCGACTATGTGCCCGGCGAGTGGGAGGTCCGCTCCCGCGGTGCCGATGTGGGCGGCAAGCTGGTCGTCATCGGCTCCAAGCTGGACGAAAAGGCCATTGCGGGCCTGTTCGGCTGCTGATCCCGGAAAGAGGAGAAAGATCACTATGGCAAATGAGATCCCCGTTTACCTGTTTGTCGGCTTCCTCGAAAGCGGCAAGACCAAGTTCATTCAGGAAACGTTTGAAGACCCCAACTTCGACTCCGGCGACAAGACCCTGCTGCTGGTCTGTGAAGAGGGCGAAGAAGAGTATAACCAGAAGAAGTTCGCCTTCCCCGGCGTGACCCTCTACAACTTGGAGGACAAGGCCGAGCTGAACCCCCAGAACCTTGCCAAGCTGGCCAAGGAGGCCGACGCGGGCCGCGTGGTCATCGAGTACAACGGCATGTGGCTGCTGCAGGATCTGGCGAACAACCTGCCCGAAAACTGGATCGTCTACCAGTGCATCGCCACGGCGGACGGCACCACGGCCCTGACCTACGCCCGCGACAACTCGATGCGCTCCCTGCTGCTGGACAAGATCGCCCGCAGCGAGCTGATCGTCTTCAACCGCGCCGAGGCCGTCAACAACGACGCCGCCCGGCAGGAGCTGCACAAGCTGGTGCGTCAGGCATCCCGCAAGTGCGATATCGCCTATGAGTTCGCCGACGGCAGCGTAGCCTACGACGACATCCCCGACCCGCTCCCCTTCGACCTGAACAAGCCTGTGGTGGAGATCGGCGATGACGATTTCGGCATCTGGTATATGGATTGTCAGGACGAGCCCCAGAAGTACGCGGGCAAGACCGTCAAGTTCCTCGCGCAGGTCTGCCAGACCAACCGCGCGGGCAAGAACAGCTTCGTGCCCGGCCGCTTTGCCATGACCTGCTGCGTGCAGGACATCCAGTTCGTGGGCTTCCCCTGCAGCTACGATGGCTACAAGGCGCTGGAGCAGCGCGCCTGGGTCATTGTGACCGCCAAGGTCAATTACAAGTTCCACAACATCTACCGCGGCAAGGGCCCGGTGCTGACCGCTATCTCGGTGGAACCCGCCGAAAAGCCGCTGAACGATGTCGTAACATTCTCTTGACCACCACACATCTAAGGAGGATCTCACCATGAAAACGTTGTTTCGTGTTCTGGGCGCGGCTGCTGCCGTCGCCGTCACCAGCGTCGCCATCGTGGCACTGGACAAGGTGCTGAACGATAAGGGCTCGCTCCACGTGGAAGAGGTGGAGTTCCCCGAAGACGCGGAAAAGGACCCCGAAGAGGCCGCCAAGACCGCCGAGGCCTACGCCGAGGGCGAGGCGAAAGCGGAGCACACCCCCACGGAGCCGGGTGCCGCATGGCCCCCTGCCTTTGCAAAGGAGAATGGGCAGCCCTCGGAGCCCGAAGCCCCGGAAGCTGCACCTGCCGTGGAAGCAGCCAAGGCCGAGAAGGCTGAGGCCACCGCAGAGCCGGAAGCGGCCGAAGAGAAGCCCGCAGCCGGCGAAGTGTCCGTGAACCCTGTGGAGGCCGGCCCCGCCGTTGCCCCTAAGGACGAGAACGGCAAGTTCGACGTGACCAAGATCGCCGAGGCTTCCGATTTCACCGGCGTGGAAGAGGAATCCGGCTGCAAGAGCTGAGAAAAGATTGAAAAAGGAGCGCATCATCGCTTGATGGTGCGCTCCTTTTCTTATGCGCCGTGGGCGATCTGTTTCAGCCGCTCCTTATCCAGCACCTCCACCCCGCCGCGGTAGAGGCGGACGAGGCCCTCCCCGGCGAAATACTTCAGCAGACGGCTGACGACCTCGCGGGCGGAACCCATATAGCGGGCAATCTGGTCGTGGGTCATGTGGAGGTCGGCCCCGCCGGTCTTGGCCAGCTCGTCCGTCAGGAAGATGGCCAGCCGCCGGTCGGCGCTCATGAAGAGGATCTGCTGCATCGTCCACATGGTGTCGGAAAAGCGTTCGGCGGTCATCTGGTAGGCGTAGCAGCGGACGTAGACATTCTGCTGCATCAGCTGGCGGAAGACGCCCGCGCCGATGCAGTAGGCCTCGGTGTCCTCCTCGGCGTCGATGTAAAGGTCAAAGTTGACCGAGTCCATGACGCAGGAGGCTGACAAAATGCAGACTTCGCCCTGAAACAGGCGGTAGAGCGTGATATCGCGGCCGTCCTCGGAGAGCAGGTAGGCCCGCAGCTGGCCCGACCGCAGCAACAGGATGCCCACGCAGTTTTCCACCGGGCTGTGGACCCGCTCCCCTTTCCGGTATTTCACGGGCCGGGTGAAGCGGCAGAGCTGCTCCTGCTCGGCGGGGGTGAGCTGGCCCCAGAACGGGAACGCGCACGCAAGGCAGTTCCGGTTGACGGCAGATGGTTGCACTTCCGACATGATGTTATCCTTTCCGCAGGGCCTTGGCGGCTTCCGTGCCGGCCAGCGCCCCTTCATAAACGGCCTTGGCCACTTGGAGCAGCCCGCCGGTGCAGTCCCCGGCGGCGTAAAGGCCGGGCAGGGTAGTCTGCATGTGTTCGTCCACGAGGATGCGGTTCCCGTCCACCTCGGCCCCCAGCTTGCGGGCCAGCGCGGTGCTGCCCGCAACGCCCAGCGCCACGAAAACGCCGGAAAGCGCCACGGTCTTGCCACCGCTCAGTTCTACGCCGCTGACCCGGTCTTTGCCGAGGATGGCGTTCACCTTTTCGGGGCAGACCGTCACCTCCGGCGGGAAGGAGGCCGTCAGCGGGGAGCCGTTGGTCAGCAGGGTGACGCTCTTTACCACGGGCAGCAGAGCCTGCACCTCGTGCAGGGCGTACTCGCCGCTGCCCAGCACGGCCACATCTCTGCCACGGTAGAAGAAAGCGTCGCAGGTGGCGCAGTAGCTTATGCCATGGCCTTCCAGCCCCGCAAGGCCGGGGATGTGCGGGGCGGCGCGGGAGGCTCCGGTGGCGAGGATGACGGCGTCGGCGGGGAAATCCCCTGCCAGCGTCTCTACGGTGAGCTTATCCATGTAGGTCAAGCCCACGGCTTCGGTGGTCACGAACTGCACCCCCAGCGCCTTTGCCCCTTCGATGCCCCGGCGCTCCAGTTCGGCCCCGGAGATGGGTTCGGCAAAGCCGTAGTAATTCTGGATGAGTTCGGCACGGCCCAGCGCACCGGGCCCCTTGGTGAGAACGGTCGTCTCGACCCCTGCGCGGGCGGCGTACAGCGCCGCCGACACCCCCGCCGGGCCGGAACCGATGATAACGATGTTCGGCATGGATAGCTCCCCCTTTTTTCCTCTAGTATACACCTTTTCCCGCAAAAATCTGTGACCAAGTTCCAAAACGGCCCACTTTTCATCCGGGGCGGAGTGTGTTATACTGAGTTGATTTGAATTGGATCGTGGAGGTATCGAAATTTATGACCAAGCAGCGTCTGCTTTTTATCACCACCGGCGGCACCATCGCCAGCGTGCGCACGGCACAGGGGCTCAAGCCCGTCCTGACCAGCGAGGAACTGTTGGCCCATCTGCCGGAGCTCAACGAGCTGTGCTGCCCCGAAACGCTGGCGCTGTGCAGCATCGACAGCACCGACCTCGGCCCGGAGCACTGGCTGATGATGGCGAAGGCCGTGCAGGAAAATTACGCCCTCTACGATGGCTTCATCATCTGCCACGGCACCGATACGCTGGCCTACTCGGCGGCGGCGCTGTCCTACCTCATCCAGAACGCGGACAAGCCCATCATCCTGACCGGTGCTCAGCAGCCCATCTCCAACGAGATCACCGACGCCAAAAAGAACCTGCGCGACAGCGTCATCTGCGCCCTCGACCAAGGCAGCCGGGGTGTGATGGTGGTGTTCGGCGGCCATGTCATCGCGGGCACCCGCGCCAAGAAGAACAAGACCATCAGCTACGATGCCTTTGCGTCGGTCAACTTCCCGGAGCTGGCGCTGGTGCAGGGCGACCGGCTGGTGCGCTATGTCCCCTCGCCGTGGCCCACCGGCCCGGTGGAGTTTGGCCGCGCCCTGAACCCGAAGGTCTTCCTGCTCAAGCTGACGCCCGGCCTCGGCCCGGAACTCATCCCGGCCATCTTTGAACAATACGACTGCGTTATTGTGGAAAGTTTTGGCGTCGGCGGCATCCCCCAGCGGCTGATGGACGCCTTTGCCGAGGGTCTGGGCGACTACGACAAGACCCGCAAAATTCTGATCTTGACCACCCAAGTCACCTACGAGGGCAGCGACGTGGGCATTTACGAGGTCGGAAAGCGGGTCAAGAACCGCTTCCGCTTCCTCGAAGCCCACGATATGACCATTGAAGCCGTCGTCACCAAGGTGATGTGGCTGCTGGCCCAGAACTGCGACAGCTTCGACCAGCTTCAGCAGCGGTTCTATCGGCAGATCAACTTTGATACATTTTATCACTAAATAATACGATTTTTCCACGAAATCTTCCTCATGGAAGGTTCGGGGGCTGTGCTATTCTGGATTCAGAAAAAATGAAAAGGAGAATCACTATGGCACAATTCGTGAAGCTGGACCCTGAAGCCCTGCGTGAGCTGCACGTTGGCAATGAGCGGCTGGTATCTTACAACGTCGAGATGGCGGAAGTCACTGGCGGCACCTTCTGGAAAGCCTACACCCCGGAACAGATCGCGGGCACGGCGCCCTTTGAAATGAAGGGCGGCCTCAACGCCAATATCTTCGCCGAGGGCGGGCTGATGCAGTATTATGACCCCATCGACCTCTACGATGAGAAGCTGCGGACGCTGGCCAAAGAGATCGGCCCCTCGTGGGTCCGGGTCTCCGGCAGCTGGGCCACCAAGACCTACTACGATTTCGACGGCCATACCGGCGGCAAGGTGCCGGAGGGCTACGGCGCTGTCCTGAACCGCCAGCAGTGGGTGGGAGTGCTGGACTTCTGCAAGGCGATGGGCGCAAAGCTGCTGATCTCCGTGGCCGACTGCGAGGGTCTGCACCACGCGGACGAGCCGTGGAACCCCAGTCAGGCCCAGCAGATCTTTGCCCTGAGCAAAGAGTACGGCAAGCCCATTGACGCGGTGGAGTTCGTCAACGAGCCCAACCTGCTGGAAATGTCCGGCTGCCCCAAGGGCTACACCCCGGAGCTGTATGCCAAAAATCAGGATATCTTTGCCCGCTGGCTGCGGGAAAATTACCCCGACTGCCTTTTCGTGGGTACCAGCACTTCGGAGGGCCCCTCCAACAGCGACCCCGCTTACGAGTCGGCCGGGGACAGCAACAGCTTTTTGAAGAATGTGCCGCTGGAAGTTCTGCTGAAGGGGATGCAGGAAAAGCTGGACGTGTACAGCTACCATTATTACAACGGCGTAGCCGAGCGGCTGAGAGCCGTGATGCCCAACTCCTACTGGCTGCCGGACCGGGCCACCAGCGAGGATTATCTGGACGTTGCCCGAAGCATGATCCAGTACCACACCGAAAAGCGGGACATCTACTGCCCCGGCGGTGAGATCTGGGTCACGGAATCCGGCGACGCGGGCGGCGGCGGCACCACATGGGCTTCCACCTATCTGGATGTTTTCCGTACCCTCAACGAGCTGGGGGCATTCTGCACCGTGACCAAAGGCATCATTTTCCACAACACGCTGGCATCCAGCGATTATGGTTTCCTGAGCCACGGCAGCTTCGACCCCCGCCCCAACTACTTTGCCGTGCTGCTGTGGCACCGCCTGATGGGCAACACTGCTTACGACACCGCCGAACCCATCCGGGAGGGTGCCCACGTCTACGCCCACTCCCGCGCCGACGGCAAGCCCGGCAAGGCCTACCTCATCATCAACAACAGCCGAACCGACACCACCACCGTCGCCCTGCCCAAGGACGCCGAGGTGTATCAGCTCTCCGCCGAGACCCTCCGTGCCGAGACCATGCTCTGCAACGGCAAGGCTCTGGTGCTGGGCGAGGGCAACGCTCTGCCGGAGATGGCTCCCGTGGCGGCCAAGGCTGGGGAACTGACCCTGCCCGCAGCCACCTGCACCTTCATCGTGCTGTAATCACAACAGCCCCTCTTTGCGTATCAGAACACCAGCTGCATCAGCAGCACATAGCAGACCGTGCCCCCCGCAATGGAGACGAGGGTCTGGTGCTTCCACTTGTGGAGCGCGATGGTCGCCGCAATGGCGATGGCCTCCGGGATGCCATGGCTCCCCGCGAAGGGGGTTACGCCCTTCAGGCAGTAGACGATGAGCATCCCGAAGATGGCGGCGGGCAGGACGCGGCCCAGATACCGCACCACCTCCGGCGGCTGCTGGTCCTTGGACGAGAAGATCAGAAAGGGCAGAAAGCGGGTGAGCATGGTCGCCGCCGTGCACATCGCCATGGTGATGCCCATTTGCAGTGTGGTCATGAGTGCACCTCCGTTTTGCCGTGGGCGGCTTCAGCCTTCTCAATGGGCTTGCGCAGCGCCAGCAGAAGCACCAAAATGCACGCCATAGCGGGCAGAAGGAAGCTGCCGGAGCCGAACACCACAAGGCAGACCAGCGGCACCAGAATGCCGATGAGGGCGCTGATGTGCTGCGTTTCCTTCTCCCACTGGTTCAGGAAGATGACGACGAACATGGCTGTCATCACGAAGTCCACGCCCTCGGTGCTGAAGGGCAGGACCGAGCCCACCACCGCGCCGACACCCGCGCTGGCGACCCAGTAGATCTGGTCCAGCAGGGTGATGAAGAACATGAACCAGCCCCGGTCCACCCCTTCCGGCGGTTCGGCGGAGCAGGTGATGGAGAAGGTCTCGTCGCTCATGGCGTAGATCATATAAAAGCTGCGCAGCCCGTAGCCCTTGTACCGCTCCAGCATGGCAAGGCCGTAGAACAGATGCCGCGCTTGGATCATCAGCGCCATCAGGAAGGCCGACAGCGGCGAAAAAGCCCCCAGCAAAAGGCTTGCCAGCACGAACTCCAGCGAGCCGCCGTAGACGACGGTGCCCATCAGCATGGGCATCCAGACCGGCAGCCCCAGCGACTGCACGTAAATGCCGTACCCTATGCCCAGCACGAGATACCCGGCAAACACCGGCACCGTCTGAGGGGCGGCTGCTTTCAGCGCCCGGAGCACGGTGCCGGTGGGCCGCGATGCGATCTCGGAATCTTTCATATACACTAACCCCCTAGTTTAGTAGTAGTATAACAGAATCTGCGGACATTGCAAGATTTTTCCGAAAAAAGATTCTTTGCCGCAAAAACGCCCTAGGACAGCCGCCGAAGCGGGGAAGTCCTAGGGCGTTTGAATGGTTACGGGGTCATCGCTCGTTCTTGCGGGCGAGGTCCTTGGTGTAGAGGGCGCGGGTGGCGTTGAGGACGGCCAGCACCATGACGCCGACATCGGCAAAGATGGCGGTCCACATGCTTGCCAGACCCAGTGCGCCGAGGACGAGGCACGCGAACTTGATGGCCAGCGCAAAGACGATGTTCTCGTATACGATGCGGAGGGTGCGGCGGGCGATGCTCATGGCGAGGGCGATCTTGGCCGGGTCGTCGTCCATCAGGACGATGTCGGCGGCCTCGATGGCGGCGTCCGAGCCGAGGGCACCCATTGCGATGCCGATGTCGGCACGGGACAGAACGGGTGCATCGTTGATGCCGTCGCCCACGAAGGCGAGGTTTTCCTTCGGGCCCTTGGCGGCGAGGAGCTTTTCGATCTGGTCCACCTTGTCGCCGGGCAGCAGACCGGCGTGGTACTCGTCCAGACCGAGGTCGGAAGCAACGGCCTTGGCCACCGGCTCGGCATCGCCGGTCAGCATGACCGTCTTGCGGACGCCCGCCGCCTTCAGGCCCTTGATGGCCTGTGCGCTGTGGGGCTTGACCACGTCGGCGATGAGGAGGTAACCGGCGTACTTGCCCTCAATGGCAACATGGACGATGGTGCCCGGCTCGGTGACTTCGGGGGCGGAGAGGTTCAGCTTTGCCATCAGGCGGGCGTTGCCGGCGGCGACGGTCTTGCCGTCCACCTTCGCGGTCACGCCGTGGCCGCCCAGCTCCTGCACATCGGTGACGCGGTTGGCGTCGATTTCCTTGCCGTAAGCGTTCTTGATGCTCAGGGAGATGGGGTGCTTGGACCAGCTCTCGGCCAGTGCGGCGGCTTCCACCAGCTCGGCTTCGGTCACGCCGTTTTCGGGGTGGACGCCCACTACTTTGAAGGTGCCCTGCGTCAGGGTGCCGGTCTTATCAAAGACCACGACACCGGTGCGGGCCAGCTCTTCCAGATAGGTGGAACCCTTGACGAGGATGCCGCAGGCGGAAGCGCCGCCGATGCCGCCGAAGAAGCTCAGCGGGATGGAGATGACCAGCGCGCAGGGGCAGGAGATGACGAGGAAAGTCAGGGCGCGGTAGATCCAGTCGCCGAAGCGGGCGGGCTGGCCCATCAGCAGCAGGACCACCGGTGGGAGGAAGGCCAGCGCCAGTGCGCTGTAGCAGACAGCGGGGGTGTAGACGCGGGCAAAGCGGGTGATGAAGTTCTCGGCACGAGCCTTCTTCATGCTGGAGTTTTCCACGAGGTCGAGGATCTTGGAGACGGTGGATTCGCCGAACTCCTTGGTGGTGCGGACCTTCAGCAGACCGGTCATGTTGACGCAGCCGCTGATGACCTCATCGCCGCTCTGGACGTCGCGGGGAAGGCTCTCGCCGGTGAGGGCAGCGGTGTTCAGGGCCGAGGTGCCCTCCACGATGACACCGTCGATGGGGACGCGCTCGCCGGGCTGGACCACGATCACGGTGCCGACTTCCACATCATCGGGGTCCACCTGCTCCAGCTTGCCGTCCTCGTCCTCGATGTTGGCGTAGTCGGGGCGGATGTCCATCAAGCTGGAAATGCTCTGGCGGCTCTTGCCCACGGCGACGCTCTGGAACAGCTCGCCGATCTGGTAGAAGAGGATAACGGCGCAGCCCTCAACGTAATCGCCCAGCGCGAAGGCGCCCACGGTGGCTACGGCCATCAGGAAACACTCGTCAAAGGGCTGGCGGTTCTTGATGCCGAGAAGTGCCTTGCGCAGGACATCCCAGCCGACTACGAGGTATGGGATCAGGTAGAGCACCAGCTCCACCGGCGTGGGGAAAGCGGGCAGGAGCCGCAGGATCACGATCAGGACGACCGATGCGATGATCTGATACAGCACCTTTTTCTGTTTTTTGGTCATAGGGATTCTCCTTTTGTCGGGTAGGGGTGGGAGCAGTTTCAACAGGTTTTCCCCGGAAAAACCCTTTTTCCACGTTTTCCCCCGTGTTTTCCACGAGGTTTTCCCGGAGAAATCTGACTTTTTCCCGTTTGTTTTTGAGATTTTCCGCAAAACGTGTTGAAAACCCGGTGGAAACTGTTGAAAACTGCACTTTCTTTCCACAAGAGAAATGCTCTGG
>ENA-UOJA01003015-UOJA01003015.1-human-gut-metagenome-genome-assembly--contig:-C19-NODE-3015-length-10584-cov-415.389116_pt1 | contig 10584 bp, 4 predicted proteins | sample MGYA00242337_ERZ723884 | MGnify/ENA metagenome assembly ERZ723884
GTATACTACTTCTATCATGACGGCTCCAGAAAGGAGGACATCATACTGGATTATATAAAGGGCTATAAAGGAGCCTTCCAGTCAGACGGTTTTTCCCCATACCGTAAAATGGCAAAGTGGCTGCTGCGCCTGGCATGCTTCCAGCATGTGAAGAGAAAATTTCTCGATTGTGGGGACGATTTCGATGCCAAGGTTATCGTACGCCTTATCAACTTCCTTTACCACAAGAACAACAAGCATAAGATCGGAGAAGACGGCTGGACGGAACGCGACAACTACAAATGGCGACAACAATACGCAATACCAGTCATGCATATCATAAAGAAAAAGCTTGACCGCATGGCAGCCGACAGCCGCCTTCTGCCTAAGACGGAGAAGTATGAAGCCGTGCATTATATGCTCAACGAGTGGGATGCCTTGATGAACATCTTTACCAGAGGAGATTACCATCTGGACAACAATCTTGTGGAACGACTCAACAGATACATATCATTATCCCGAAGAAACTCACTTTTCTTCGGGTCGCATGCCGGTGCCAAACGGGCAGCCATATTCTATTCCCTTGCATGCTCCTGCAGACTGCAAGGTGTTAACTTCTTTGAATATATTTCTGATGTCATCAACAAAGCTGCAGCACTGCCGCCAAGAACACCGCTAAGCAAGTACCGTGACTTGCTGCCGGATAAATGGAAACAAAAAAATATCGCTCAAGAATAAAAACTTGAGCGATATTTTTTTGACGTGTATATACTAGCATCGCGGATACGCTTACAGATACATCCTGTACTCATGTATCATGGCATATCCCAAGATAATACCTAATATGAGTACAGACACCCCGATGATGATCAGGGCTAATTCTATCCTTGGTATGGTTTCAAATATTTCTTTCATGGTACAAATATAGTGTTTTTCATCCAAAAAAGGTGTCGCATTCCTATGTTCAGGTGTCTACTTCCTATGTTTTAGGTGTCTACTTCGTAGGAAGTAGACACCCATTTTAACGATTTATACTCTTATATTATGCGTTTTTCTGGTATTTTCTTCTCGCCATTCGGTAGGCGTACAACCTTCCTTTGACTTGAAAATCCGGTACAGATAGGTACGGGCAGAGAAGCCACACTCGGCAGAAATAATGTCATTACTATAGTCTGGAAATTCCAACATCATCTTCTTTGCCGCATTGAAACGTATATCCCCAAGCCATATTCTGAATGTAGTTTTCAGATACTGGTCGAAGAATACAGATAACTCATCCTTGGAGATACAAAGTGTGCGAGAGAGGGTAAGCATATTCACAGTACTGTCCTTATATCCTAAATTCGCACACCATGCATCAAGACTTTTCTGGATGAAATCTCTGCGTTCATCGGAAAGTGGTTGTAAAGATTCTGTTCTGCTATCAGCAGAGGTCTGCTGTTTAGCAGAAAGTGCCCCCCCATACCTATATTTTGTTCCCACCAAGGCATCGTTTTCCACTTCTTCATCCAAGAGTTCTTCGGTAGGGATATAACTGCTGCCGAGAGCGATAAACGTAAGATTGAAGAACAGCAAGGCAAGCAATACGGCTGGACCTACTATATATAATAAGGTAGTAGAAAAGATGGCAACTGGCATAGCGAGAACTGCGAGCCATAGAATGATTACACTTGCACGCGAATATCTCACGTAAGGCAACAAATCCGTTGCAGCCATTGTCTCCAACATATTTTTACGCCTAATCATCTCCTGAATAATCATGTATATGCAATAGAAAACACTTACGCAAAACAGAGCCAGCATCAGATAAAGCCCCTCTCTGATATACAGGCTATGATGAAGACTGATACCCACGCAAAAGGCCACAATGATGGCAGCATAAATGCCACTACACGTCAGTATCATCTTCCTGAGGTTGGCACGGGTGGTTTCTATGTTATAGATTCCTATAGAGATAAGCGAGAAGCAGGGGGTATAGATGAGGATGTTGATGACCGCCCCTAAATTATCGTGCATGGCTCGGAATCCGAAAGTCATCTGTATCACATATTGTATCGCCAATCCTATCAGGGCAATCACGATGATCCATCGAGAACGCTCATACCGCTTGTTCTCCCATCTTACATGCAGATGAGAGAGTGCCACGATGAAGGCATTGATGAACATGAATATACAACATGCAAACTGAAAAAGATATAATGAATTCATACGCTTCTTATCTTTTGTTTACTTTCTTGTATTTCTGGTTGCTTGCTGTAGGATTATCTGGATTAGTCATCTGCAAATACCCTGCTGCAACAAGGGAGGTGATGTAACGCTCACGGTTCTTGGAATGCATGCTGACACCAATTCTGTCAAGTATCTCTTTGGTTGTACGAGGTACGGAACAGAAATTTACTATGTCCCTTTGCTTGTTAGACAATGACACTTTTGGAGTGTCAGAGTGTCTAAGTTGAGTGTCTAAGTCGGTGTCAGAGTGTCTAAGTCGAGTGTCTAAGTCGTTCTCAGAAGTGTCTAAGTCGGTGTCAGAGTGTCTAAGTCCGGTGTCTAAGTCGGTGCTAGAGTGTCTAAGTCCGGTGTCTAAGTCGGTGTTAGAGTGTCTAAGTCCAGTATCTAAGTCTTCGACTTGGTTACTTTTATCATGGACTTCGTTACCAACTTGGTTACTTTCTTCTCTCCAAACCGTGATGACAAATTCCTGTGCCTTGTCATTATTCATAAACGTGACATTGATATCTTCGTCCAGTGCACGGGTTATGCCGCTACCCACACCAGTGTATGGCAGCAAGTATATAGCATTGTTAAAAAGGAACATATTGCGAGGCATGGAAGTTCCTGCCTTGATGTCATCAATAGTGAGTCCGTTAGGCAATGCACCTGGACTGTGAATCTCCACACGATTGTCGAAAATGAAAATGCGAACAGGAGCTTTCATGTTCAACGAACGGTGTACAAGGCTGTTTACCGTGAACTCAACCAAACTTGTATAAGGTATTTCCAACTTACCCATGCTGTTAAATTCTTCTCCCACCTGCACATTATGCAGGTTACGAGTGAAGAAATCCATGATCGTGTCATATTGGTGAAGCAGATTTCCCTCCATATCTGCATCATTCACCTTGTCACGGAACACCTTGCTGCCAACACTGTTGCCAGCAAAACAGATACACTTGGCTGTCATCATTGGCATCCAGCGTTGGGTATATTTGCCAAACAGAAGCATGGCAGCAACAGTCAGTGTGCCATCGGGACGGATAAATCGCAGATTGCGAAGTATCTTCTCACAGTCATGTCCCTTAGCTATGGCAGAGCAAATCATATCAAGTGATGCTTCATTAAAAGCGTCACCTGTCAAGCCTTTCTTCTCCAAAACTCTTTCAAAACGGTTGCCAAGAAACTGCTTGATGGTCGTTGCATCAAGGTCGTTGACAGTTGCATCCCTAACACCAGCCTCGTCTGGAGCAAAACTACCGCAGTCGGTCATCATTTCTGCAAGTTCAGCATTATCGAACACTTTACGCTTGTCGGCACCATTCTTCACCCATACGATTCCCTTATTATCATGATAAGGCTTATTGAGTCCTTCCTTCACAGTAGCAATAACCAAGTTGCCATCCTCGACCTCAACAGTATCTATCTTTATCAGAATGGATGGCACTACGTTTTCTGAAGCAATGTCACTCAACAAGTTGGTTGTTTCTTGTACCTCAGAATACGACAAGGCATTGGTTTCTCCGGTCTTATCCTTTATACCAACTACCAACTTGCCACCATGTGAATTACTGAACGCCACTAACTCACAGGCAATATCATATTTGTCGAGAATGCGTTCCTTGAACTGCACTCCCGACACCTCACCAGCCTTTATCTGTTTCAATATATCGTTCATCATTCTTTGATACATTCTTTGTTCAACAAATCGTTTACATCCACTTTCAGCAAATCAGAAATCCGTATTAAGGTTTCCAAGTCTGGTTGGCAAGTGTTGGTGCACCATTTAGAAATGGTTGCTTGGTCTTTACCCAACATTTCTGCCAACCACTTGTTTGAGTGCTTAGTTACTGCCAACATAATCTTCAATCTGTTTACATCTTTCTTTGCCATACTTTTATAGATATATAATTCGTATGCAAAAATACAATAATTATTCTAAATATTGCTGTGATATTTCCAAAAAGTTTGTTTTAAAGGCTATTTATTGAAGATTTCGCCATTTTTAGATAAAAACAGGGGTATCTTATTATGATAAAAACATCAAGATACCCCTATATATAATAAGGTGTCATAACCGACAGACGGAGCGTGCTTGTTTTCCAACTATGCTTTGTTCTGTTTCTATATTCTTTGTTTCGTGTTTTTCAGCAGTATCTTGCTCCTGTGGTGGTGCCAATTCTAACTGTATTTTTCTGTCCAACGCCGCCAGTTCCGCTTTCAGACCTTTCAGTTCTTCCTCTTTCTTCCAAGTCTTGCCAGCTATCTCTTCCAGTTGCGGTATTTCCTTTTCCAAAGCCTTGCATCTTGAATCATACTGCTCAATGTAGCTTGGTATCTTCTGTAAGGCATTCAGAAAGTTGTTTGCCGCTGCTATCGGGTCCGACTTGGCAATGTGACCGTAGTTGTACTGGTACTTGTAATTGCCCTCGACAAAAAAGCGGTTGTCAACAAATGGAAGACCATTCTCGAAACTTGTCTCGCTGACAATCTTGACAGGGAATCCGTAGATTTCTCCAATCCGCTTGTATTGTCCGCCAGTTGTCTCTTTCTCCGCCAACATTTGCAGATGCTTTCCTATAACCTCTAAGTTCGTGGACTCCACACCATCAAGAGTGATGAGGTTGAGGATGTTGCCGTCCTTGTCTTTCTTGGCTTTGCCCATAAACTTGCCGTAGTCCTCGGTCATTCCCTTGAGAGAGGCTTTGTTGTTGCCCAGCTCTGCCGTCTTTGACTGCAATTTTGTTTCAGAGTCACGCTTACCCTTGTTAAACGATTTGCGCTCACCCTCCAGAGAAGCAACCTTCTTCTCCAACTTCGCCTTGTCAAGCAAGTCGGTATTTCCGGAGAGAATAGCCATGTACTCGGAAAAATTCATGCCCGATTTCTCGTCCATCGCTCCCTCGTCAATGGTTCTCGCTCCCAATGCTCCGCTCTTCAACTGCGAGATAAAAGTCTGCTTGCAGTGCAGGAGGTTGAACTTGTACGAGTCAAGCGACTTTTCCACCGCATAGATGATGACATCCACCTTGTTGTCGGCATACAGCTTGGCAATCTCGTTGCCGGCACGCACACCTCGACCGTCACGCTGTGCCAAGTCTGACGGTCGCCACGGTGTGTCCAAATGATGAATAGCAACACACCGTTTTTGCGCGTTTACACCTGTACCTAACATAGATGTGGAGCCGAACAATACTCGTACCGAACCCTCGTTCATGGCTGCTATCACCGCCTTTCTTGCCCTCTCGTTCTTGCACTCCTGAATGAAGCGGATTTCAGATGAAGGTATTCCATAATCCTCTATCAGCTTACGCTTGATTTCAGAATACACGTTGAATTCCCCAGGTCTGTATGTGCCAAGATCTGAGAATACGAACTGCGTCCCCTTGTGATTGTCATAGCGTTTGTAATAGTCAGCTATCATCTTCGCACAATGGCTCGCCTTGTTGTCGGGATGGTCCTCACAAGTCGGGTCTATCATGCGCATGTCGAGTGCCATCTTTCGGGCATAGTCTGTGGCTATGAGCATCTTCGCCTTTTCCTCTGTTTCCGACAATGGCGGTCTTCCGAGGATGGTGGCATCACCCGTCTTGGCAAACTCCATCAGCTTTTGGATGAAGTCCTCCTGCTCGGGTGTCGGTGGTATATTATGAAGAATCTCGTTCTTCTGTGGTCTGTCCACACCAACCGCCTCCGCCGTACGATAGTCGGTTATCTCGTTGTAGAAGGCAGCAAGCTCCGGCACCTTGATAAAGTATCTGAAACGTTCCTTCTGCACGATGTTGTTGGTGACGTTAAACTCGAAGTCGGTAGTCTTCTTGGCGAAGATTGCCGCCCACGCATCGAAACAGCGGATGTTCTGACGCTCCAGTTCATTGGGGCGCAGGTACTTGAAAAGCAGATACAACTCAGTCAGTGAGTTACTGATAGTTGTTCCCGACAGGAATGTCGCTCCCAGATCTCTGCCTGTCCGCTCCTGTATGGTACGGATAGCAAAGAGCATGTTGAGCGCCTTCTGGCTTCCCTCGCTGTTGCCGAGTCCTGCCACACGGTCGTGACGGGTATTGAACATGAGGTTCTTGAACTGGTGGCTCTCGTCCACAAACAAGTGGTCAATACCCATCATGCGGAAGTCCACCACATCATCGGTGCGCTGCTCGATGCTGTAGGCTATCTTCTGCAACTTCACCTCCAGATTCTGCTTTCGCTTTTCCAAGCCTTTGAGCATTCCCCTCGACACGTCCTTGCCCTGCGTGCGTATCACTTCCAGATTCTCCTCCACAGTATCAAGCTCTGCCTGCAATATCTGCCGCTGGAGTTCTGGCGATTGCGGTATCTTCCCGAACTGGTCATGCGACATGATTACACAGTCATAGTCGTTGTTCTTGATGTTGTTGAAGAAACTGACACGGTTCTTGGTGGAAAAGTCCTTCTCCGAGGCATAGAGTATCCTCGCATGGGGATAAGCTGTCTGATAGGTGGCAGCTATCTCCGCGACATTGGCTTTCAGCCCGATAATCATCGGCTTGTGAGCCATACCGAGACGTTTCATCTCATGCGCAGCCATGCACATGATGAGGGTCTTGCCTGTACCTACGGCGTGGTCACATATCCCGCCTCCGTTCTGCAAAAGCATCCATACACAATCCTTCTGACTTGGGTACACACTCCTGACACCATACTTTCCGCCAAGGGCTTTCAGATCCAAACCGGGGAAGGTCTGGTGAGAACCGTCATACTTCGGACGCACGAAGCAGTTGAACTTCCGGTTGTACATCGTGGTCAAGCGTTCCTTAAAGGAGTCAGACTGCTCCTCCAGCCATTCAGTGAACCCGTTGCGGATTTCGTCAATCTTGGCATTGGCAAGCTGTATGCCCTCGCTGTCACGCACCTTGATGTCGTTGCCGTGTTCATCCTCACCGATGCTCTTCATCATGTCGGGACAAGTGTTGTGCAGGGCATGTTTCAGAAGACTCATGCCGTCATAGTGGCGGTAATATCCCTTCACCATATACTCATCCGTGATGGCCATGGTCTTCATACTGCATTTTGCCGAATATTCGTCCATGCTGTCGGAATAGACGATGCTGACCTGTGTATTGAAGAGGTGGCTCATGTAAGCGGAATACACACCTGTAGGTATCCAACGCTCACCGAAGTTGAAGTCCAGGTCCTCAAAGGCTATCGGTTCTGGAATGCTTGCCTTCAAGGCTTCTAACGACTCCCTCACGATTGCATGGTCTGGATTTTCCTTCAACCATTCTTCTATACGCTCCGCTTTCTCTATTACATTGCCAGCAATGAAGCGGTCGGCTATCTCGTAGCCATCTATGAGCGGATTGTAATAGATGCGTCCTTTAAGCGCTTCCGTCAGTTCCTGTTCCGGCATATCCGATAATTCAGTCATATACGGCAAGTCGATACGACCGAACTTGTTGAGCGAGGCGGTGAGCGCTTCCTCCGGAGAATCGACATGACTGACCTCGTCAAGCGAAAAAGAGACCGGGTGGTCGAAGATGTCTGACTTTGTGAACTGTCCGTTTTCCACCCGTTCCAACGACAGCATGTCGCGCCCTGAGGCATCCATAAGGATGAACTTCACGTTCTGCTTGGCATTGAGGTTGCCGAAGCGGATGAAGAAAGCGTCATAATAGACATTCAGACTCTCACGCATCTGCTTGTTTTCCGTCTGTTCTTCCGCTTCATAGGTGTAAAGTTTCTGATAGGCATCACGGAGGGCGATATACAAGACTGCCTTTTCTTTCTGCTCCATATTCAGATCCAACGGCATGAAGGTAGCACCATACTTGGTAAGGTCTTTCAATACACCGATGTTTCTAGCAGAGTCGAGCACCATAGAACCCTCACGATGAAAACTTTCCAGTTTCTCATCAAACGGACGGGGCTTCATAGCATCCTCTTTCTTCCTTGCCAGCTCTTCCCGCTTTCTTTCTTGCTCTTTTTGTTGTTCCCGCTCATGATTTGTTTCTTTCAATGTGCTCTGAGTCTTGGAATCTTCTTTTGCCTCATTCTCTTTCGACTGTCCATGCCCGATTTGAACTTTGAGAACTTCAATCGGTTCCATCGGAGGTTTGAACTTCGGATCAAGCGTATCTTCAACGCCCAAAGCCTTGAGTTGTTCCTGACGGTGCAGTTCCGCCTTTTGACGCAGCAGCACCCTGTCTTCGGGAGCCATGGTCATCATCATCTCGTAAAAGCCGTTGATTGGCGGATTCTCTTCCCAAGAGATGCTTGCGTATGGTTCATCACCAGGCAGGATTGGTTTTGTCTCCTGTGCTGTTTCCTGCTCTTTTGCATCTGTCAACGAAGGCTTTTCTTCTTTTTCCACAGGCTTTGTCACAACTTCAAAAGTCGGATTGACGCTTTTTACCAACGGACTTGCTTTCTTCCTTGACACTTTCTTGGCGGCAGCACCCACTGTTACCTCTGATTTCTTCTTCGTAGAATGGACAGCCTGACGGTTTTCTTCTTCCATTCCCCAAAGGTCAAACAGAGTCATTTGGACTGGTGGCTGCTGATGATTGGACTTTTGGGATAGCTCTGCATCATCAGTAGGCTTTTCCTGCTTTTGCAAGGATACTACCGTATCGTTCTGCTTTTCCTCAATGGAAGGCTTCATCTTCGCTGTTTTTTCTATCTTTTCTGTTTCTTCTACCTCCTTAACTTCCTCAGCCATTGTTTCCTCTATCCCCAAGTATCGGTTCAAATTGAGGTTCTTCTTAAAGTCTTCATGGAGCATCTTTCGCAAATCCTCTGCAATGCCTTCCACGCCATCCTCATGCGTGTATATCATTGCAGGTTTGCCGAACGGGTCAGTATCCAACTTTGCTGTTGTATGGATAATGCGTTCCGGATGCTCCAGAAAGTAGTTGTTTGTCGGAATGCGGTTCTCGTCATTATAGACGGTATCAAGCAGGTTGTCGTCTCCTCGCAGCGACTCCTTTTGGGTATTTTTCTGCAGAATGATGAGGTCACTGCCCACTTCCGTGTTGGCATTTTCCGTGAACAGGTTGTTGGGAAGACGAATCGCTGACACGAGATCAGCATGATAGAGCATCATAAAACGCGCGGCACTGTTATTTTTGGCATTCAATACGCCTTGTGAGGTGATGAAGGCAACCAACCCGCCGTCCCTTACCGTATCAAGAGCCTTGACAAAGAAGTAGTTGTGTATGCGTCTGGTGACAAGTGCCCTCATGCCTTTCATGGCTGTATAAGACGGATCAAATACGGCAACATCGCCAAAGGGAATATTTGAGATGGCGAGGTCGAAGTAGTCATTGAAAGGCTTTTCTATCTTCTCGAATCCCTCTATGCGCACTTTCTGCTCCGGGTGCAGATGGCGGAGTATCTTTCCCGTAAGCAGGTCTTTTTCAAATGCCATAATGTCTGCCTTGGAATTGTTATCCAAGACGGAATCGACAAAGGCACCGATGCCTGCCGAGGGTTCAAGCACCTTTTCGGGGATAATCTGATGCTCTTTCAACACATCCGCCAGAGCCTCCGTAACGGCTGACGGCGTGTAGAATGCCGTGAGGACAGACTGTTTCAGACTGTCCATCAACTGTTTGTACTCGCTTTCATTCTTGCTGTTTTCACGGATAAGTCTATGCAGCTCCACTGTTGGAGCAAACAATTCAAGGTCTGACTTTGCCCAATGGACGGCATCCGCCAGTTCCCTGGCAGGGTTCAGGATGCACTTCAATCCACCGAATCCGCAGTAACGCTCCAGAAGGAGACGCTCACGGGCAGTCGGCGTGCGCTGTTCCCTGTCAAGGATGAATGCTGTCTCTATCGCCTTGATGTTGTCGTTCAGCCGTTGTTTTCTATTGTACGCCATTTGACTCTATGAAAATGGCTACGGCTCCTGTCAACTCTGTATAGAGCTGGTCGTAGTCCGGTGACTGGGCAAAATCGTCATCGGTGAGGTCGTAAATGGAATACACGTTGTCGACCAAAGGCAGGAGGTTCTTGACAAACGCTTCCTGGTCTTCTACTGCTACCTCCAGGGGAAACTCTCTGTCAACAACATCATACAGGATGCTGTACTTGGAAAAGCGGAGACCTTTCAGCAATGCTGACATGGCAAGCTCTTGTGCCGCATCGGCAAAGAGGGCGTCACGCCGTGCCTGCTCATATACTTCTGCGGCATGGTCTGCACGTTCGCGGATAAAGTCCGCATCGCTGGCTTGTGGAAAACGGTTCTCTCTGAGATGGTTCAAGAGATACAGTCCGTAATAGGACAGTTCTGTCTGTGCCTGTTTCTTTCTGTTCATTTGTCTGTTGAATGGATTAAGTGGTGAATAATAAACCGTGGATGGCTCACCCGATATATCTAGGGGAAAGCTTTTTGATTCTATAGAAAATTTATAC
>ENA-UOJA01003016-UOJA01003016.1-human-gut-metagenome-genome-assembly--contig:-C19-NODE-3016-length-10583-cov-7.264628_pt1 | contig 10583 bp, 7 predicted proteins | sample MGYA00242337_ERZ723884 | MGnify/ENA metagenome assembly ERZ723884
ATCTGTTTTAAAAATTGGATTTTTGTTCAAAAAAAATACGCCTGCGCTTAAAGAAAAGCGCAGGCGTTGATTTTATGAATTTGCAGTATCCTTATTGACGGCATCCATATAACCGGCCGTGATGATACCGGCGGGCAGTGCGACCACCGCGATACCGACCATGGACGACAGCATGGTAAAGATGCGCCCGGCTGTCGATACAGGGTAGATATCGCCGTAGCCGACGGTCGTAAGGGAAATGGTGGCCCAGTAGATTGCATCGAAAAAGCTATTGAACGTATCAGGCTCTACATTAAATACCACCAGGGCAGAAATCAAGATGTAACCGCCCGCCAGTGCGCCGACGGTGAGTAAAGCAGATTTTTGACGACGCAGCACGGTGAGGATTATCTCAATGTTTTTGGAGTACCGCACAAATTTGACGACGCGGAACACTTTAAATGTTTGGAACAGCCGAAAAATGCGCAGCACCCTGGCCCCACGCCCTACAATGCCGAAAGACGGTAGAATGGTGAGCAGATCAATCAGTGCCATTGGGGTGAACGGATAGAGAAGAAACGCAGTGCGGCCCCGGCGCGGCAGTTTGAAATCAGCAGTCCAGAAGCGCAGGATATAGTCAAAGATAAACACGACCACCGTTGCGTGGTCGATAACGACGGTCCACATGGCGGTTGACTTTGTTGCTAACGGTATCAAGCTGACCAAAATCGTCGCCATCATGAACCAGTCATAAATCCGGCTGGCGGCATCACCGGGCGAGGAGACCTCTATAATTTCGAAAATTCTTTTTCGCATAATTTTTCCGATTTAATAGCACCGCTTGCAAGGAGTATATCCCCATGCCTCGGCTTGCTCTAGTGTGACGGCAGTAGCGTTATCCATACCGCTGCAACTGGGTATGCGGTGATATTTCTTTCCGCTACCGCTGCTTGCGATGTAGACCATGCCCGCTTGATATACGGAGCTGTTGGTGCTGGTTGTGGAACTTATCGATTCAGTAGCTGGCACCTCAGTCGGTTGCGGAGTCGGCGTTTCAGTAGGCGCGACGGTCGGCTCTGGTGTTGGGACTTCGGTAGGTACGGCAGTTGGTTCCGATGCTGGCGCTTCAGTAGGGATTGTTGTTGGTTGTGGGGTCTCTGCAGCAACGGTGGCTGTCGGCATGGGTGAGGCCTGTGTGGCATCACTTGCATTGGAATCACCGCCAATAGAGGCAAACACCAATAGAACAGCCCAGAAAGCGGCGATGATTCCCACGCGAGCTTTCTTGCTGGCATGGAACTTATTGGAAGTCCATAGCCAATAGCTAAGGGCAAACGGCCAGAATATAAGAGCAAGCAAAACCCAAAGGCAACCACTGCATCCTTTGTTTTGGCCGTTGTTGGGAACTTTGGAATTTGATTGCTGGGTAGAAGGTTCTGCTCCATGGTCTTTATGGACGGATTCTGTTGTGCTGTAAGAGATACCTGTGCCGGGTAAGCCCGTAGTGGTCGTCCTGCGCCCGGTCGAACTGATGGTGTGGTGAAAACCCTTGCCGCCAAAAGAAACACTGGTGCTTTTCTTATTTAAATTTAACCGCACACCGGGGGCAATTTTGACGCTTTTGCGAAAACGAAAGGCCACAAGAATACATCCTTCCAATTTTGTTTGTTTGAATCTTATAGAAGATACAAGAAAAGGATTCTATTTCATTGTAAGCGCTCAATGCGCATAAGTCAAGCGCCCCAAAACAAAAGGAACAATGCAAATTTGTCTATAAAACAAAAAACACGCAGATTCAAACAAATCTACGTGTTTTTTCAAGTGCGCGGTACAGGACTCGAACCTGTGACCTCCTGCACGTCAAGCAGATGCTCTACCAGCTGAGCTAACCGCGCATAGTTGCGCCGCCTGTTGGCGACGCATATTAGTATAGCAGATTGCTTTACAAATTGCAAGCCCTTTTGGCAAAAAAATTCAACTTTTTCAGTCCAGAATGCGCCCATCGGTGGAAATCGTCACGACCTGCCACGGAATGAACTTGCCGGACGCCTGCAACGCACGCTTGGCGGCGTTTTCCAGCCCGCCGCAGCAGGGCACTTCCATCCGCACGATGGTGACTTCCTTAATATCGTTGTTGCGAATGATGGCGGTCAGCTTTTCGCTGTAATCCACATCGTCCAGCTTGGGGCAGCCCACCAGCGTGATGTGCCCGCGGATGAACCGTTCGTGGAATGCGGCGTAGGCGTAGGCCGTGCAGTCGGCGGCAATCAGCAGCTTGGCACCGGCAAAGTAGGGCGCGTTGATGGGCACCAGCCTGATCTGTACCGGCCACTGGCGCAGCTGGCTTTGGGCCATCGTGGGGGCGGTGCTCTCCCCTGCCGCGTCGGCGGGGTGCAGGGCCTTGGCCATGCTGCCCGGGCAGACATGCATTGTTTTGGGGGCACTGCCGGGGCAGCTGTGGGGCGCGTGGGCGGCCTTGTGTGCCTTGGCGGCCTGGACGGCGGCCTCGTTGTAGGGCGCAGCCTCGCGCTGCTCAAACGTGATGGCCCCGGTCGGACAGTGGGGCAGGCAGTCGCCCATGCCGTCGCAGTAATCGTCGCGCATCAGTGTGGCCTTGCCCCCGACCATTGCAATAGCGCCTTCGTGGCAGGCGGCGGCGCAGGCCCCGCAGCCGTTGCATTTTTCCTGGTCGATATGAATGATCTGTCGTTTCATAGTCAGCCTCCTTGACTTTATGCTGCTATTTTACTACAATGGCAGAAAAGAATCTGTTGTAGTAACAACATACGAGGTGCAAAAAATGGAAAGCTGCAAACTGCCCGATGTGCCGCTGTTCCGCGGCCTGACCGAGACGGAGGCCGCCGCGGCCATAGAGGCCCTGCGGATGCGCCGCCGCCCCTTTGCCAAGGGCGAAGTCCTGTTGGAGGCCGGCTGCACCGCGCCGCCATTGGGCGTGGTACTGGCGGGCCGCGTGCATATGGAGCATCTGGACGTCTGGGGCAGCAAAACGCTGTTGGGTCAGGCCGGGCCGGGCGATCTGTTTGCCGAGACTTACGCCTGCCTGCCCGAGGAACCGCTGCTGGTCAGCGTGGTGGCAGCCGAAAGCGGCGAGGTGCTGCTTTTGGACACCGATCAACTATTGCGGTGCGGCTGCGAACCGTGGCGCTGGAAGATGACCCAAAACCTGCTGCGTATTGCTGCCCGCAAAAACCTGGGGCTGGCCCAGCGCAGCCTGTACACGGCTCCCAAGACGATACGCGGGCGCATCACGGCGTATTTTTCGGTGCTGGCGCGGCGCAGCGGCAGTATGCAGTTCAACCTGCCCTTTGACCGTCAGCAGCTGGCCGACCACCTGGGCGTTGACCGCAGCGCCCTGAGCAATGCCCTCTCCCAGATGCAGCGCGAGGGCCTGCTGACCCTCGACCGCCGCAAGGTGGAGCTGAGACAGGTGGACGAGCTGTAAACGGGCAGCAAGCAGTAAAATGCCATTACAGCCCACATTTTTCGTATGTTTCCATCAAAACATCGGCAAGCGGACGGCCTGCCGATGTTTGTATTTATGTGTACAGTGAAAGTGGGTGTGTACCAAAAGAAAAAGACACATGAATCTTAACGATTCCATGTGTCTTTTAGAGTGCGCGGTACAGGACTCGAACCTGTGACCTCCTGCACGTCAAGCAGATGCTCTACCAGCTGAGCTAACCGCGCATATTGCGTCACCACTTGGCGACGCAGATTATTATAGCAGATGCCAATGCAAATTGCAAGGGATTTTTTGAAAAAAGTTTGGATTTTTTCAACTTTTTTCTGTGCCTGGTCACTGCACCGTGGTTTCCACCTGGGGCGCACCACCTGCCAGCTGTTCGGCGGTCAGGGGCGCGGGGGCTGCGGCGGGCTGTTCCAGCTTTTCGCGGGCCACGGCCAGCATCAGCTTGATGCGGTTCTCCTGGTTGACGCGGGTCGCGCTGGGGTCGTAGTCCACCGGCGTGATGTTCGCATCGGGGTGCAGGGCGCGGATCTTATTGATCATGCCCTTGCCCACGATGTGGTTGGGCAGGCAGCCGAAGGGCTGGGCACAGACGATGTTGCCATAGCCGCCCTCGACCAGCTCGATCATCTCGGCGGTCAGCAGCCAGCCCTCGCCCATCTTGGCACCCAGAGAGATAATACCCTCTGGCTTTTTCATCAGCTCGCGGAAGGAGCCGGGCGCGTAGAAGCCGTACTTGCGCATGGCGTCGTAGCTGGCGCAGCCGATGCCGTCCAGCCAGCTCAGGAACGCATCCGCGCCGCCTGCGACCAGCTTGTTGCCGCCGTACAGGTCGATGTCCAGCTTGTAGTTGGCCACGCAGTACTCTACAAAGCCCATCAGACCGGGCAGGTTGACCTCGCAGTCCTGGCTCTCAAGGAATTTTTCCAAATCGTTATTGCCCAGCGGCGAATACTTGACGTAAATTTCGCCGACAACGCCGACCTTGACCTTCGGTACGCGGGTGATGGGGATGGTGGCGTAGTCCTTCGCGATGTCGTAGAAGCGGCGTTTCATATCGTGGGCGGAGTAGTTCCTGTCGCTGCGAATCCAGCCCTGGATGGTGGCGATCCACTTTTCGGTCATGGCGTCGGCGTCGCCCTTGTGATCCTCATAGGCGTGGGTCTGGCTGCGCAGGGCCACCAGCATATCACCGTAGAAAATCGATGCAATGACTTTGCGCAGCAGAGGCACAGTCAGCGGCAGGCCGCTGCCCTTTTCCAAACCGGAGAAGTTCAGCGACGCGACCGGGATATTGCCGTAGCCCGCCTTGACGAGGGCCTTGCGCAGCAGCTTGATGTAGTTGGACGCGCGGCAGCCGCCGCCGGTCTGGGTGATGAGCAGCGCCGTGTGGTCCAGGTCGTACTTGCCGCTGTTCAGCGCGTCCAAGAACTGACCGATGACCAGAAGCGCCGGGTAGCAGGTGTCGTTATGGACGTATTTCAGGCCCAGCTGGGCGACCTCGCTGCCGCAGTTGCCGAGCACCTCGGTCTGGTAGCCCTCGCTGGCCAGCGCCGCCTGCATGAGCCGGAACTGGGTGACCGCCATGTTGGGAATCAGGATTTTATGGGTCTTTACCATATCCTTGGTAAAATTGGGAGTCATGTATTCCATGGGTTGCCTCTTACTTATGGTCTTCTTTCCGTTCTTCCAGTGCGGCAAACAGGCTGCGCAGGCGGATGTTCACCGCGCCCAGGTTCGTGATCTCGTCGATCTTCAGCTGGGTGTACAGCTTGCCGCCCGCCTGCAAAATCTCGCGGGTCTCGTCGGTGGTCACGGCGTCCAGGCCGCAGCCGAAGGACACCAGCTGCACCAGATCCATGTCGGGCTGTTCGGTGCAGTACTTGGCGGCGGCATACAGGCGGCTGTGGTAGGTCCACTGGTTCAGCACGGCGGTTTGGAACTTCTGCTCGTGCCAGCTGACGGAATCCTCACTGACGACGGCCGCGCCCTGGCGGATAATAAGCTGGTTGATGCCGTGGTTGACCTCGGGGTCAACGTGGTAGGGGCGGCCCGCCAGCACGACGATATGCTTGCCTTCCTTGCGGGCAGCGGCGATGATCTCGGTACCCTTGTCGCGCAGCTGCTGCATATGGCGGGCGTACTCGTCGTAAGCCGCATCGATGGCCTCATGCACGGCCTTTTTGTCCAGCCCCGGGAAATATTTGTCCAGCGCCTGCTGGAATTTTTTGTAGAAATCCTTGCGGCGCTCGAGGTTGAAGTAGTCGTAGATGAACTTCGTCGCGTTCAGCTCGGGGCAGTTGCCCTCCAAAACCTCGGGGTAATAGGCGACGACCGGGCAGTTATAATGGTTGTCACCCAGGTGCTCGTCTAGGTTATAGCTCATGCAGGGGTAGAAGATCGCATCCACGCCCTGCTCACACAGCCAGCGGATGTGGCCGTGGGTCAGCTTGGCCGGGAAGCAGGCCGTGTCGCTGGGTATGGTCGCCTGGCCGCTCTGGTACAGCTTGCGGTTGGAGAAGGGGCTGACGACGACCTCAAAGCCCAATTTGGTGAACAGTGTGTGCCAGAACGGCAGCAGCTCGTACATATTCAGGCAGAGCGGGATGCCGATTTTGGCGCGGGGGCTGGCAGGGGTGGCCGCCTTGCGGTAGTCGTCCAGCAGCTTCAGTTTGTAGGCGTAGAGGTCAAGATCCTCATTGTTGGCCTTGCCGGTCACGGGTTTATCGCACCGGTTGCCGGAGATAAACCGCTTGCCATCGGCAAAAACGTTGACGGTCAGCTGGCAGTGGTTGCCGCAGCCGTTGCACTGCACGGTGTTGACCTTCTGGCTGAACGCTTCCAGCTCGGCCTCGGTCAGCACGGTGCTGTGGGCGTTCTTGCCCGCGCGGCTCTTGCCGTACAAGGCTGCGCCGTAAGCGCCCATCAGGCCCGCAATGTCGGGGCGGATGACGTTGACGCCCATCTCTTTTTCAAAGGCGCGGAGGACAGCTTCATTATAGAAAGTACCGCCCTGCACGACGATGTTGCGGCCCAGCTCTTCCGGGCTGGACGCGCGGATGACCTTGTACAGCGCGTTCTTGACGACGGAAATCGACAATCCGGCGCTGATATTTTCAATCGATGCACCGTCCTTCTGCGCCTGCTTGACAGACGAGTTCATGAACACGGTGCAGCGGGAGCCAAGATCGACCGGTTTGTCGGCAAACAGGCCCAGCGCGGCGAACTCCTTGACATCGTAGCCCAGCGCCTGGGCAAACGTCTGTAAAAAGCTGCCGCAGCCGGAGGAACAGGCCTCGTTCAGGAAGATGTTGCTGATGGCACCATCCTCGATCTTGAAGCACTTCATGTCCTGGCCGCCGATGTCGATGATGAAATCGACGTCGGGCAAAAAGTGCTTGGCGGCGGTGAAGTGGGCCACCGTCTCCACCAGCCCGCGGTCACAGTGGAACGCATTCTTGACGAGTTCCTCGCCGTAGCCGGTGGTGGTCACGCTGGCAATTTGCAGGCCCGGGTGCTCCTGATAGAGTTTGAGCAGCGTCTCTTTGACCAGCGGGATGGGGTTGCCCAGGTTCGGACGGTAGCTCTCGAACAGAATGTTGGCGTCGTTGTCGATGACCACCAGCTTGATGGTGGTGGAGCCGGAGTCAATGCAGATATGTACCGGCCCACAGTCTGCACCAAAGGGCAGGCAGGGCACGGTGGCTTTCAGGTGGCGGGCGTGGAATTCCTCGTACGCCTGCTTATTGGCAAACAGCGGCGGCAGGCTGACGTAGGTGGCCGTGGCACTGTAATCGTCCAGGCGCTTGGCAACCTCGCGCAAATCGGATTCCTCGTCGGCGTAGAACGCAGCGCCCATGGCGACGAAGAGAAGGCTGTTCTCCGGCAGAGTGCCGGTGACGCCCAGCGTGCGGTCAAAGCTCTCGCGCAGGGTCTTGGCGAAAGTCAGCGGACCGCCGAGGTACAGAATGTTGCCCTTGATGGGGCGGCCCTGGGCCAGGCCCGCAATGGTCTGGTTGACGACGGCCTGATAGATGGACGCCGCGATGTCGCCCGCCTGCGCACCCTGGTTGATGAGGGGCTGGATGTCGCTTTTGGCAAACACGCCGCAGCGGCTGGCGATGGTGTAGGTGCGGGTCGCGCCCTGGGCGGCCTTGTCCATCTCGTCGGCACCCATCTTCAGCAGGGTAGCCATCTGGTCAATGAACGCGCCGGTGCCGCCGGCACAGCTGCCGTTCATGCGGACCTCGGTGCCGTTGGTCAGGAACAGGATTTTTGCGTCCTCGCCGCCCAGCTCAATGATGCAGTCGGTGCCGGGGGCCAGGCGGTTGGCTGCCACGCGGGTGGCGAAAACCTCCTGCACAAAGGGCACCTTACAGCTGTCGGCCAGGCCCATGCCGGCCGAGCCGGAGATGGCCAAATATGCGCGGCCGTCGGGCAGGTACTCTGCCGCGACCTTTTCCAAAAGGGCTTTGCCCTTCTCTAAAATATGGCTGAAATGACGTTCGTAGGTAGAATAGATGATTTGATCGGCGTCGTTCAGCACGACACATTTAATCGTGGTGGAACCAATGTCCAGACCAACTCTCATAGGATTTTGCCTCCTGCGGGTATGAGTATCTGCGGGATACCGTAGGCCGGGTCTGCCCCATGGCGATACAATATCAGCTTATATTATACAGGTTTCGGCGGCATTCGGCAAGGGGCGCGGCGCCGAAAAAGCGTTGTCAAATGCGAAAAATTGTACAAAAAAACACGAAAGCGGTGCGGAGACGATCCGCACCGCTTTCGCGTCAAAAGAAAAGAGGAGTATGGATGAAAAACTTGGGGTCCTGTTCTGGGGGCCGGGTCCCTGCTCCCTTCCCGGAGAACACGTATAGTATATCCGGCAAGTGTGTCAAAGTCGTGAAGGAAAATTCAACAAATTAAGAAGGGTTTGTGAACAAACGGGAGGCTCTTACAGCAAAAACCACCTGGCTTTATGCCAGGTGGTCATGTACTTTATTTACTGATCGTCCCCATTCAGCCGATCAATCTGGTCCTGCAACAGCTGCGACACAGGCCGCCGGGTGTTGCGCAGGCGGTGAACCGGGGCGGGGGCAGCGGGCTTATGCTGCACCGGTTGGGCCTTCGCCTTCACGCGCAGGCGCTCAGCGGGTTTGTCCCCTGCCGGGGCGGCAGCCTTGGCAGCCGGGCGTGGGGCACTGACGGGGATATCCGTCTCCGGGGTGCCCTGGGCAAAGTTGCGCATATCGGTGCCCAACTCTTTCAGCTCGGCCTCGGTCTGATCCAGCGCCTGGTAGATGGCCTGGGTCAGGCCGTCCAGATCCAGCGTGGCAGCGCTCAAACGCTCGTCCACGCGGGCCAGACGCTCCCGCACAAGCATGACGCCCGACGCAATGCTGCGGGCGTTCTCGGCCATGCGGTTTTTCTGCAAATCGGCCTGCTGCTTCAGCTCTTTTTCGGCGCTGTCCGCATACAGGCGGGCGTCGGCCAGAATCTTACCGGCTTCCAGCTTGGCTTCCCGCACCAAATCGGACGTGGGCGCAGCGGGGGCAACGGTAGTGTTCAGCTGCCGGGCCGAAGCCAGCTGCTTTTGCAGCTCGTCCACCTGCTGCTGCAAGTCGTGGCATTTCAGCTGCCAGATGTTGGCGTTCTTCTGGTTTTCGCGCTGGGTGGACTGGAACGACGCGGTCTTTTTCTTGATGGTCTCCAGCTGCTCGTCCGCTTCGCGGCGCTTGGCCTCGGCGGCGTCGGCACGCTGGGTGGCGGCGGCCAATTCGGCTTTCAGGGATTCAATGCGGCTGTCGCCGGCACTGCGCTCATTGCGCAGGTCGTCCAACTTGGACTGCATCTGCTGCAGCTGTCGGTTATATTCCAGTTCGTGCTGCTGGGCCTCGTTTGCCAGGGCGTTCATGTAAGCCAGCACATCATTTTTATCAAAGCCGAACAAGCTGGAACGGAAACCCTGTTCCTGAATGTTCATCGGTTCAGACGGCATGGCTTTTTACATCCTCTCGCAGCAAAATTTATCAGGAACGCTTGTTCAAGATGCTGAGCAGGTCGTCAAAGTAATCGCCGTCATCCTCTTCCTCAGCGGGGGCAGCGGGCTGGGCGGCCACGGGAGTATCCATGCCGGTGCTGAAGGACTGGGTGAAGATGGGGTTGGGCATAACCGGGTTGATCTGCTGCTGGGCAGGCTGCACCGGGCGGGCCGGAGCGTCGGACTGCTGGACCGGCTGCTGCGCAGCGGGCTGGGTGGCAGCGGCGCGCTTGGCGTCCACATGGGCCTGGATGGGCTCGTCCACCTCGGGCGTGCTCTCGAAGCCGGTGGCGACAACGGTAATGCTCATCTCGTCGCTCAGGCGCTCGTCGAACGCAGTACCCCAAATGATGTTGGCATCGGGATGTGCGCTCTGGGTGATCATGCTGGCAGCGGTCTCGACATCCTCCAGGCCGATATCCGGGCTGGACGTGATGTTGATGATGACGCCGCGCGCACCGGCAATGCTGGTTTCCAGCAGCGGGCTGGAAATGGCAGCCTTGGCGGCGTTCTCGGCCTTGCCGGCACCCTTGGCGACGCCGACGCCCATGTGGGCGAAGCCGGCGTCCTTCATGATGGAGCGCACGTCGGCAAAGTCCAGGTTGATGAAGGCCGGGATGTTGATCAGGCTGGAAATGCTCTCAACGCCCTGGCGCAGCACGTTGTCAGCGGCCTCAAAGGCGTTCATCAGGGTAATCTTCTCCTGGCTGATGAGCTTCAGGCGCTCGTTGGGAATGACGATCAGAGAGTCGACATGCATCATCAGGGAAGCGATGCCCTGCTCGGCCTGGGCCATCTTGCGCTTGCCCTCAAAGGCGAAGGGCTTGGTGACGATGCCGACGGTCAGAATGCCCAGGTCATGGGCCGTCTCAGCCACGACAGGGGCAGCGCCCGTGCCGGTGCCGCCGCCCATACCGGCGGTGATAAAGACCATCTGCGCACCCTTCAGGGAGTTGGTGATCTCGTCCTTGCTCTCCTCGGCAGCGCGCTGGCCGATCTCCGGGTCAGCACCGGCGCCGCGGCCCTTGGTCAGCTTGGCACCAAGCTGGACCTTCTGGGTGGCCTTGGAGTTGA
>ENA-UOJA01003017-UOJA01003017.1-human-gut-metagenome-genome-assembly--contig:-C19-NODE-3017-length-10582-cov-7.193407_pt1 | contig 10582 bp, 8 predicted proteins | sample MGYA00242337_ERZ723884 | MGnify/ENA metagenome assembly ERZ723884
TTAGCTGAGGCCTCGCGCGCGCGATTTTAACTTGTTTTCGTTTTGGACAGCAGTGTTTTTATATGAACAAAATCGGGGCTTCGAAAGCGCTGGTGAAGCTTTGCATCAAGCCGCTTGCGGCAATCCGGTCGCCCTACCTCCTCTTAGCCGTCACCTACATCGTGGGGCAGCTCATGGCGCTGTTTATTAACTCTGCCGTGGGCCTGGGGCTTCTGTTGATGGCCTCGATCTACCCCCTGCTCGTATCGCTCGGTGTGCGGCGTGCCGCAGCCGCTGCGGTGATTGCGTCCACGTGCTGCCTTGACCTGGGACCGGGTTCCTCAAACGCCATGCGTGCCGCCGACCTCATCAACACCGATGTCGTCACCTACTTTGTGCAGGGCCAGATTCCGGTGGCTATCTGCGTAATGATTGCCGTTGCCGCCGGACACTTCCTTGTGCAGCGCTGGTTTGACCGCCGCGAAGCCGCCAAAGGCATTGACGACACGCCCGCCGGTGACACGTCGGATAAAACGAAAGACGCCTTCGAGGGTGCCGGTCCCGTGCACTATGCGATTCTCCCGATCCTGCCGCTTTTCCTTCTGATCGTCTTTTCTCCGATGGTCTACAGCGCGGTAAAACTTTCACTTGTGACCGCGATCATCGTCTCTGTTCTGATTGCCTTCGTGGTGGATCTCATCACGCGCCGGTCCTTTAAGACGAGCTGCAAGGACAGCCAGTCGATTTTCGAAGGCATGGGTAAGGTCTTCACGTCAACCGTGAGCCTTATCTGCTGCGCTGAACTCTTTGCCCTGGGGCTCACCAAGCTCGGCGGCATCAGCACGCTCATTCAGTTGGCGGCAAGCCAGGAAGGCTCGGGACTTTTCCTGATGCTCTTTATCATGCTCGCGATCATGATCATCGCGACCGTTGTAACGGGGTCCGGAAACTCCGCGTTCTTCGCGTTTTCGCCCTTGCTGCCTGAAGCTGCGGCAAGCGTTGGCTACAACACCATTGCCCTGGTCGTTCCCGTGCAGTTGGCGGCCGGGCTTTCCCGCGCCATGAGTCCGATTGCGGGTGTTGTGATTGCCGTGTCCGGCATTTCCGGCATCACGCCCATTGAACTCATACGGCGCACGATTCCGGTGATGATCATCGGCATCATCGTAAACGTCGCGGCTTCCCTTCTTTTCCTCTGATCCGTTTTGCAAGGTGAACACAAATGGCACTTCTCATTAAAAACGCTCATGTCTATACCCCGGCTGACGCCGGCATCAAGGATGTCCTCATCGTCAACGACCGCGTGGCGGCCGTTGAGGACAACCTCACCGTCACGATGCCGGATCTGGCAACACTTGACGCCAAAGGCCTCATCCTCACGCCGGGCTTTATTGATCAGCACATCCACGTCACCGGTGGCGGCGGCGAAGGCGGGCCCAAGACCCGCACGCCCGAACTTGTTCTCTCCGAACTCATCGCCTGCGGCACCACAAGCGTCGTGGGTGTTTCCGGTACTGACGGCACCTCCCGCTCCATTCCGAATCTTCTTGCGAAGATCCGGGCGCTTAAAGCCGAAGGGGTTTCTGCGTGGATGTACACGAGTAACTACGCCTATCCTCCGACAACCTTAACGACTTGCGTGCGCGACGACCTCTTTTTCGTGCCGGAAGTTGTGGGGGTGAAGATCGCGATGGGGGACCACCGCTCAAGCTTCCCGAGCGAAGACGAAGTCCTGCGGCTTCTCACGCAGATCCGCGTGGGCGCGATGGTGGCAGGAAAACTCGGTGTTCTGCACATTCACCTCGGGAACATCCCCGGGCCCTTTGAAATCTTCGGGGATATCGTGAAGCGCGGCTTTCCGATCCGCCACATCCGTCCGACGCACTGCGCGCGCGACAAGGCGGTCTTTGAGGGCGCTGTGAAGTTTGCGGTTGCGGGCGGCTACATGGACGTAACGACCGGCGGGTCATGCGCTTTTGCCACTCCGGCGCACGCGGCGTTTGAAGCGCTCAAAGCAGGCGTTCCGGCCGATCATCTCACGATGAGCTCGGACGGCCACGGCTCGGTCCCGCGCTTTAACGAAAAGGGCGAAATGGTGGGCTTGGGTGTGGGCGGCGTTGCAAGTAACCTGCGCGACTTTAAGCGCCTCATCGGAGAGCTCAACGTCCCGATGGAGACGGCGCTTGCGCTTTTGACGCGCAACGTTGCAAAGGCGCTGGAACTCAAAGTCAAGGGCGAAGTCGCCGCCGGGAGTTCCGCCGACCTCTGCCTCTTTGACGAGAACATGAACCTTCGCCACGTTTTTGCCCTGGGTCAGCAGATGATGCGTGACGGGGAAATCGTCGTAAAGGGTACGTTTGAAGAGTAACTGCGTATCTCCTGAGCCCAAACCCGCGTCAGGCCTGGTCCCGGCGCGGGTTTTGTTTTGGCGGGTCTCCAGACCTTCTTTGTCGTCCGCTTTTGTGCAGAGCGGCAGCTACGTACTTCGGGGACCCGCTTTGCCGCAAGGCATTCCCCCGTGGGAAGAAGATGGACTCCATGCGAAAGTGTGGGGCCCACATTTTTTCTGCCTCGTCATTTCCCGCACGCTGCTTATCAATTCAGCAGTTATTTCCCGTCCGTGCTGCCGCATGCGGCATAACGGGTGTTCTTGCCTGCGATATTTGTCAAGACAAATTTCCAGTTTTTTCTCAAAAAAAACGGTAACTTTTTGCCATCCCCGGGGCTAGCCCCGGACCCCAGGATATTTGATCCACCAAAGCAGATCGCCTCGCATTACGCGGGGCGTTCTTTTTTCTGCTCAACGTCCTCGGCAGCAGGCTTGTCGGGGTTCAAGAACTGACTCCCGGCAGGCTCGCAGTTCATCACCTTACCGCGAATCCAGCGCTCAGGATGCCAATTCCGGGCCGCTTCGATGACCTGCTTGCGCTTGTTCAGGATATCGACATCTACCGCCCTTCTTTCGGAAATGAGCCGGCCTTACTGATCCTCAGGAGGTTGTCAGGCAACCCGCGCAGCGGTTAGCGCCTGATCCAGATCCGCCGTAATATCCTCTGCCGCTTCAATCCCCACTGACAGACGAATGAGGTCATCGGTCACGCCGATCGCGTCTCTTAAGTCCTTCGGGTACGCGCCGTGCGTCATTGTGGCCGGATGGCACACGAGGCTCTCGACACCTCCGAGGCTTTCAGCCAAACTGACAATCCTCAAGGCCTTAAAAAAGCGCTTGTAGTCATAACCCGCTTTAAGCCGGAAGGAAATCATGCCGCCCGCACCCTTTGCCTGCTTTTTCTGTAGAGCGTACCCCGGATCACTTTCAAGTCCCGGATACCAGACGCGGTCCACCGCCCGGTGGTTCACCAGAAACGCCGCCACCACTGACGCGTTTGCCAGGTGCCGGTCCATGCGCACGGCAAGCGTTTTGATCCCCCGCACCAACAGGTACGAATCAAAGGGCGGCAACACCGCACCCAAAGCGTTCTGCAGAAACCCGATTTTCTCCGCAAGCGCCGCGTCCTTTACAACCGCCACACCCGCTATCACGTCGCTGTGGCCCGCAAGGTACTTCGTCGCGCTGTGAAGCACAATGTCGGCGCCAAGCGTCAGCGGCCGCTGCAGGTACGGCGTCATAAAGGTGTTGTCCGCAATCACAAGCACATTCTTTTCGTGCGCGATGCGCGCGGTCTTTTCAATGTCCGTGACCGCCAGCACGGGGTTGGCAGGGGTTTCGATAAAAAGCCCCCGAACGTCATCGGTTAAAGCCTCCCGCAGCGCCGATTCATCCGCGTACTCAACGATCGTCATCCTGAGCCCGAAGCGGTTAAACACCTGGTTTAACAACCGGTAGGTACCGCCGTAGACGGTTTTAGGAAGCAGTATCCGGTCGCCTTTACTGAACAGCGAAAGGACCGTCGTCACGGCCGCCATGCCGGAAGAAAACGCAAAACCCTTCACACCCTCTTCAAGCTGGGCAATGAGCGTTTCAGCGTCCTTTCGGCTCGGGTTGGCCGTACGGGCGTATTCAAATCCCGCCTTATTGCGCCCGAATTCCGGAAGCCTGAAGGTGGAAGAAAGATAAACCGGGACATTGACGGCGCCGGTGAATTCGTCACCGCGGCTGCCGCCCTGAATGAGCAGGGTTTCAAACGCGCGTTTTTCACTCATTTTTCTGACTCCTCAAGTTCCGAAATCGTGTTTAAGTCGTAGGGTGTGGTCTGGTAGACGTAGTAGTTAAGCCAGTTTTCGTACAAGAGACACCCGTGGGCGCGCCAGGAAAAGACCGGGGTCTTCGCGGGATCATTGTCCGGGTAGTAGTTTTCAGGCAGCGCAGTGTCCATGTCCTTGGCGGCATCGCGCCGGTATTCCGCATCAAGCGTCATGCGGTCGTACTCGGGGTGACCCATCACAAAAATCTGGCGGCCGTTTTCAGTGGAAAGAAGATACGGCCCGGTCTTAACACCGGCAGCCAAAAGCCGCAGCCGTTTTTCCCGCGCGAGGTCTTCACTGTTGATTGCCGCATAGCGGCTGTGGGGTGCATAAAAGATGTCGTCAAAGCCGCGCACAAGGGGGTTATTCGGCCGCAAAACCGTTTGGGGAAAGACGCCGAAAAGTTTTTCGGGGAGCGTCTCCTTACGGATCCCGAAATGGTAGTTTAAGCCGGCGACCGCCCCCCAGCAGACGTGCAGCGTGGAAAAGACATGCGTGCGGCTCCAGTCAAAGATATCGGTAAGTTCCTTCCAGTAGGCGACGTCAGTAAAGGCCACGCGCCCCAGCGGTGCCCCCGTGATGATCATGCCGTCAAAGAAGCGCTCCCGGACGTTATCGGCCGCCGTGTAAAAGGCGTTTAAGTGTTCGAGCGCGGTGTTTTTGCCGGTGTAACTTGCGGTCTGAAGCAGCGTCAGCTTCACCTGCAGCGGGGTATTCGCCAAAAGTCTTGCGAGCTGGGTCTCCGTTGCAATTTTGGTGGGCATCAGGTTTAAGACGAGGATTTCCAGAGGCCGGATATCCTGGGTGCTCGCCCGCTTCGGGCTCATCACAAAAATATTTTCCTGCGCGAGACTCCGGGAGGCAGGAAGCTCCCCGGGCAAAACAATCGGCATCGGTGTGGTTCCGTTCAACGTTTGTAAGGTGCTGCGACTATAGCGGGCCCGATCCCGAATTTTCCCTGCGGGCATTGGCAATACCGCAAACCGCGGCGCACGAAATACGAACACTCGGCGGCCCTTGCGGTATTACCGCCGGAAGCGGGCGGCAAAGCACCTCACCTCGGTTACGATGCCCGGCATACACAGGCGTCCGGCTCCTCGACCGGAACACAAAAAAACACGCACGGGTCAAGCGGCCCGGCAACACAGGCAAGAAACATGACAACCACGAAACTTAAGGCAGCGGCCTTTGCGCCGGCGGCCTTCACGGCAGCGGGTGCCTCGGCCACGGAACGCTTAAACAGCTCCTACGACGTCGCCCGCGAACTCTTTGCAGCACTGAATCCCGGCTTACATCGCCCAGTGGGACAAGGCGCATCCGGACGGCAAACTCACGATCCGTCAGTTGCACGCGGGGTCCTCGAAACAGGCGCCTGCGATCCTTCAGGGTCTTAAGGCCGACGTCGTCACCTGTAACTAGGTGACCGACGTGCAGATTCTCGCGGACAAGGGGCGTCTCATTCCCAAAAACCGGCAGACGCGGCTTGCAAACAACAGCTCCCCTTTTATTCCACAACGGCCTTTCTCGTGAGAAAAGGCAACCCCAAGGGCGTGCACGACTGGTCGGATCTTGCCAGAAGCGCCGTCTTCCCCGAACCGTTGTCTCCGGCAATCACGTTCATGCCAGGTTGAAATTCGGCTTCAAAACTATCAAAAGTCCTGAAATTTCTAAGCTGAAGGTGCTTGATGTACATAGGAACTGCGTCAGGATGCACTGAGTTCCGGCATCATAGGCAGGCACCTGCGGATCTGCATGGTTTCTTTCGCGTGCAGCAACAGTGCATGCAAAAAGCAAACCGGCAGGCAGCTGTCACACCGCTCCCTTGGCCCACTTCCCGTACCGAAGCCGCAGAAGAAACACAGAGCCTCTCACGCAAAGCTCAATGCACATGGCGGCCCACACACCCGCAAGGCCATAAGACGGCGCAAGGACCAGCGCAAGCGTAAGCCGCACAAACCACATGCTCGCAAGGTTCATTGAGGCGGGCACAAGCGTGTCCCCCGCTCCCACAAAGACGCCGTAGGAAACAATCGCCGCCGCAAACATGGGCTCGGCCCAGGCTTCAATGCGAAGCACCGTGGTCGCAAGATCAATCACTTCGCTCACGCTTGTCATCCAGCCGATCAGTACCGGCGCCGCAAACCAGAGAACCGCGCCCATGAAGGTCATGACAAGCATGCCGCCTGCCACACACTTAAAGGCAATGCGCCGCGCGACGTCTCTGCGGCCCGCGCCGATACTCTGCCCCACAAGCGTCGTTGCCGCCTCACTCACACCGTACCCGGGCATATAGCAGAGGCTCTCAGCGGTAATCGCAAGCGAATGCGCGGCGACTGCCGCCACCCCCAGAGGCGCAACAATCGCGGTGGAGGCAATCTGCGCGCCGCACATCAAAACGCGCTCGGCACCCACCGGAAGCGCCAGACGCAGCGCTTTTTTAAGCGTCAATACCTTGGGACGGAAATTGCCTTCCCCCGCAAAGTGCGCAAGCACCGGGCTTTTACGGGCCAGAAACCACAGTGTCGCAACCGCCACAATCACTTCGGCCGCAGCCGACCCCCAGGCTGCGCCTTCCACGCCCATGCCGGCTCCGGGCATCTCAAAACTCACCCCCAGCCAGTAAACCGTGCGTGAGGGGTAAATGAGAAAGAAATTAAAAACGACGTCCAGCATACACATCACGACGCCCAGGACGCCCGGGGTCTTCATGTCACCCGCGACACGCAGAAAAGACCCCCAGAGCCACCCCAGAAGCATCACCGGCAGGAAGATAAGGAGAATGCGGAAGTACGCGGCGCTTTCCACGTGAATTGAAGGATCGCCCCCGAGCCAGCCCGGCAGGTACGGCGCGATGACGATGCCGATCATGGCAATGGCGGTTGAAAACCAAAAGACGGTCGTGGTGCCTTCGCGCACGATTTCTTTGGCGCGGGTAATGTCGCCCGCGCCGATCCGGTGAGCGGCCTGAACCGAAAACCCCATGACGGAAGCCCCGGTGAAGCCGAAGAAAAGCCAGATCGACGAACTCACAAGGCCCACGGCTGCGGACTCCCGTGCCCCCAACTGACCCACCATCGCCGCATCAATGTACTGCATCAGAATGACGGCGATCTGCGCAAGAATCGCCGGCACGGCAAGACGCACCGTAAGTTCGGCTTCTTCACGCGGAAGGATTTCGCCCGCACGCAGCCGGGCGAGAAGCTCCTCCGATCGTTTCTGGCGGGTTGAAACAGGCATTGCAAGAAAGAGGCAGGTTTTTGAGACTGAGCCGCACGGGCAATTCCGGCGCCGCGACTATAGTCGGTCACATCCAAACAGTGTGATTCCCATTATGCAGACTATTTCCGGCATTCAGGCGGGCGGCGAACGTCCGTTTTTCGCAATTTCCGACACAAAGCTCTCAGACGTCACGATCCTTGCGGGCGAAAGCGCCTTTAAGCACGGCAAAAACCTCTCGGCCGAACACTGCCGCTTCGAAGGCAAATATCCGTTCTGGCACTGCGAAGCGACGACCGTCCGGGATTCCCTTTTTACCGCGGGCGGCCGTGCCGCGGTCTGGTACGTCAAGGACTTTTCGATGGAAAAGACGCGCGTCGAAGCCCCAAAGATGTTCCGCGACAGCGAAAATGTGACGCTCAAAAACGTGACTTTTACAGACGCCAAAGAAACCTTCTGGACCTGCCGCGGCGTGCGGCTTACCGATTGCGTGACCGACGGAGGCGACACCATGTACATGCACTCCGCCGACATTGAGCTCATCAACTGCCGCCACAGCGGAAACTATGCGTTTCAGTGGTGCCGCGACGTGGCGATCCGAAATTGCGTCATCAACTGCAAGGACGCGTTCTGGAATTCTGAAAACGTAACGGTCTATGACTCCGAAATTAACGGCGAATACCTCGGCTGGTACACGAAAAATCTGAGGCTTGTAAACTGCCGCATCTCAGGCACCCAGCCTTTGTATTACTGCCAAAACCTCGTTCTCGAAAACTGTGTCTTGGCGCCCGACTGCGACCTGGCATTTGAATATTCCGATGTTCATGCGTCCCTTACCGCGCCGGTCACCAGTATCCGCAATCCCGTCTCAGGCTGCATCACGGCGCCCGCCGTCGGCGAAATCATTTACGATGCGTACGCCCGCACGCCGCAACGCTGCACGATTACGACGGGAAACGCGTGATGTCTGAAACGTTTGACTTTGACCGGCTCATCAACCGCCGGGGGACTTTTTCCTACAAGTGGGACAGCGACGCTGATCCCGACATGCTCCCGATGTGGGTCGCCGATATGGACTTTGAAACGGCGCCCGCAGTCCTTGAGGCCGTCCGTCACCGCGCCGCGCACGGCATCTACGGCTACACGCGGGTTCCGAACGCCTTTTACGAATCTTTGATCGGATGGTTTGCACGGCGCCACAAGTTCCGCTTTACCCGTGAAGACATCCTTTATACGACGGGCGTTGTGCCGGGCCTATCCTGCACGATTAAGGCACTGACAACGCCCGGGGACAAGGTCGTGATTCTCACGCCCGTCTACAACCTCTTCTTCACTTCAATCCACAATAACGGCTGTTTGGCGTCTGAGAGCCCCCTTGTTGTCAAAGACGGTCGCTACACCATCGACTTTGCTGATCTGGAAAAGAAGCTTTCGGACCCCGCGGCGCGCGTGATGCTCATGTGTAATCCCCACAATCCCGGGGGCCGCGTCTGGACACCGGAAGAACTCGCGCGCGTGGGGGAACTTGCCCGACGGCACGGGGTCACGGTGATTTCAGACGAAATCCACGGGGAATTTGTGTTTAAAGGCCGCCGCTACACGCCCTTTGCCGCAGCACCCGGCAATTCCCTCAGAGAGAGCGTGATGCTCACGAGCACCTCCAAGAGCTTTAACACCGCCGGGCTTCAGATCGCCTCAATCATCACCGCCGACCCCGCGCTTCGCGCCAAAATCGAACGTGCCGTTAACGTGAACGAAGTCTGCGACGTCAATCCCTTCGGGCCCGCGGCCGCCGTTGCCGCCTATAACGAAGGTGAAGCCTGGCTTGACGCGCTCATTGCCTACATCGAGGAAAACGACAGGACGCTGCGGGCGTTTTTTGCCGGACACCTTCCTGACTTTCCCGTGATGCCTTTGGAAGGCACCTATCTTGAGTGGGTCGACATTTCAGCCCTCGGTGCAGACTCCCGCACGGTGCAGGCCTCGCTTAAGGAGCACGAAAAGGTGTGGCTTAACGCCGGCATGAATTACGGCGAGGATGCGGGGCGCCACTACCTCAGAATCAACATCGCCTGCCCGAGAAGCCGCCTCACGGAAGGATTAAAGCGCATTGAAGCGGGCCTTAAACGCCTTAAGACCGCCTGATCACTTTCCGGCCAAAAAGTCCGCTGTCGTTTTCCTAAAGTCCGCCAGCGTCACCGTGCGGCGGACAGTCTGCAGGGAATCGGGATCCATGGCGCGGGTTCGCCACGTAAAGTAAACCTCAAGGGGACCGGCCTTGGGGGGCTTTACCACCATTGCCGCGAGCGTCTGAAAGCCCTCGGGCTTTGTGCCCGTACGCCAGATGCTGTTTACCGGCCCCGCGTTGCGGTCGCGGATCATGGCGATAAAGGTGTCCGTTGTAAAGGGCTTCACTTTTTCAGAAAGAAGCGAGCATATTCTCTCGAGCCTTATGCGGCTGCTCTGCCCCACCTTTTCGTTCAGAGCTTTGGATTCTTGTTCGATAAAGTGATTGGTGTGTGCGGCCGTGCCTTTTTCCGTCACCCTTACCGTGGTTTTGCCGCCCGGCATCACCTCAACCACCACGACTTTTGTTTTGTCGGCAAGGATGTAATTCACAGGCTCCTTAAAGATTTCCGGGTGAGCGAGCACCTCATCGACCGTGGCGTAATGCCGGGCGATCCACTCCGGGGCACGCAGCCCCTCCTTTTCAAAGCGCGCGTAGGTAAGGCGCTTCTCTTTGGGGATGCCGCCTGATGCGGAGCGTGCGACAACAAGGCCCTTTTCGTTGACACCCATATTGAAGTGCCCCTTGCGGCCCGTGAAAAGCCCCATGTAGGCATAACCGTCCGAGGGCCGCACGATGTCAAAGAACTGCCGTCCGGGATGCTCGTCACGTGTTTTCGCAAGGATCGTGCCGCCGCCATCAACAACGCCCTCACCCGCAGCGCCGAAAAGCGTACAGGCGAAAGACGGTTGGGCTGTGAGAAGCATGAGGCCCGCAAAGGCGGTGAGGGAAAATTTGGCAAGGGACATGATTCAAAGGTACTCAAGGAAAGTTTTCTGCTGACGACGCAGGACGCGAGCAGAAAGACCGCACGGAACAGTTTCGGCAAACCAGTCACCTCGGTGAATGTCAAGTGATCTTTCGCCGATTTTGTTCTTAAAAAGTAGGTTGTAG
>ENA-UOJA01003021-UOJA01003021.1-human-gut-metagenome-genome-assembly--contig:-C19-NODE-3021-length-10571-cov-5.288608_pt1 | contig 10571 bp, 8 predicted proteins | sample MGYA00242337_ERZ723884 | MGnify/ENA metagenome assembly ERZ723884
GACAAATTTTTCAAGGATTATAGCATGGTGGCAGACAAATGTCGATAAGAAAGTAGATTTTCTGCATAATGCCGAAAAACGAAGTGAAATTTCGCTAATGTGACGAAAATTATAAAATATTTGTTATACTTTTCTCCGATTCAATCGATTCAAATCCTATGTTCTTCATTGACATATTCCCACTATCGTGATATGCTTTGCGTGTTCAGTGATCTATCGGCAGCCCCGCGCTGTAGTGGGGTATGAGATACGGTTTGCTTACGGGTGTGACATCGGTTGTCAATGATACGCCAGTCAGGAAATGGTATCCGGTTTTGCCGGATAGATTGAAAAGGGAATGCAGTGAGATGCTGCAGCAGCCCCCGCTACTGTAAGAAGGATGACTCTTTTAATGAGGCTGACATAACGATGATAACAAATGATCGGACATATTCGTCAGATCAGCTTCAAACCACTGTACTGTATCAGGCGGTATGGGAAGGAAAAGAGGAAGATGATTTCGAGCCAGGAGACCTGCTGGACAGAGACAAAGATAATGCGTTTTGATGGAGAGATCCTCGGAGGGAGGAAAACGACATGGAAACGTTTATTTCTGTGTGGAAATTTTTGACACAGCGATATCGAAGGAATAGAGTCTCTGTACAGTGTTCGGAATGTACAGGGACTGTTTTTGCTTATTATGTAAATAAAGCATGGGTTTTGATGACCTTGCAGAGCGATAGAAAGGAGGAAGATTGTGAGACAGAGAAATGGGAAATATATTATCGTAGGAATGCTTGTAATATTTGCTGTGATACTGGGCGTGCGTCAGACACATTTTCAATCGGTGGATTCCTATCGTCAGGAGCAGAGACAGCTGGCAAAGGATGTCAGCAGTGATTCCGGGGACAATGAACTGGAATCTATGTATGATACGTCGTCTCCCGATAGCACGGGAACAGCAGGGGATGATCAGGGGAAAGGGTCAGGAGCAAAACAGGTAACATCGTCAAAGAAACCGAAAATACAAAAGGATCAGGAAGGGCACAAGACATCGGCATCAATGAAACCGTCAGAGATGCCGGAATCAGAAAAGTCCTCCGGATCGCAAAAGAAATCATCAACGAATTCAGCGCAGAAAAAGAAATCATCCAAGAATGGATCTGGAACAAAAACATCGGATAAAAATAAAAGCAACAGAAAACCTTCGAATAAGAAACCGGAGCAAAACAGCAGTCAGCCATCAGCTTCTTCTGTTGCAGACAATTTTTCACAGAATACTCCGGGTAGCACAGCGGGGCAGGATGGTACGGAGGAAAACAACGGTACTTCGACTCCATCCGAAAGCAGAGAAGATTCTTCGACGGGGCCGTCGGCTACAGGCAAGCCACAGGCGGAACAGATTACCTGTACTATAGAGATTCGCTGTGACAGTCTGGTAGAAAATAAGAAACAGGCACAGCAGAGCATTTGGAAATATATCCCTTCCGACGGTCAGATCCTGGAGAAGGTGTCCGTAAAAGTGGACAAGGGCTCCAGTGTTTATGATGTACTGGAAAAAGCCTGTAAGGCAAAGGGTGTGGCAGTGGATGCAACCTATACGCCAATGTATAAAAGCTACTATATAAAAGGCATTGGAAATATTTATGAGAAACAGGCGGGGGATATGAGCGGCTGGATCTATAAGGTGAACGGTACAGCGCCGAATCGGGGAGCTTCCGCATATAAGGTATCTGATGGAGATGCGATCAGCTGGTATTACACCTGTGACGGAAAGACCACCTGACATCAGTTGGGAGCAAAATACCTTTTGACCCCCATATCATATATTCACACAATTAAGAAAGGAGACAGGCATAGTTATGGAAAGAACTGCTTCAGAATTTTCCAGAAGACATCCGGTTGTAATCTTATGTTATATTCTGCTAAGTGTAATCTGGACAATGACGACAAGACATCCTATGGCTTTGTTTGTCTCTTTTCTTGCATCGGGAATATATTGTGTGATATTGAGGGGAGTCAGACAATGGGCACGGATATTGTTTGCCGGGAGTGGAATTTTGCTTTTTGCAGCAGGGATACTTCCGTTATTTTCCCATAGAGGTGTCACCCCGCTTTTTTATGTCAATGGTCTGGCAGTGACCTGGGAATCTGTATTTTACGGCATTATTATGACGGTAATGCTTTTGGCTGTATTGCAGTGGTGTATGGTGGCGGGATGTCTGATGGACAGCGAGAAGCTGCTGTATCTGACCGGCAGGACGATACCAACCCTTGGATTGATGCTGATGATGATATTCCGGGCTCTTCCGGATATGAGAGATCATTACCGTCAGATACATGAAGCGCAGATCGGATTGGGAAGGAGCGGAAAGAATGCGACATACCGGGGCAGATTACAGAGTTTTCTCCGGGAGCTTTCTATTCTTATTTCATGGTCCCTGGAGGATTCGATCGAAGTATCTGTGTCGATGGAATCAAGGGGATATCAGACCGGGGAAAGAACATGGTTTCACTTGTTTCGCTTTCACAAGGAAGATATCATCTGGTGTCTTTATATGATCCTTGTATTTGGTGGATTGTATGTATGTCAGCTGCGGGGAAATCTGCAGGCGTATTATTTCCCGGAGCTTGCAAGGCAGCCCATCACGCCGGAAACAGGTGCAGCATTAGCAGCCGGGAGTTTTGGGATGATCTCGCCGGGGCTATATGATTTGTATTACCGTTGGAATCAGAGAAGAATATGTCCTGAAAATGGGATACAAGGAACGAAAGCATAAAATACAAAGAAAAAGACTTTCGGAAAGGAGGGACAAAAATGGAACAGAATACCGTTTTATCATGCGAACATTTATCCTTCTGCTATCCACGGCAGACTCAGGATGCGATCCACGATATCAGTTTTGTAATGAAAGAATCCGAGTTTGTGGTTCTTTGTGGACAGTCGGGCTGTGGTAAGACAACGCTGCTGCGTCATTTTAAAAAAAATCAGATCCCTTTTGGAACCGGAAGCGGAAGACTTTATTACCGGGGGCAGAATCTGGAGAGGATGAATGACAGGGAATGTGCGGCCCGGATTGGCTATGTGGGCCAAAATCCGGACACACAGCTGGTAACGGATAAGGTATGGCATGAGCTGGCATTTGGTCTGGAAAATTTAGGCGTATCCGGGATACAGATCAGAAGGAGAACCGCTGAAATAGCACAATATTTTGGGATGGAGAGCTGGTTTCGCAAACCGGTATCTGAGCTTTCCGGTGGACAGAAACAGATTTTAAATCTGGCATCAGTAGTCATTATGCAGCCCGACATTCTTTTGCTGGATGAGCCGACGGCGCAGTTAGATCCCATTGGCACAAGGCGTTTTCTGGATACTCTGGGCAGACTCAACAGAGATCTGGGAACGGCAGTCCTATTGTCAGAGCAGCGTCTGGAGGAAGTACTGCCTATGGCAGACCGTGTGTTGATCATGCATCAGGGACGGCTGCTTGGAGATACGGTTCCGTCACATTGCGGTGATATTCTGGAGAAGTTTGAGAAGGAGCATGGTGAAATGCTTTCCATTGCACCGGCAATGCCGACAGCGGTCAGGGTATGGCAGGCTTGTCATACAGAAAAGGAGGAGGAAGCCCCGGTCAGCATCCGTCAGGGCAGAAGCTGGCTGCAGCAGACTGTCCATAAAAGCGGACAGACTGAAAGAGGCAGCGGTCAATATTTCCAAATAGATAACAGCAGGGGAACTCCTGCAGATAAAGCCGGAAGGCAGCAGAAACCACAGGAAAGAGAGAAGACTTTGGATCAGGAGAAAGTGGTTCTGCAGGCAAAGGGGATTTTCTTTGAATATGAAAAGGGCAAAAGAGTGCTGGAGGATTTCTCCATACAGGTGCCAAAGGGAAAGATATTTGCCATCATGGGAGGAAACGGTTCAGGCAAATCCACGGCATTAAAAGTGATCATGGGAATTTATAAGGCACGCCGGGGGAAAGTAAGGGCAAGTGGCAGGATACGATATCTCGCACAGAATCCGCGGAGTCTTTTTACTGAGCTTACGGTGGAGGAGGAGCTGACAGTAATGCTTTCTGATTGGCATGACCGGTCTCCTGTGGAAAAAATGCTTCGTTATCTGGAGCTGAAGAAGCAGCAGGAACAGAATCCCATGGACCTGAGCGGCGGTCAGCAGCAGCGGCTTGCTTTAGGAAAGCTTCTGATGACAGAACCGGATATTCTGCTGTTGGATGAACCAACCAAGGGACTGGATGGAGCCTTTAAGAAAAAGCTGGCAGAGCTGTTAAAAGATTTGTGCCTTAAGGGAAAAAGTGTTGTGCTGGTTTCCCATGATATGGATTTTTGTGCACAATATGCAAATATCTGTGGTCTGCTTTTTGATGGGCAGATAATCAGTCAGTCACCGACAGAGTCCTTTTTCCGGGACAATGTATTTTATACAACACCGGCGGGCAGAATGTCCCAGGGGATTCTGGGAGAATGCTTCCGGACGGAAGATATCATTGCCGCCCTGCAGAAAGCGGGGTGTGGCTGATGAGAGAAGAGGGCCTTAGCCGGATGACAGAGCCGGGAAAGGATGTCTCCGGCCGGCGCAGATTTGATTGGGAGGAGTATCTGGAAGAAAAATCAAAGCGGCGAAGGTGGAATGGTGTACTGCTTTTTGCGGCTATGATCATTCTGCTGTTTGTGTCGGCAGTTCTGCTTGAGGGGAGGCATTATCTTCTGATTGGTTTTGGTGGAGTTGCTTTGGTACTTGTCCTGTTTTTTGGACAGTATGAAAGACGGAAACCCCGTGCCAGAGAAGTAGTTCTTTTGTCCACTCTGACTGCATTATGTGTGGTCATGAATGAAATCTGTGCACATACGATACCTCTTCATGCCGGTACCACGATGGTGGTAATTTGCGGAATTGGTCTGGGACCGGAGGCCGGCTTTCTGATCGGTGCCATGAGCAGACTGGTTTGTAACTTTTTTGATGGTCAGGGGCCATGGACTCCATGGCAGATGGCTGCCTGGGGGATGGTCGGATATTTATCCGGTCTGGCTTTTAATAAAGTAGAACGCAGAAGGACCGGAGAGACTCTGGCGAGACGCCTTTCCCTGGAGAAGGGCAGAACGTTCCGGGTGCTTATGGGACCGGTTCTTAGCGTTTTATTTGCATGGGTGCTTGCTTATATTGTCTTTTTGTTCCGGAATGATCCCGGTGAACAGAGCTTCTTTGGATGGAGGCTTTACTTCTATGGTATTGCGGGACTGGCGGCCGGATGTGTGCTGCAAAGGAAAAAGCTCCCGGTGGATGATATCACGACAACGGTGTTTACGTTTTTTGTGGTGTTTCTGCTATATGGAGGTTTGATGAACTTTGCGGCGATGCTTATGACATATCCGGCAGATTCCTCTGCAGGGGATATCAGCTGGGAGACATTAAAAGCATTATACCTGACAGGGGCACCCTATGACGCGGCGCATGCCGGAACGGCGGCGTTGTGTATGTTCCTTTTTGGGGACAGCATTTTACAAAAACTGGAGCGTATACAAGGGAAATTTGGGATTACACTGTAAACACAGCACAAATGATTGGAGGATTGAAATGAGTAAGAAAAAATGGATGAGCAGTCTTCTGGCAGCCGCCCTGGCATTTACGACAGTATTTAGCACAGGCTCTGCAGTAAAGGCTGACGGGAACAACACTTCTGTGGATAAGATTACGGTCTTTGTGGCAGCAGAAGGAAAAGATGCGGCAGGTAATGAGGTAAATACAGGAAAGCTTCCGGTACAGGTAGAGGAAGGAAGTACAGCAGATGTAGCTTTAAAGGAGGCATTATCTTCCAGAAATATTTCCTGTGATATTGTGGAGAGTTCCTGGGGACCATATTTGAATGGTATTGGAAGTATTACGGCACCGAAGGATTACACGAAAGGTTATTGGTCATTTTGTGTAAATGGAGACTATTCACAATACGGAATTGGCCAGACTGTTTTGAAGGATAATGATAAAATAAGCTTTATTTTTGCTTATGGAAATTATGCAACAGCAACCGGCGCAGCTATTTTTGCCGATGATCCTGCTAAAAATCCGGACAGTGCGGCAGCGACAAAGCTTCTTACAAATGCCAAGGCACAGCAGGATGTTCTTGCGGATGCAATTTATCAGCAGATGTTTGGAGATGGAACCGTTTACGGCATTGAGCAGCCAAATGCATTATATGCAGCATTCTCATTGATTCGTGCCGGATACAAGGCAGACGATTATTTCAATAAAATGTATAAAAAGGCAGCTTCCCAGCTTCAGGAACTGAAGGACAAAGGAACCGTTACCGATAACGGCGAGGAAAAGGATTTTGATACACTGGTAGGGGGGTATTCAGAATTTGCATATGCAAAGATTGTCCTTTTTGTGACTGCTATGGGGAAAGATGCAACGGATATCCGTGGTTTCAATCTAATCGAAGCAATGGCAAAGAAGAGTAATTATGCTAACACCGTAGCCGATATGCGTGATGCTACAATGCTTCTTGCATTTGATTCCGGAAATTATCAGCTTCCAACAGGAGATGATTATATTACCAGAGCACAGCTTGTAAAGAACGTAACCGGTCAGGTTGGTACCGCCATCGCAAAGGTTGCCACAGCTTCCACATGGTCTACGGTGGACGATGTGGCAATGCCGTTGCAGGCATTATATCCATATATTTCCGGTGAAGACAATGCGGCTACAGCCAAGGCAGTTGCCAAAGGAACTCATTTTATGGAGAGCCTGCAGAATCAGAAGGGTGCTTATGCAGCATGGGGCTCTGATAATAATGCATGGTCTCTGGCTCAGGTTATGACTGCTATGGGACAGCTTCGTATCAATCCTTGTGATGAGTCAGATGGAAGCGATTTCATTAAAGAAGGAAAGACCGTTCTTGATGCTGCGTCTGCATTTGTAAATGTCGATGAAAAGACAGTGGATGAAAGTCTGATGGGTTATCAGCCGGAGCAGCTTCTTCGTGGTTTGAATGCAGTGATTCGTGTTATGGAGAATGCAGCTTCTATTTATGATCTCAGTGATGTAACGGCGAATCCGGATCCATCTGAGGAGCCTTCTGCAAGTCCGGACCCATCTGGCGAACCGGATCCGGGTCAGACACCATCTGTAACTCCAAGCCAGACACCTTCCGTAAGTCCGGCAGCATCGACACAGACTCCGTCCGTAAGTCCATCTGCACCGGCAGCAACAACACCGGCAGCACCGACACAGACTCCGGCCGTAAGTCCATCCGCACCGGCTAAGACTACAACACCGGCTGTCAAGAAGGTGAAAAAGGTTACAGCTGCGAAGACAAAGGTAACTGTAAAGAAGGGCAAAAAGACAACAATTAAGTGGAATGTAACAACAGCTAAGAATGCATCCATCAAGAAGCTTGTGAAGGTAACCGTAAACAAAAAGACAGTAAAGGTTGTGAAAACATCTGTTCAGAAAAAGAAAGCTACAGTGACACAGGTGACAACAACGGTAAAGGGCATCAAGAAAGGTTCTGCAGTAGTCACCCTGAAGGCCGATGGAAAGAAGAGTACAGTGAAGGTTATTGTGAAATAAAACAGCTTTTGAAGAGTAAAATGTGAAATAAAACATAAAAAACAAAAAGTAATCCCCGTGGATTACAGGAGATGACCTGGATCATAGATCGTAACCAATGGTTCATGTCATCCTGTATTCACGGGGATTTGTTATTGTATAAAAATATCTGAGTTACAGATATAGGACTATTTTGCAGTCATAGCATCTGCAAGTTTCTCCATTTCAGGGAGATCACTGTCCTTCATAACGGAACGGATCGTAACAACAGGCTCTACGATCTCGATATTTTTCATGGTTTCCAGAATAGATTTCATTGTGCGTGCTGCAGTCGGAGCCCAGGAACCGTTTTCCATAATACCGACCTTACGATTCTGATAAGCCTTGCTCTGGAGATGATGAAGGAAATCCTGCATGCATGGGAAAACTCCGGCATCGTAGCTGGCAGCCGCCAGAATCATGCGGTCATAACGGAACGCATCCTCGATAACCTCTGCCATATCCTCTCTGGCAAGATCGCTTACAACCACCTTTTCGGTCCCTTTTTCACGAAGCATTTCGGCAAGCTTTTCTGCGGCCTTTGCCGTATTGCCGTGGATGGAGGCGTATGCTACGAGAATACCCTTATCCTCCGGCTGATAGCTGCTCCAGGTATTGTACAGATCCAGATAATATCCGAGGTTGTCCTTTAAAACCGGACCATGAAGTGGACAGATCGTAGCGATATCCAGCCCGGCAGCCTTTTTGAGAAGTGTCTGTACCGGTGCACCATATTTGCCGACGATATTGAAATAATATCTGCGGGCTTCACATGCCCAGTCATCCTCGCCCTCTGTCTTGGAAAGGGCACCGAATTTACCGAATCCATCTGCGGAGAAGAGAATCTTTTCCTTTGATTCATAAGTAACCATAACCTCCGGCCAGTGAACCATTGGTGCCATCACGAAGGTCAGAGTATGCTCTCCTAATGAAAGAGTATCGCCTTCTTTGACTGTCAGGGTATGCCCCTCCAATGGAATGTTGAAAAACTGTGGAAGCATTGCGAAGGTCTTGGCGTTGCCAACCAGAGTTACATCCGGGAAAAGTTCTACCAGACGTGCGATACTTCCGGAATGATCCGGCTCCAGATGCTGCACGACCAGATAATCTACCTTTCTGCCATTCAGGGTGTCCAGAAGATTCTTTTCCCACTGCTCCATACCGCGGGGATCTACGGTATCCATAACAGCAACTTTTTCATCAAGGATAACATAGGAATTATAAGAAACTCCCTCCGGAACAACATATTGGCTTTCAAAAAGATCGATGGTGGTGTCGTCCACACCAATGTACTTTACGGAATCTGAAATAACTACACTCATAAGTAACCTCGTTTCTGCGCACGGTATATTATTTTAAACGCAGCAGCTGTGCGCCGGATACTGCGTTGTGATCATCATGGAGACATTGTTATGCTCCAATTGATTTCTATTGTAAAATGGGGCAAATGGTCTGTCAATAGAATTCTTATTCCAATTTGATCCCCTGTAAAAGCTTTGCAAAAGGGCTGGTATCCTGATCCTTATCTGCACTGTCAGCAGAATATGCTTCAGGGATCTCATAGGATTCTTCCCCGGTATCAGGCTCATCCTCACGGAGAGCTTTGATACTCAGTGAAATACGATCCCCTTCAATCTTCAGAATCTTTGCTTTTACTACCTGTCCCATTTTTAGTTCTTCCTTTGGAGATTTGATAAATTTATTGGTGATCTGGGAAATGTGACAGAGCCCGGTCAGTCCTTCTCCAATATCGATAAATACACCATAGGATTCCATACGGGTTACCGGTCCCTCCACAAGATCTCCGGTGGTCAGCCGTCCGATATGTTGTGTCTTTTCTGCCAGGGCTCTTTCCTTCTGGATCATTTTGGCAGAGAGTACCAGCTTCTGGATATCCTTTTCTACCGTGATGATCACGGCCTGCACAGTCATTCCGACATAACTTTCCGTGTCCTCCACATAGGTGAGGGCAAGCTGTGAAGCCGGGATAAATGCACGGATTCCACGGACATAACCAACAACGCCGGCAGGGACTGCCTCTGTGATCTTTACGTCAAAAACGGTTCCGTCTGCCATATCCTCTTTTAATTCATCCCATACCAGCACACGGTTTGCTTCTTTTCTGGAAAGAATTACATTACCACTGGCATTTTCCGGGTCCAGTACCATAGCCTGGATCACATCCCCGATGATCATATCCTTTTTAATAGAAAAGGATGGATCGTCGCTGCACTCTTCGATCGGGATAATGCCTTCTGTATAATAATTCAGATCAACCGTTACTTCTGTGTCGGAAACGCCGATCACGGTCACATCCAGAATATCGCCCTCGCGCAATACCTGAAAGGAACGCTCCAGCTCGTTTTCGTAATCATTCATACTCTTTTCTTCACTCATATAAATCCTCCATTCCGCAGAAATGTTTGTTATAAACTTAAGTGATCAATTCTTTTTCTGTCATTTCTTCCATCCCTTCATCGCCTTCCTGATTGTAGTATAGCGGATTTATGGTGTGTTTACAAGCTGACGGATTGATATGTCACAAAGAAAAAATACCTTACAATATTTCTCCCTCCGTTTTGTATTCTATTGGTTTTGGGGTAAATATTATCCTATTTCAGAACCCGGACAGTGCAGGTTTCTTTTGTGCCATCTTCGGTAAAGGAAATGACAGCAGTTCCTGCACTTCGGGCAGTAAGATTGCCAAGCTGATCTACCTGGACGATATTTGGCTTGTTTGATTTGATCAGTGGTGCATTGCCACTGGAGACCATGTAATCGAGTGTACGCGTTTCTCCGGCTTTCATGGTCAGAGAAGTAGAAGATATACGAATGGTTGGAGATTCTACCTCAATCTCGCAGGTTTTGGATACGCCATCCGCTTTGGCGGTAATGATTGTGGTGCCGTGTTTCTGGGCGCACACAAGTCCATTGTCGTTGACAGTTGCGATGCGGGGACGGCTGGATTTCCATGATGGCTGGATCC
>ENA-UOJA01003049-UOJA01003049.1-human-gut-metagenome-genome-assembly--contig:-C19-NODE-3049-length-10496-cov-7.934393_pt1 | contig 10496 bp, 12 predicted proteins | sample MGYA00242337_ERZ723884 | MGnify/ENA metagenome assembly ERZ723884
CACGTGATTTGTAATCTCGGGGTCGTTGGTTCGAATCCGACAAGAGGCTCAGAAAAGTTGGACAGTGTTGTTCAACTTTTTTTGTATCTATAAATTAGGAAAAAAAACCTTCATTCAAACGTTCATTGGATTTTCTTCCGATAAGAAGTCGGTGTCATCCCCGTATGCTTTTTAAAGCACCGGTTAAAGTGTGCGACTGATTCAAAGCCGCATTCCAGACTGATTTCTGAAATATTCCATTTCCCGTTTAGTAATAGTTTGCAGGCATAGCCAATTCGCATGTCTGTGATATGTTGTCTGAATGTTTTTCCGGTGTTTTCCTTGAAAAAACGGCAGAAGGCAGTCGGGTTCATGGCAGCGTATGAGGCTACATCCTCCAGGCAGATTGGCTGGGTGTAATGCTTGTTGAGGAAGGCCATGACCTTTTCAATCTTTCGTCCGTTAAACCGTGCTGGAACCGGATCGTAGGTAGGAGAGGAGATGATTTTTTCTGGAGTGAGATGCGTCAGTGCATCTAGCAGTTGCAGGAACTCCACTATTTGTCCCACCCCTTCTTTTTGCGGGATGCGCTTTATTATCTGCGGAATATCATCCGTGCAATTGGATAATGAGAACAGCAGCCCTCTTTGTGCCTCTTCCAACAGGCGATTGATACCTTGAAACTGGCTGTAGTGCGAGAAAGCATATTGCATGAAATCCTTTTCAAACTGGATGATGGCCCCGTTCACTCTTAATTCTTCCTTTAAGTCGTATTCCGGTGCGTTTTCCAGGTAATGAGGAAGGTTGGAACCTAAAAGAAACAGTTGCTGGTCGGAGAAATCAGTCATACCGTCGCCTGCCATTCCTAAGCCATATCCCTTTTCGATGTAAATCACTTCAAACTCACTATGGAAATGCCAGGGATAAGTGAAGTTCTTGTAATCGTAGAACCGGGCCTTCAGTGGGTGGGCATCTGTAATATCCAGTTGTTCGTTGAGTATCTTTCTCATGTCAGGAAAAGGAAAAAGTAATATGCTGCAAAGTTACGCAAATAACCTGCAAAAATTGGCAAATGTTTATGTTTATTTCTCCTCTAACTTTGGGGCAGATAAAAATTGACATAATATGAACAGTTTGTTTGATGTATCCGGAAAAGTGGCTGTAGTTACAGGCGGTTCCGGGGTATTGGGAAGTAACATATCTGAAGGATTGTTGAAGGCGGGAGCCAAAGTTGCAGTGATTGGAGCACATTCCGACCGGGTGGAAAAAGCGTTGGAAAGACTTAGAACGACCGGGGGAGAAGTTTGCGGTTTTACCTGTAATGTGCTCGACATGAACAGCTTGCGGGAAGTGAAAGAAAAAGTGTTGGCCCAGTGGGGAAGGGTAGATATTCTGGTCAATGCAGCGGGAGGAAATATCCCGGGAGGTACGCTGACCGAAACGCAGCACGTGTTCGATATGAAGGTGGAAGACTTGAACAAGGTGGTAGACTTGAACCTGAACGGTACGGTATATCCTTGCCTGGTGTTCGGGGAAGTTATGGCCGCACAGAAAAGCGGTAGCATTATCAATGTGTCTTCTATGGCATCTTATGAAGCCATTACCCGTGTACCGGGCTATTCCATGGCCAAGAGTGCAGTAGAAAATTTCACTCGCTGGATGGCTCAGGAAATGGCCTTGAAGTTCAGTGAGAAGATTCGCGTGAATGCCATTGCCCCCGGTTTCTTTATCGGCAACCAGAATCGTGGCGTGCTGATAAATCCTGACGGTTCGCTGACGGAACGTAGCCGGAAAGTCATAGCCAAGACTCCGATGAGGCGTTTTGGTGACATCTCGGAACTGAATGGAGCCGTACAGTTCCTGTGCAGTGAGGCGGCCAGTTTCATTACGGGAGTTACTTTGCCCATCGACGGAGGATTCAGTTCATTTAGTGGAGTATAATTTAAGGGAACGGTAACGATGGAAAAAACTTGGAGATGGTTTGGTAAGAAAGACCGCATCACGCTTTCCATGCTTCGGCAGATTGGGGTGGAAGGTATTGTGACGGCGCTTCACGAGGTACCCAACGGGGAGGTTTGGACCACAGAGGCAATTAATGACCTGAAAAACTATATTGAATCGTACGGCATGAGATGGTCGGTTGTAGAAAGCCTTCCGGTGTGCGAGGCTATCAAATACGGCGGCCCTGAGCGTGATGCCTTGATAGAGAATTACAAAATCAGTCTGGCTAATTTAGGGAAATGTGGAGTGAAGACGGTGTGCTACAACTTCATGCCGGTCATCGACTGGATACGTACAGATTTGCATTATGCCTTGCCCGACGGAAGTTCTTCGCTTTATTTTAACCGGATACGTTTTGCCTATTTCGACTTGAAGATTTTGCAGCGTGAAGGAGCGGAGCGTGATTATTCATCGGAAGAATTGCAGAAGGTGGAAGAACTGGACCACCGTATTACTCCTGAGGAAAAGGCCGAACTGATAGATACGATTATTGTAAAAACGCAAGGGTTTATCGACGGTAACATTCAGGAGGGAGAACAATACCCCGTCCGTAAGTTCCGCGAACTGCTTGCATTATATAAAGGAATAGACCGCCAGAAGCTGAGAGAAAATCTGTGTGAATTCCTGAAAGCAGTGATGCCGGTGTGCGATGAGTATGGAGTCAATCTGTGCATTCATCCGGACGATCCTCCTTTTCAGGTGCTCGGCCTTCCGCGTATTGTCACCAGCGAAGAAGACATCGACTGGCTGTTGAATGCCGTGGACAATCCGCATAACGGACTGACTTTCTGCGCCGGTTCCTTGAGTTCCGGAAGCCAGAATGATACCCGTGAACTGGCCCGCCGTTTTGCCCGGAGAACCCACTTTGTCCATCTTCGCAGTACGGAAATATTACCCGAAGGAGATTTCAGAGAGACATCACATCTGGAAGGAAGAGGTCATCTGCTAGAGTTAATCCGTATTTTTGAGAAAGAAAATCCCGGACTTCCCATGCGAGTAGACCATGGACGTACGATGCTGGGCGATGAAAAAGAAGGATACAATCCCGGTTACTCTTTCTACGGACGTATGTTTGCCCTGGCACAAGTGGAAGGCATGATGGCGGCAGTCCGTGATGAAATGACCAGCGGGATGATATAACTCAGGGCTGTTTTTGCGTGCGGTACTCTTTGGGAGAGATGCCGGTATTTTTCTTGAAAAAACGACTCAGGTAAGAAGAATCCGGAAACTGACAGAGGGAGGCTATTTCTGCAATGGATAAAGCCGGATTGTTGAGCAGGACTTTCAGTTCGGCAGTCAGCTGTTCGTCGATAAGCGCTTTCGGAGTCTTTCCGTTGGAGTAGGTTTCCGTAATTTCGTGCAGGTAACGCGGAGAGATGCAGAGCTTTCCGGCATAGAACGATACCTGATGCATTTGTGCAGCATGTTCGTGAATCAGGTGCATGAACTTGTGAAACAAGAGTTGCTTCCGGGTGTACGATTCGGCCACGGATACGTACGTGTCGGGGATGGAACTGAAAATCCACATCAGCATACCTTGCAGGAAATTCAGTTCCAGCCGTTCGCTGAATGCAGAAGGAGGCTGGGTAAAAAGCAGCTGTCCCATGTTTATCCATAGACTGATGTTTTTCCAGCTCTCTTCTTCGTGGTTGTATTGTGGAAACTCTCTCATGTAGTTGAAATACGTGGTATCGAGTGAAATGGCAGCCTGCAGAAAGAGCTTCTTGGGGTAAAGCAGAAAGCGGACGTGAAAATCATCGGATGCCTCTATAAGTTGCATGATACTTCCTTCCCAGAAAATAAGTTCTGACATTTTGTGTAGGTGAAATTGCTGTGCACCGGTGGAGAGAATACCTTCTCCGCTGGTGCATTGTAGTTGAATGCCGCAGTCGAAATGGAGCAGGGAGGCTTTCAGAAAAGCCAGATTGCCTTCGTCATAATGGATGGCGGTGAGAGATGATAATAAGGCAGTATCCATGTGAAGATAATTTTATGAAACAAAAATATGGCTTTTCTTCGAGAAAAAGAGGAAATAGTTCCGATTTTGAAAAGTTTTGTGCGGTAAAAGGAAGGTGAAAACTTCCTCATAATGTCTAATTTTGCAGCGTTTTAAAAAAGGACATTATGACAAGAAGCAATTCTCAATTATTTATTCTCGTATTCTTAGGTATATTAACCGCATTTGGCCCGTTTGTGACCGATATGTATCTGCCTACCCTGCCTGCCATGACTGACTATTTCCATATCACTTCCTCGCAAGTGCAGTTAGGGTTGACGGCCAGCATGATAGGATTGGCTGTCGGACAGTTGTTCTTTGGGCCGCTGAGTGACAAGTATGGTCGCCGGCTTCCTTTGATTGTGGCCATGTGTCTGTTTCTTTTGGCTACATTGGGATGTCTCTATTCACGGACCATCATGCAGTTTGTGGGCTGGCGAGTGGTGCAGGGAATAGCAGGTGCAGGAGGAATTGTGATTTCACGTTCCATCGCAGCCGATAAGTATTCCGGCAGGGAACTGGCAAAGATGCTGGCTATTATTGGCGCTATCAATGGAGTGGCTCCGGTGGCGGCTCCGGTGGCTGGAGGAGGAATGGCCGAAAGTGTAGGCTGGCACGGCATTTTCTGGGTATTGTTCGGATTAGGTATATTGTTGTTGCTCGGAAGTCTGCATTTTGCGGAGTCCCTGCCGGCTGTACGTCGTCAGAATGCACGTTGGGCAGATGTGTATAAGAGTTTTCTTACCGTCATTCACAACCGTCGGTATGTATGTTATATCCTTCAGTTCGGTTTTGCTCAGGGAGTGCTGTTCGCCAATATCGCTTCCTCTCCTTTTATTATGCAGGAGCATTATGGTTTTTCGCCTTTGATGTTCAGCATCTGCTTTGGAGCCAATGCCATAGCCATTGTTATTTCTGCGACTTCGGCTGTCAGATTTGCCCATCCGGAACAAGCTTTATATAGGGGAAGTGTCGGAATGGTAATCACTTCTTTCCTTCTGTGTGTGGCATTGTGTGCCGGTTGCAGTTTCTGGATTTATGAAGTGCTGCTTTTGGCGTTGCTTTCCATGTTAGGACTCACCTTTACCGCCTCCAATACCTTGGCGATGGATAGTGAACGGGCAAATGCGGGTATGGCATCGGCCTTGCTGGGGGCATTGGGGTTTGCCTTTGGTGGTGTGGTGTCTCCGCTTGTAGGACTGGGAAATATTATGGTCTCCACCGGAGTCCTGTTTTTTACAGGTTCTTTATGTGCGTTCGTTTGCACTCGCATAGCACTACGGCGCGCTTTTTCATTGGCACAATATTACCGTAAATGAATTTGTGGTAATTTTCTGTTTTCATTTTTTTTTCTTTTGGGGATAGGGATATACGTGTAATTCTATATCTTTGTATAAACTAAACTTATCCTATGAATGCACGTATCCGAATAATTCCCTGGGTGATGCTTGTGGTGGGCTTCATTTTACTTTCTGCAGGAGTCGCCGAATTGTATCCCTTATGCAGGGCCGCCCGGAATTGCCATCATACAGTGGGAATTGTACAGAGAGTTGAAACCAAAAAGAATTATCGCCATCGTAAACTCAGATACGACACGGAGATGACTGTTATTTATTCTACGGAAAAATACGGGGACTTATCTGTAACCAGAACCATTCACTGGCCTTTTACAAGGAAGGGGGACGAAATTTCGGTATGGTATCATCCTGAACGTCCAAGAGAGGTTCATCTGCCTGTCTCGGAAGGAGTGTTCGGGGGAGGCCTTGCCGTAATAGGAGCGCTGTGTATTTATGGCGGATGTTTTTTCCGAAAACTATTAAAAACAACATAAATGATGACTAACCAATCTAAATGAAAGTTTTATGAAGAACAGAGTGTTTTTGAAAGCAATTGTGTGTCTGATGTGTGCAGTATCGTCCGTACCGGCCATGGCGCAGTTTAATCTGAAGAAAGCAATTAGTGGGGCTGTGAAAGCCACTCAAGCTGTGACGTTGACCGATGAGCAGATGGGTGAATACGTAAAAGAGTATATCACTTGGATGGATGCCAACAATCAGGTTTGCGCAGATGACAATGAATATACCATTCGCCTGAAGAAGTTGACTGAAGGATTAGGAGACGCAGACGGTATTCCTTTGAACTTTAAGGTGTATTATGTAACGGATGTCAATGCGTTTGCCTGTGCTGACGGTAGCGTACGTGTCTTCTCTTCTTTGATGGACATTATGAGCGATGAAGAGTTATTGGGCGTGATAGGACATGAAATCGGTCATGTGGCTCATCGGGATTCTAAAAAAGGTTTCCGTACGGCATTGCTTACTTCGGCATTGAAAGACGGTATTTCTTCTCAGGGTGGAAAGGCAGCTACGTTGACCGATTCACAGTTGGGCGACTTGACAGAGGCGCTGGTGAATGCCCGCTATTCTCAGAAGCAGGAATGTGCAGCAGATGATTATGGCTATGAGTTTCTGAAAAAAGCCGGAAAGAATCCCTGGGCCATGGCGCTTTCATTTCAGAAATTGAAATCCTTGCAGGAACAGAGTGGTGCTTCATCTTCCAGTAAATTGAATCAGTTGTTCTCCACGCATCCAGATCTCGACTTAAGAATCAAGCGTATGGAAGAACGTGCTACCAGTGAGGGCATTGAAAAACCGGCAGAAAAGACTGCGGAATAAGAATTTTAATTTGGCAGAATAGATGAAGAGGTCGAAACACATTGAGTTCGGCCTCTTTTTTTGTGGATGTATGAATGGCTTTTCTGTACGGATAAAATAAAAATCCCCATAACTCATAGAGTTACAGGGATTTATTATCTTGATTAAGTATAGATTACTTATTCAAAGCAGTAGCCACGTCAACTGCACAAGCTACAGTACAACCTACCATCGGGTTGTTACCGATACCCAGGAATCCCATCATTTCTACGTGAGCAGGAACTGATGAAGAACCAGCGAACTGAGCATCTGAGTGCATACGACCCATAGTATCTGTCATACCGTAAGAAGCAGGACCAGCAGCCATGTTATCCGGGTGAAGTGTACGACCTGTACCACCACCTGAAGCTACTGAGAAGTAAGGCTTACCTGCAAGAACACGTTCTTTCTTGTAAGTACCTGCAACCGGGTGCTGGAAACGAGTCGGGTTAGTAGAGTTACCTGTGATAGATACGTCTACACCTTCTTTCCACATGATAGCTACACCTTCGCGAACGTCGTCAGCTCCGTAGCATTTTACTTTTGCACGAGGACCGTCTGAGTAAGCGATTTCTTTTACAACTTTCAGTTCGCCAGTGTAGTAGTCAAACTGAGTCTGAACGTATGTAAATCCGTTGATACGAGAGATGATCTGTGCAGCGTCTTTACCCAGACCGTTCAAGATACAACGCAAAGGTTCTTTACGTACTTTGTCTGCTTTAGCAGCGATTTTGATAGCACCTTCAGCAGCAGCGAATGATTCGTGACCTGCCAAGAATGCGAAACATTTAGTTTCTTCGCGCAGCAACATAGCAGCCAAGTTACCGTGACCCAAACCTACTTTACGGTCATCAGCAACTGAACCCGGGATACAGAATGACTGCAAACCGATACCGATTGCTTCAGCAGCTTCAGCAGCGTTTTTGCAACCTTTCTTAAGAGCGATGGCGCAACCTACTACGTAAGCCCATTTTGCATTTTCGAAGCAGATAGGCTGAGTTTCTTCACAAGTTTTATAAGGATCAAGACCATATTGTTCGCAGATAGCGTTAGCTTCTTCGATGTCTTTGATACCGTTAGCGTTCAAAGCAGCAAGAATCTGTTTGATACGACGGTCCTGGCTTTCAAATTTTACTTCTCTAATCATAATGTTCTTTCCTCCTTATATTATTCGTGACGTGGGTCAATATGTTTAACTGCACCTTGTTCTGCTGTGAAGCGTCCGTAAGTACCAGTTACTTTCTTCAAAGCTTCGTTTGCGTCAGTGCCTTTCTTGATCTCATCCATGAACTTGCCCAGGTGAACGAATTCGTATCCGCAGATTTCGTCGTTCTTGTCAAGAGCGATAGTTTTGATATAGCCTTCAGCCATTTCCAGGTAACGAGGACCTTTTGCCAAAGTACCGTACAGAGTACCTACCTGGCTACGCAGACCTTTACCCAAGTCTTCCAGACCAGCACCGATCATCAGACCGCCTTCAGAGAAAGCTGACTGAGTACGTCCGTACACAATCTGCAAGAACAATTCACGCATAGCTGTATTGATAGCGTCGCACACCAAGTCAGTGTTCAATGCTTCCAAGATGGTTTTTCCCGGCAGGATTTCAGATGCCATAGCAGCTGAGTGAGTCATACCAGAGCAACCGATTGTTTCAACCAATGCTTCCTGGATAACACCTTCTTTTACGTTCAGTGTCAACTTGCAGGCACCCTGCTGAGGAGCACACCAACCAATACCGTGAGTTAAACCAGAGATATCTTTAATTTCTTTTGATTTAACCCATTTTCCTTCTTCAGGAATTGGAGCTGGACCATGATTAGGTCCTTTTTTTACAACACACATGTGTTCAACTTCGTGTGAATAAGTCATATTCTTTACGTTTTATTGGTAATAAAAAATAGGTATTTCGTAAACCTTGAATTAGGAAATTTCTTCCTTAATCCATTCGCAAAGTTAGTCGTTTTATTTCGTTCTGCAACGGGGGAAACCAAACTTTTTGTTACATTTTAATGATATTTTTTTCGGTTTGGGCCGTTTTGCAAAGTCCGCTTGACAAAATGTTTTTTATCTTCTGAGAGAAACTTGTATCTTTGCCCTGAATACGGCGATATGCCCAGTGAAGGGTTTACATAAAAATAGGTAACAATTATTAGGTACAGAATGGAAATGAATCAGATTACGGTTTCGGATGCGGATTTGCGCAAAGGAGCGGAAGAAGGAATGGATGCTTTTTTAAAAGTATTTATTGATAAATACCTGGAAGTGACAGGGGGAAAGATTAATGCGGATACTATGCCGTTGCTGAACGGGTATCAGCATACATTGTTAGGCTATCATTTCTTTCGTGAGGAGGTGATGGAGGGAGGTTTCGTGCAGCTTATCCAGAATGGATACGGACCGTATATCTTTGATAATCCATTTGCCAAAGCGATGCGTATGTTTGGGGCAAAAGAGTTTTCTAAGTTGATTTACGAAGCAAAAAAGATTTACGATGCCCATCGCGCGGATTTGGAGAAGGAATGTACGGAAGAGGAGTTCATGGCCATGTATGAGCAATACGAGGCTTTTGACGACTTGGAAGAACAATATATGGAAGAGGAAGAGCAGATTACCGCGCAGATAGCAACCTACGTAGACGAACATCTGGATAGTTTTGCTCAGGTACAACAGGCTTAAATGGTTTATTTGTGTTAAAATAACACTGCTTCCATGCAGTCTTTTTTATTTTACGTATTTATTTTGTGAATTTTAAATCTAAAAACTGATTATAAACTAAAGATAAGAGTAGAATAGAGTATGAAAAAACAAAAATTGGCAGTCGTTTTTGCTGCATTATTAACAATGGTGGGATTTAGTTCTTGTTTGAACTCAGGCGATGATAACCTTAATTATCCGTCATTTCAGTTGCCAGTGACTATAGCGGGAGATGCATTGGGTGGATATACTTTTTGGTCTGATTACGGTAATATTAAATTACGTCCTACCAGTGCAAGTGTTTCTCAGTTGAAGCTTGATGGAGTAAAACGTGCTGTTATAGCTTTTGATTTGACAGAGGATCAGGCTGGTATTACTCAATTGGAACCTAATAAGGTTTATACTATTGTTGTTAATCCTGCATATTGTTATGGTATTCCTACTTATTCAATGGCTGTAGATACATTGAGTACTCAATATCAAGAGAATGGTAATGACTCAATTGCTCTTAAATGTAAACCGATTAACTCAGCAAGTACTACTGAAGGTGCTTTTTATGTAAAAAATGGATACATGACATTTGTTCCAACCTTCTCGTATGGAAATTCACCAGTGTATTTTGGCTTGTATTATGATAGTGAAAAAGATGTGAATGCGGAAGCTGGAAGCTTAAACATGAATTTGTATTTTAATAATTCTCTTGAGAATTCTGTTTCATCTAGTGGAGCTTCTTCTGTTAGTTTGAAAATGCCATCAGAATTATATATGGAGTATATGCAAAAAGATTCCATTGATTTAATCTTAAACTTTAAATCATCTTCTTCTCAGTCTCCATTGAAATGTAGAATGGCTGTATCTGATTTCATGGCACCTTCATATTAAGTAGTGAAATAGCTCTTCATTATATTTAATGTAAGCTTTTAAGGTTTATTGAGAACGCCCTTGCATTCTTTTCAAAACGCCTTTGCGTTTAATTTAAAACGTCAAAGAGTTTTGATTAAAACGCAAGGGCGTTTTAGTTGAAACACAAAGGCGTTTGGTTTCAAGCGTAAGTGCGTTTTTTGAAGGTATCAAAACCCTTTGAAGTGTACTGAAAATAGTTGTCAGTTTTAAGATTAATTCCTGACAAAGTT
>ENA-UOJA01003057-UOJA01003057.1-human-gut-metagenome-genome-assembly--contig:-C19-NODE-3057-length-10471-cov-6.560964_pt1 | contig 10471 bp, 9 predicted proteins | sample MGYA00242337_ERZ723884 | MGnify/ENA metagenome assembly ERZ723884
CCCGCATTCCTCCCGGGGCTCAAGCCCCGGGCTTCCTGCGGGAAATTCTGTGAATTTTCTGCCGATCAGCGCGGTCGATTCGCCGTAGACGTACTTCTTCTGTTCCGGATCAGCAATCAGTTTCTGGAACTTTTCATCTTTGTCGAGATCCTTGCCGCGGAAAAGCGAGAAGGTGCCGATGAGGAAAATGCCGACGATGGCGGCAGGAATTACGATGACAAAAAGCTGCGGGAAGCCGAAGAGCTCACCGCCCACCGTGCGGCCTTCAAGCAAGGCAATGATCGTGACGGAGGCAACGGCCGCCGGGCTGCTGATGATGCCCATCTGAGCGGCAATCGTTGAGGCTGCCATCGGGCGTTCCGGACGAATGTTGTTCTTAATGGCAACGTCATAAATAATCGGAAGCATCGTGTAGACGACGTGCCCCGTTCCGCACAGCACCGTCAGGAACCCGCAGATATAGGGAGCAACGTAGCAGATCGATTTCGGATGACGGCGCAGAAGTTTTTCGGCAATCTGCAGCAGGCAGTCAAGACCGCCCGCAGCCTGCAGGGCGCTGCCCGCGCACACCACGGACATAATCGTGAGAATGACGTCAACCGGGGGGGGCCGGGCGTTAATCCGAAGCCGAAGACAAAGACCACCAGGCCGATGCCGCCCATCATGCCGAGCGTCATACCGCCGCGCGGCGCGGCAAAAAACAAACAGGCAAGCAGCACAGCCAGCTGCAGCCAGAAATCAATCCCAACTCCCATGATTCTCCTACCGGTTCTTTTTGGTTTTTGAAATGTGTTGAGGAGATTTTGTCCGCTTTTTCTTTCGGCTTAATCGTCCTGCGGAGCGGAAAATCACAATAGGATTAAGAAAATAACCTTTTATTTTAAAATAGTATTTAAGTTATAGCTCTCCTTTAATCTCCGTCAGCCGGAACCGCTGGCTGACGTCAAGCCGAAAATGATTTTTTTCCTGCCGGTATTGAAAAAATGAGAGGTGTCAGGACAAAGAAAAAGGGCTTTGCCCTTTTTGAGCAAAGCCCTTTGCGTTTAAAGCGGATCGGATATCAGGCCGTCTTGATTTCCTGGCCTTCCATCGGGTCGAGCTTATCGGCATGCATCTGGTGTTCCCAGTTCGTGACGATCAGTGCCGAACCCACGTCGCCCACCACGTTAATGGACGTACGGATCATATCGAGAATACGGTCAATACCGGCGATAAGGGCCACGGCTTCGAGCGGAATGCCGACCTGCGTGAAGACAACCGTCGTCATGATGAGGCCAGCGCCCGGCACACCGGCCGTACCGACAGCGGCAAGAACGCCCATCAGCACGATGGTGACCTGGTCGGTCATCGAGAGGTCAATACCAAAGACCTGCGCGGCAAAGATCGAGCACACGCCCATGTAAACGGCAGTACCGGCCATGTTGATCGTATTGCCCAGAGGAATCGAGAAGTACGAAATGGCTTTTGTCGTACCCAGGCGGCGGGCCGCAACGATGTTTGCGGGCAGTGCTGCCGCAGACGAGCAGGTCGTAAAGGCGATGAGCCAGGGTTCCGCAATACCCTTGAGGAACGGGATGACCTTGACGCCGGCGAAGATTCTCACGCAGGGAATCAGGATCACGAAGACGAACACAACCGTTGCAAGGAACGAGGCGAGGATGAGCTTTCCGAGCGGAAGCAGCACCGCAAGCCCGTGACGCGAGACCGTAAAGGCGATCAAACCGAACACACCGATCGGGGCGTAGGTCATCACCATGTTGGTCACACGAATCATCGTCTGGCCGATGAGGTCAAAGACCGTGATGAGCGGCCGGCCGTTTTCGCCCAAGGCGGCAAGACCGAAGCCGAACATGATCGCAAAGAAGATGATCTGCAGCATGGCGCCCTTACTGAAGGCTTCCATGGGGTTGATCGGGACGATGTTCAAAAGCGTTTCAACAAGCGGAGGCGCCGTCACGGCCTTGGCCTTGAGACCTTCGGTCGTCAGACTCAGACCGACACCCGGGTCAATCCACTGTGCAAACAGAAGACCGCACATCACTGCGACGGAGGTAAAGCCCGCGTAGCAGATCAGGATCTTCACGGCAACACGGCCGAGTTTGCTGACGTCAGAAATGTTGGCGGCACCGGCGATCAGCGTTGCGATCACCAAGGGTACAACCACCATGCGGATCAGACGGATGAACAACGTACCCAAGGGCTGCAGATACGTCTGGGCGAACTGTGTGTCGACCAAAGCGCCGACGATCACACCTAGAATCAGGCCGATAAACATCTGCCATGCCAGGCCGATTTTCTTTTTGGAAGCCATAAAGAGCTCCTTTGTTTTTAACTGTCAAACTGGAATCGGACAGGCCCGAGCGCCGTAGCTGCAAGACCGACGGGCTGTGTCGGATTTGTAAGCAGAACTTTCAGGCCCCGCTTGCAATTGATTGTATTGACTCAGCCCCCGATGGCCTGAAAAAAAGCCCAAGAATTGAAAAATATTTGTCTCAAGTTTGGTTTAAGACAAAAGTCTCGGGGTTTTGTTGCCGAAAACGGACATTTTTCGCATTGAAGGTGTAGACGAATCGGTACAGGTTGTCTCTCTTAAGCAAAATGCTTATGCCTGTTTTTCGGGCTTTTGTGTGCGGCATTTTTTCGCGGAGAGCCAGAGACCTGCGCAGCCCATCAGAGCCGCCATTGAGGCAAAGATGGAAAACACACCCACGGCGGCTGAGAGCACGCCGAAGGCAGGCGGCAGAAACACGTGACAGCCCATCAAAATCGTGACGCGAACGCCGAGGGCCTCCCCCACACGGCCCTTGGGGACAACGCTGTGGAGCAGACTCATCACATTGGGCTGACTCGCTCCGAGCCCGAGCCCCAGCACAAAGGCCACGACAAAAAGCGGAGTGAGCGTTTCAAAGAAGGGAAAGGCAAAGTAGGCAGCGCCCCCCAAAAGCATTGTGCCCGTTAAAAACTGCCACTCCGAGACGTGTTTGGCAATAAAGGCGATGAAAAAGCGCACGATGAAGGTGGCGGCATAAAAGACTCCGATCAGCCATCCGATTTCGGCTGCCGACAGGCCGATTGCATGCCCGTAGAAGGGGAACATGAAGTTCTGCAGGTCGTAGGCCATCGAAACGAGTGCGTTGATGATGAGAATGACCCGTACGTCGGAAATTGCGAGCAACTCACTGACCTTCTTCTGAACGGGATTGGCTGTTTTTTTCGGGGCATCCGCTTCCCAGTGCCGCGGCAGTTTTCTGAGCGTGAAAAGCACGATACCGATACCGGCCACGGCAAGCGCAAGGCTCGTTATGTAGGAGTAGTGCGCTCCGAGCCGGTCGATGACTTCTCCGGAAACGACCGGAGCCATGAGGCCTGAGGCTGAATAGACCATCGCAAGCCAGGAAAACGCAACGGCACGCTGTTTGGGAGAGGCCGTGTAGCCGGTCAATTCCTGGCCCACAAGCTGCACGGACATGGATCCGAGGCCGCTCACCAGCGCACAGCAGTAAAGGGGAATGAGACCGAAAGTGTCGGCTGCGGCCAGAGACGGAATGAGCGCCGCACAGAAAATACAGAGCGCGCCGAAACAGACCGGTTTTCTCGGACCCACGGCATCGACCCAGCGGCCGTATTTGAGTGCCGCAAGCATCGGGCAAAGCGAGATGAGCCCGATGAGGATGCCGACCTCGGTGCCGCCTGCACCGTGATTAAGCGCATCAAGGCTCAGCGTCAGACGCATCATCGAAAAACTCAGATGCAGGGACAGTGTGTAGAGAAAAACACAGGCAAGCATGCGGCAAAACCGGCAAAAAGAAAACCGACCGCACCGGGCTAAGGGAGGGGCCCGCAATGCAGTCGGCTGCGTTAATTTCAGGCGGGCGTGAGGAAAGATGCCCGCCTGTTAAAGTGAGATCAGTGACGGATCAGCAGGATCGGCACATCACCCTGAGCGGCCACACGCGTGGCGGTGGAGCCCATCACGGCGGACTTGAAGCGCCCGTATCCGTGGCTGCCCATCACGACAACGTCGAGCTTGCGTTTCTTTGCAAACGCCGCAATTTCGTCACCGGGGTTGCCCACAAGGCAGATTTCCTTCGGGGCAACGCCGGCTTTGGCTAAAAGCGGACGCACGGGGTCAATGCTTTCGTCAAATTCCTTCTTCTGCAGTTCAATGACTTCAGATTCGGAAAGCGCGGGCAGAGCCATACCGGCCATATCCGGCATCACGGCACCGGCGTAGTCGCTGGTGACGTTGATGAGGTAGAAGGAAGCGCCCTTACCGAAGAGTTCCTTGTGACGCAGCGCGTATTTGACGGCCGCGGTACCGAATTTGGAGCCGTCCACGCAGATACCCACACGCATGGCGTCGGCTTCCGGAGCGGGTTTGTTGCGAAGAATCAGCAGAGGATTCTTGGTGCGGGCAAGAACGCCGTTGGTGACGGAGCCCAGGAAGAGGCCCGCAAGCGCCGTGCGGCCGCGCGAACCCATGATGATGAGGTCAGCCGGAAGGCGCGAGGCTTCCTCGGCGATCTTTTCCGCGGGATCACCCACGATAAAGGCTTCGGTGACTTCGATACCCTGGGCCTTCAGATATTTGCGGGCGGGCTTAAAGATCTTTTCGGCTTCGTCTTCGTAGTAGCGCATCAGGGAGTCCTTGCTCACCAGACGCGCGGCGCGGGCGGGCAGGGGATCCAAAACGACCAGAAGTTCGATTTCAGTCGCGGTACCCAAGAGTGTCGCACGGGAAGCGACAAACGCGAGCGAGTTCTCACTGTAGGAACTGCCGTCAATGGGAACGAGGATTTTCATAGGCTTGTATCCTTTACAAGAATCATCTTCAGCCTCAGGTTCTCGGCCTTTGTAAGCGTTGCCTGATAGTAAGCCGATAAGCCGGGCAACAGGGAGAAAGCTCCCCACTTGATGAAGTTATACCTGACTCAGGGCCAAACGGAAATAAAAAAGCGGGTTCGTTTGGATTTTATTGCGCCGAGTGTTGTGTTGACACAAACAATCATGCAAAAAAGTCTTTGAAATCCGTCGCCGCAGGTGCTGTTGCGGCTCAGTGCCGGCGCCTGAAAAATTTAAGCGCCCCCTGCACCAGGATGATCCCGGCAAGAACGCACACCGACCCCGTGACAAAGGGCCATCCGACTTCTTCCCCGAGAATAAGGACGCCGAACAAAACCCCGAAAAGCGGTGTTGCAAAAACAAGGACGCCCAAGCGTGCCGCAAGGTAGGTTCTCAGCAGCCGGCACCAGACGAGGTAACTCGCAAATGAGACGAAGAAGGTCTGAAAGATAAAACTCGACCAGCCGGTGAGTGCCGGAGAAAAGGTCGTCTGTCCGGTGCAAAGCGCCGTGGTGATGAGAAAAACAAACGCCGCAAGAAGCTGCCAGAAAAGCATCTGTGAGGGCGCGGCCGTGTTCATCGTCGTGGTGCGCATAAAGTAGGTGGTCAGTCCCCAGGAAATGCCGGAACCCAACCCCAGAAGGTCTCCGAGCCACCAAAGATCACCGGAAGAGCGCGGTTGGTCACCGGTAAGTGCCGGCACCAGAAACGCGACGGCAATGCCGGTAAACGCAATGAGTACGCCCAGCCACTGCAACGGGCTTAACCGCTCTTCCGGCAGTTTCAGCGAAAGCCCCACGGCGGCAAAAAGGGGCGCCGTATACAGAAGCACAGACATGTGGGCGGCACTCGTAAAGCGCAGGCCCTCGGAGACAAAGAAAAATTCGAGCGTAAAGCCGATCCCGACCTTAAGGCAGTCGGCAAAGCGCACTGCCGGGTTCCAGGGATCCTTAATGACGAAACGCACCGCAAGAAGCACCAAAAGCGCCGCAATGCCGGATCTCAGCGCCACCTGAAGCATGGGGCTGATTTCGCCGGCAGCGGCCTTGATCGCCGTCTGCTGCAGCCCCCAGAGAGCACACAAAACAACGGTGGTAAGGACTGCGGAGGAGTCAATGGGCTTGCGTTCGCCGGGGACTGCCATGGGAAGACACACAAAGGAAAAAGACAGAACGAAGCCGCGAATCTTAGCGGTTTGCACGCGCTTTGGCGCTTGTGCGCGCGTGCCTGGTGCAAATCAGAATTTTCTGGCGTTTTTTGAGTATTTCTTGTTTTAAAACAATAATTTGCAGGATAAAAATGCAAATTGGGACAATACACGCGCGCCGCGAGTAATAATCATCTTGCACGGTCTGGTGAACCGCTTTGAGCGTTTCCAGGACCGTGACGGTAACTTTTATGCGTTTGATCATGAGGTGCTTGCGGTTGTCAGAGTGCCCGCAGAGCCTGAAATTGCCGAAGTGCTCGAGCTCGCTCCTGACACTGATCATGTCTGGAAGATTAAGCGGCTTCTTAAAAGCAACGGTGAACTCATCATTCTCGACGAGATGTTTTTGAATCCCCGCTGCTTCGGTGAGGAGGTCCGCGAAAAGATTGAAAGACTTGATCCCGGGCAGTCAATGTACGCTTACTTCGAATCGGAGTTCTGTCAGAAGATTGCCTCCTGCAGTGACGTGCTGCGCGCCTCGTTTGCCCAAGGAGACCTCGTGGGTTACGGTTTTCTTGAAGGCAGCTGCGTCGTTATTCTTGAGCGTGTTGCACCTAACCCCAAGGGTGAGGTGCTTGAATTTCGCCGCATGACGGCGGTGGCTTCAAAGGTTCAGTTTGCTGTTGAGGATTAATTGTGGCGAAGTGGTGCATCGTAACGGGAGCGACATCAGGTATCGGCCGGGAGCTTGCGCTTCTGGCCGCAGCGGACGGATTTTCTCTGATTGTCGCTTCCCGCAGCGGCGAACGCTTAAGGTCGGCTGCCGATGAATTCAGGCGGGCAGGAAGCCCGGAGGTTCTGTTTTTCCCCATGGATTTGAGTAGCGCAAAAGCTGCTCAAATGCTTTGGGCATATGCGCAGGAGAAAGGCATCACGCCTGAGATTTTGGTTAACAACGCAGGCTTTGGCGTCTACACCGATGCGGCTGACGCGGATAACCTTGAGCGGGTCACCCGTATGATGGGACTTAACGTGGAAGCGCTTACCGTGCTTTCAATGCTGGCCGCGCACGCGATGCGTGAGGCCGGCAACGGCCGGATTCTCAATGTGGCTTCGGTTGCAGCCTTTGCGGCGTGCCCGAAACTAGCGGCCTATGCGGCCACAAAGTCCTATGTGCTTTCCTTTTCCCGGGCGCTTGCCGAAGAACTCAAGAGTACGGGCGTCACTGTGACGGCGCTTTGCCCGGGCTATACGCTCACGCACTTTGCCGATGCCGCGGGTGTGGCGCCCTCAGCGGGCTCAGACATCATCGCGCGTTCAGCCCGCGAGGCGGCTTTAACCGGCTGGAAAGCTTTGCGTTCCGGAAAACCCGTTGTGATTGACGGTGCCCTCAACCGCCTTTGTGTCGGGCTCATCAGGCTTCTTCCCGCGGGATTTGTGACCCGGATTGCGGGCAGGCTTCTCACGCGTTTTGCCCGCGCCGCCTAAAGCGCTTTTTTCAGTGTGAGCGTTACCGTGAGGCCGGTCTTTTTCACCGCATCGGTCCAGTCAAGATTGATTTCGGTGCTGGTTCTCTGAGCGATGGTCTTCACGATGGAAAGCCCGAGGCCGGTGCCCGTTTCTTTGCTGCCCAAAATCCGGTAGAAAGGATCGAAAATCCGCTCGCGCTCTTCGGGCGCAACCCCCGGGCCGCTGTCGGCCACGCAGATGCGGATGCAGTCAGCAGCATCTGTGACGCTTACTTTGACCGTGCCGTTTTCAGGCGTGTACTTGACGGCGTTCTGAACGAGGTTGCGCACCATCGTAAAGAGGTCGCTCTCCCCGACGGCCGCTGTGAGTTTGTCCGCGCCCGGTGTGTCAAGGCCTTCGGCCTCAAAGTCAATTGACTTTTCATCGGCTGCCCAGTAAAGCTCCTCCATCACCGAGGCAATCACCGTAAGGCACCCGGCACGCGCGGGTGCAGCGGACTGGGTGCCGTCTGCAGCCTGAGCGCGTTTCAGGGCCAGAAGCTGCGTAATGAGGTCGGTTGTGCGGCTAATGCCGTTTTGCAGCGATGTGACGCGGTCTCTGACGTCTTTACTCATTTTGCAGGCGGCAAGGCGCTCGGCCTGCAGCGAGAGCGCCGTCATCGGACTTCTTAATTCGTGCGCGGCGTCCGCGGTAAAGCGCGCTTCGCGTTCCCGGAGCGCCTGCACGCGGGCCAGAAGCCGGTTCATGGCTTCAACCGAGGGTTTTATCTCCTGCGGAATGCCTTCCGTCCTGATTTCAGAGAGGTCTTCGGGCTTGCGGGCGTTGATTCCCTGTGCAAAGGTTTTTAAGGGTCTCAGGCTCTTCCAGAGCACAAAACCCAGTATGAGAAGCATCACGGGCGCAAGCATCAGAAGGGGCGCCGTGGAGACAAGGGCTGTGAAAAGCACCGTTTCGTTACGCTCTTCAAGATTTTGCGCGGCGGCAACGTGCGTGCCGTCGGAAAGCGTTCTGAAGTAGATGCGGTAGGGCTGACCGAAAAGTTCAGCGGTGTGCGCGCCGTCTTCATAGGTTCGGGTAAAGGTGGTCGTTAAGGCGCGGCCCCTGCCGTGTAGAAGCCGCACCGTTACGGGTTGCCCGGCCACAAGCACGGCGTTACCGTTGTCATCATCGGCTTCATAGCGGTCTTCAAAGTCATCGTCATCCATCGTGAGTGCGACAATGGAGGGCTTTGACGGGTCGTAGCCCGGGGCGCCCGGGCCGTAAAAGCCGCCGACGGGTTCGGGCGGAAGGACTTCCCCCATATCCATGCGGCCTGCAACGACGTCGCGGGAAATGAGCCCCACAACCTGTTTGAGGGTGTGGTCCTGTTCGTCTTCGGCACGCTCCCAGGCGGCAAAAAAACTCACCGTGCAGGCAACGACGAGAAAGACCGCGAGCGTGGCGCTGCACCACAAAAGAGAGCGCCGGATGAGAGAATTTTTTTCAAAAAGCGTGCTTTTCATGCGGCTTTCTCTTTCTGCACCATCCAGCCAAGGCCCCGGATGTTGCGGATGACGCCTGCGCCGAGCTTTTTTCTCAGGCCGTAGAGAATAAATTCCAGGGCGTTGCTTTCGGGTGTTTCGTCCGGGTAGAGGCGCTCTTCAAGAGCCTGGCGCGAGAGAATGGTCCCCGGGCGCGCCAAAAGCGCTTCCAGAAGCTCAAACTCTTTTTTGGAAAGCGCGGTTTCTTCTTTTCCGGCCGGGCCCGTGACGGTCGCGGTTTTGGTGTCAAGCCGCAGGGTCACGATGCCGTTGGTAAGTTCTGCGGCAGCCTGTGTATCCGCGGGCGCCGGGGCTTTGCGGCGCAGCACCGCCCGCATGCGCGCAAGAAGCTCACTCATGTGAAAGGGTTTTAAAACGTAGTCGTCGGCGCCCGCGTCAAGCCCGGCTAACCGGTCTTCAAGCGCGTCGCGGGCGGTCATCACCAAAACCGGCGTTGCCGTATCCTTGGTCCGCAGGTCCCGCAAAAGCGCCATCCCGTCGCGGCCGGGCAGCCCCAGATCAAGAAACACAACGTCAAAGGTTCCCGCCGCAAGCATGCCGCCCGCTTCCCAGCCGCTTTTGGCCCAGAGAACATCGTAACCCTCGTCCGTGAGGGCTTCGCGGACGGCTTCACCGATCATGTAATCGTCTTCAACAAGAAGTATGTGCATGGCGGACTCAGAAGGTTGGGTGGCTGCAAAATACGGACAAAGCCGAAGTATTCGCGACCGGAATACTTCGGCAGGATTTTAAGAAGCGTATCCGGTTAGCGGATCACGGTGAGGCGGTGGGCTTCGACTTCGTTGGGTTTCATGATTTCCGCGTCGATTTCGCCTTCAACGCGCACCTTTGTGTTGCTGTCGACGCGCTGGCCGGCAAAGATGCGGTCATCAATTTCCACGACGATCGTGCCGGTTGCATCACGCAGCGTGTACTTGTCGTTGCGGACCTGGTTGATGAGGTTGCCTTCAAGCACCACCATCTGGTCGTCGCGGCCGTTGTCCAAAACCTGCTTGACGGTCGTCACGGGCTGGCGCTGGCCCACAAACTGAGCCTGGGCGGTGCCGATCGAGAAAACGGAGAGAGCAGCGGCAGCGAAAGCAAGGGTCTTCATGTTGGTCATTTTTGTGTTTCCTTATTAAGGGTTGGTTTTTTCGGTTTCGTTTCAAGACTCAGCGGTGCTGTGTCTTTCTTTGTGCTTCGCAGTTTATGGAGCCGGAATTAGCCGACACCTAGATGCGGCCTAAGTCTTCACTAAGTGAAGGTAACGAATTGTTTCTGCCGGGCGCTTTTCCACCCGAAACGCATTCTTAAAGGTGCTCTGCGTATACCTTTGTATCGTCCGCCGGTGCCTTATTTTCTCTATTTAAATCAGTTAATTAAATAAACTGATGGTCTGTTGCAGATGACGGGGAGAGAGAAGTTTTCTCCGTCACCGAATTTCCCGCAGGAAGCCCGGGGCTTGAGCCCCGGGAGGAATGCGGGCTTTCGA
>ENA-UOJA01003061-UOJA01003061.1-human-gut-metagenome-genome-assembly--contig:-C19-NODE-3061-length-10465-cov-22.698271_pt1 | contig 10465 bp, 10 predicted proteins | sample MGYA00242337_ERZ723884 | MGnify/ENA metagenome assembly ERZ723884
CCTTACACCTCAGCGCTGGCGCGGCGGGTAACGTGGCAGCTTACGTTGACTGCCACCGGCAGGCAGGCCACATGGGTGGGCAGCTGTTCAATGCAGACGCCCAGGCAGGTGGTTGCACCGCCAAAGCCCTGCGGGCCAAAGCCGGTTGCATTGATGGCATCCAACAGCTCTTTTTCCAGCGCGGCATAATAGGGGTCCGCGTTGGGCTGGTCCAGCGGGCGCAGCAGTGCCTTTTTGGCCAGAGCTGCGCATTTATCAAAGCTGCCGCCAATGCCAATGCCCAGCACAATGGGCGGGCAGGGGTTGGCCCCCGCCTGCTTGACGGTTTCCATCACAAAGTCTTTTACGCCCTGCACGCCATCGGCAGGTTTGAGCATGGTCAGGCGGCTCATATTCTCGCTGCCTGCGCCCTTGGGGGCTACGGTAATTTTGCAGACATCCCCTGGCACAAGATGTACCGTTAAAAACGCCGGGGTGTTATCCCCCGTGTTCACGCGCTGCAAGGGGTCCGCGGTGATGGACTTGCGCAGGTAGGCTTTCTCATACCCGCGGCGCACGCCCTCGTTCACAGCTTCGTCCAGATTGCCGTTGATATGCACATCCTGGCCCAGCTCGATGAACACACAGGCCATGCCGGTATCCTGGCAGATCGGCAGGTCTTTTTCTGCAGCAACACAAAGGTTTTGCTGCAGCAGTTCCAGCGTCTGGCAGGCTAGCGGCCAGGGTTCGGCGGCATGGGCGTTATCCAGCGCCTGCTTCACATCCGGCGGCAGCTGGGTGTTGGCGCGGATGCACAGTTCTTCCACCGCATCGGTAATGGCGACGGCGTTTACCTCCCGGATGCTCATACCCGCGCCACGCCGCTTTCCCGTGCAGCTTGCGCCACAGCGTCAGCCACAGCCGGTGCCACACGCGGGTCAAAGGCCTTGGGCAGAATGTTTTCCTCGTTCAGCTCGTCCTCCGGGATCAGGCCGGCGATGGCCTTCGCGGCGGCCATCTTCATCTGGGGGTTGATGTCCCGTGCGCGGACAGAAAGTGCGCCCTTGAAGATGCCGGGGAACGCCAGAACATTGTTGACCTGGTTGGGGAAATCGCTGCGGCCGGTGCCGATGACCCGCACACCGGCTGCCTTGGCGGCATCGGGCATGATCTCCGGGTTGGGGTTGGCCATGGCGAACACAATGGCATCCGGTGCCATGGTGGCGGCCATTTCGGTGGTCAGCGCACCGGCAACGGAGGTGCCGATAAAGACATCTGCACCGCGCACGGCATCGGCCAGGGTGCCGGTCAGGTGTTCGGGGTTGGTCACGGTTGCCAGCCATTCCTTATGGTCGGCAAGGCCCGCCGGGCGGCCGGGGTACAGGATACCGTGTTCATCCACAGCAACAATGTTTTTGGCACCGGCAACCTGCAGCATCTTGATGATGGCCGTACCGGCAGCGCCGGGGCCGTTCTGCACGATCTTGACATCTTCCAGCCGCTTGCCAACAACCTTGAGGGCGTTGAGCACGCCGGCCAGCACGATAATCGCGGTGCCGTGCTGGTCGTCATGGAATACAGGGATATCCAGGTCGCGCTCCAACTCCGCTTCAATATCAAAGCACTCCGGGCTGCGGATATCCTCCAGGTTGATGCCGCCAAAAGTCGGAGCGATGGCCTTGACAGCGGCAATAACTTCCTCGCGGGTGGAAGCATTCAGGCAGATGGGGAACGCATCGACACCGCCGAACTCCTTAAACAGAACGCACTTGCCTTCCATGACCGGCAGACCAGCTTCGGGGCCGATGTTGCCCAGGCCCAGCACAGCAGTACCGTTTGTGACAACTGCCACGGTGCGGCCCTTGAAGGTGTATTTATACACATCGTCCGGGTTCGCCTTGATCTGGCGGCAGGGCTCCGCAACGCCGGGGGTGTAGGCAGTGGACAAGGCGTCACGGTCCTTGACTTCAAACAGGCTGTTGACCGTCAGCTTGCCGGGGTATTTTGCATGCATTTCAAGTGCGGCGGCATTGTAATCCATGGTAGTTGCTCCTTTGTTCGTATTCCTGTATTGATTTTGTTTTTATTTCAGTTTTGCATAAATCGGTTCCAGCTGGATCACGCAGAAATGGTCCGGCCAGCGGTCCGATACCGCTTTGCGCAAAGCAGCCGGGATTTTGTTGGCGCGGTGGTCCTTGGCGGCCAGCCAGTCTGCGGGAACGGCACAATCAAAAATCACATTGGTATGGGTGGGGCCGGGCACAATGCGCAGGTCATGGATATCCGCTTCCGGCGCAATCTCGGCCAGCTGTTCTTTCAAGAATTTCCGCAGTTCGTTGATATGCGGGTCATCCGTCACAACAGGGTCAAAGTGGATCGTGACCAGCAGATGGTCATGCACCTGAAAATCCCGCTCGATAGAGTCGATCAGGTCATGGCTTTTCATCACATCACTGTCGGCGGAAAGCTCAATATGGAAGCTGACCAGCTTGCTGCCGGGCCCGTAATCATGCACCATCAAATCATGGATGCCCAGCACACCGGGGTAACTCAGGGCTTTTTTCTCAATGTAATCGATCAGTTCCGGGTCAGGGGCCGCGCCCAGCAGCGGGCTGATGGTATCCCGCACCAGGCCGACGCCGCTCCACAGGATAAACAGCGCCACGCCAACACCCATCAGGCCATCAATGCGGTCAATGCCAGTCAGATGAGCCAGAATGGTAGCGGCCAGAACCGCGGCAGTGGTAACCACATCGTTGCGGGCATCCGCCGCAGTGGCCATGAGCGTTTCGGACTTGATGCGGCTGCCAACGCTGCGGTTGAAGCTGCTCATCCACAGTTTGACCAGGATGGACACCACCAGCACCGCTATGGTCAGCGCGCTAAGGGTGACCGGCGTGGGGTGCAGCACCTTAAGGAAGCTTTCTTTCAGCAGCTCAATGCCGATGACCAGTATCATGATCGAAACCGCCAGCCCCGCCAGGTATTCGTACCGTGCATGGCCGTAAGGGTGCTCATCATCGGCAGGTTTTGACCCCAGGCGGAAGCCCACCAGGCTGACCACGTTGGAGCTTGCATCGGACAGATTGTTCAATGCGTCCGCCGCAATGGCCATACTGCCAAACAGGGTGCCCACCGTAAACTTGCCCGCAAACAGCAGCACATTACACACAATCCCCACCATGCAGGCCAGGTTGCCGTAAGCAGTGCGCACGGTGCGGTCCTGGATATTGGCCGGATCACGGATAAAAAGTCTGATCAGAAGTTTTGTCAAGAATTGCTCTTCCCTTCCCCTACAGATATGGATATTCGGAATTGAAGTTTCCTGCTGGGGCGTTGTATCCGACAAAACCCACAGACAGATAATTTACAAAAATGGCGGACCGATGGGGGTCCGCCATTTATCATTTCAGGTTCAAGCAGCGTTCCTGCTGACCATCTTATGCAGATCAGTCACGAATGATGCAGGCATCGCGCTCCGGGCCAACGGAGATATACTTGATCTTGCAGCCAACGGCCTTTTCCAGATATTCCACATAGCCGCGGGCAGCTTCCGGCAGGTCCTCGTACTTGCGCACGGAGGTGATATCGCAGTGCCAGCCCGGCAGCTTGACGACAACCGGCTGTGCATCGTCCAAAGTCTTGCCGGTCGGGAAGCGGTCGGTCACAGTGCCGTCAGCCAGCTTGTACTGGGCAACAACGGGAACTTCTTCCATATAATCCAGAACGTCAAACAGGGTCAGGGCCAGCTCGTCACAGCCCTGGCACTGAACGCCGTAACGGGAAGCAACCACATCAAACGGGCCAACGCGGCGCGGGCGGCCGGTGGCAGCGCCGTATTCATGGCCGGCTTCACGCAGCAGGTGCTTTTCTTCCTCGGTCATAGCCAGCTCGGTGGTAAAGGGGCCGTCGCCCACGCAGGAAGAATAAGCCTTCATGATACCGATGGACTTGTTCAGCTTGCGGCCGGGGATGCCAGCGCCGATGGGTGCATAAGCGCCGATGGTGTTGGAGGAAGTGGTGTAGGGATAAATGCCGTAGTCGATATCACGCAGGGCTCCCAGCTGGGCCTCAAACATGATCTTCTTGCCGGCATCGTCAGCATCTGCCAGGTACTGGCCGACATCGCAGATGTAAGCGCTGAACACTTCCTGGAAGTGCTTGCACCAGTTCCACATATCGTCCACGCTGACAGGCTTCTGGTTATAAATGTTGACCATGGTCAGGTTCTTGGATTCCACCAGGGTTTCCAGGCGCTTGCGCACACTGGCATCCATGTGGACCAAATCGCCCATGCGCAGGGTTTTCTTCATGTACTTATCACCATAGGTGTAAGCAATGCCGCGCTTGGTGGAACCAAACTGTGCGCCCGTTTTGGCAAGGCGGGCCTCCTCCAGGCCATCCTGCTCCACATGGAACGGCATGGTGATGGTAGCACGGTCAGAAATTTTCAGGTTGTCCGGGGTAATCTTAACACCCTGTTCGCGCAGGGCAGCGATCTCTTTTTCGAGATGTTCCGGGTCAATGACCATACCGCCGCCCATAACACAGACAATGTTGGGGTGCAGGATGCCGGAGGGCACCAGGTTCAGTACGAACTTGCCGCACTCGTTTTTGACGGTGTGGCCGGCGTTGTCGCCGCCCTGGTAACGGGCAACGATGTCATAATCGCGGCAGAGCAGGTCCACCATACGGCCCTTGCCCTCGTCGCCCCAGTTGATACCGGTAATTGCAGTAAGCATGAAAAATAACCTCGCTTTGGCAAAATGTACAGCCTTTTCCGTTCAGTCTGCCGGGTGGCTGACTGATTTCTTGTAGCCGGGATTCGCCGCCAGCTATATTATAGCAAACCTGCTTGCAAATTCCAATACCCCGGCACAATTTTGTGCAAACCACACAGCCCCGCTCCAGCCGGGCCGCCACTTTGAACAGGGGATCAGTGGCGCACCTGCAGCTTGCGGCGGGTGCCGTCCGGCTCAATCACCGTGGTGTGCTCCAGCTGGTCAATCATGGATGCGCGGATATCGGCCAGGTATTCCTGCCGCAGGGCGTCACGCTCCGCCAGTTCGGCTTCCGTCAGGCCAGAAGTTTTTGCTTTATGAGCCAGCGCATTGATGCGCGCGATTTTTTCTTTTTCCATAGGGTTCTGCACCTTTCCTTTATATAAGGATATCCGGGCAGCAGGTCTGCCTCCCATGGCAGAGCATTGGGTGCTCTGCCACGGGTATTATAACACACCCGCTTCCCTTTTGTGAATGCAGGGCTGTACTTTTTGCAAAAAAGCTGTATAATAAAAAAGTATCCGCTTTTGACGGGGGTATTTTTCCCTGCTGCGGTACGCGATGTATTTTTTCAAAAAAGACAGGAGACAACCCATGAAAAACACCAACCTGACCCGCGCTGCTGCCAGCCTGCTGGCATGCGGCATGGTTTTTGGCCTGACTGCCTGCAGTTCCAGCGCATCCTCCAGCGAAGCAACCGCCGAGAGCGCAGCTTCCAGCGAAGCTGCCAGTGAAAGCACTGTTCCTGACGACGCTACCGCAGAAAGCGCCGCCGATGATTATTCTTATCTGGCTGATTTTTCTTTCAGTGATGCCTATGACGAGAACGGCTACCTGAAAGGCATCACCGCGCTGGATTACGTCACGCTGCCGGATACTGAGAGCTTTACCCTTTCGGACGATGCCACCACCGTGAGCGACAGTGATATTGACGATTACATCTCCAACAACATTCTTTCCAACTATAAGACCACCAACGAGATCACCAACCGCGCCGCCGAAAACGGTGACACTGTGAACATTGACTTTGCCGGTTCCATTGACGGCGTTGCCTTTGACGGCGGCACCGGCAGCGATTATGATCTGACCCTGGGCAGCGGCACCTTTATTGACGGCTTCGAGGATCAGATCGTAGGCCACATGCCCGGCGAAACCTTTGATGTGAATGTCACCTTCCCGGATGACTACCAGGCCACCAACCTGGCCGGCAAGGACGCAGTGTTCGCCACCACGCTGAACTACATCAACGAGGATGTGACCCCCGACCTGACTGATGATTGGGTCAGCAGCAACCTGGCCGAGTCCATGGGCATGAACAATGTGGCTGAGCTGAAAACTTTTGTCAGCAACAGCCTGCTGTTCAATCAGGAAGCCAATGAGCTGTACGGCCAGCTGTACGATGCTGCCGAAGTCAATACCGATACCCTGCCCGAAGATGTGCAGCAGTATTTCACCAATACCGTGCTGTACCAGCCGTACCTGTACGCCCAGATGCGCGGCGTTTCGCTGGAGACCATGCTGAGCCAGGCCGGTTACAGCAGTGTGGATGAATACCTGGAAAACAGCGAAAGCTCCAAGCAGAGCATGATCAAGCAGATCCTGATCATGCAGGCTTTGGCGGAGAAGAACAACATTGTATGCGATACCGACATTCTGAACGCTGAGTTCTCCCGCTACTTTGGCTCCACCGATATGACCAGCTATGTGAACGCTTACGGCGAAAACTACGTGAAAACCAACATTCTGCATGACATTGTGATGCAGAACCAGATCGACAACGTTGCCTAAGCTGCCCAAGCTGTTTGGCTCCCCCCTGACCATTAAGTTTTAACCGTACCACCCGCGCCCGCTTGACAAAGCCGTGTGCGGGTGGTATATTAGGACCATAATATTTAGACGTTTATCTAAATATATAATTCTTGTGATTTTCTGAAAGGGTATATGTTATGAGCACGATAATTTCTTTGCAGACCATTTTGTGGAGCGCCTTGGCCGCCGCAGCCGGTATCGGGCTGCCGGTTCTGGTTTTTTTGGTATGGAAGTTCAAATTCTGCCGGGGTGCAAAGCTGTTTCCTGCTGTTGTCGGCGCGGTGACCTTCGTCGTTTTCGCCCAGGTACTGGAAGGTGTGCCCAAGGCCATTTTCTTTGGCGGCGGCACCGGCGTTTCGCAGTATGTGCTGACCCATGCGTGGGCTTACACCCTGATCGGCTGTCTGCTGGCGGGCGTGTTTGAGGAAGTCGGGCGCTATCTTGCGTTTCGCTTTCTGCTCAAGCGCTATACCAACCGGCGGGACGCCGTAACCTATGGCATCGGCCACGGCGGGATCGAGGCAATCCTGGTTCTGGGGCTCACCGCCATCAATAATATTGCGATTGCGCAGCTTGTCAACAGCGGCAGCATTGAAACCATAACCAATGGGCTGACCGGCGCGCAGCTGGACCAGGTACAGGCACAGATCGCCGCCGTTGCCAGCTTTGGGGCCGCCAACCTGCTGCTGGGGCTGGCTGAACGCGCGATTGCCATGACGCTGCACATTTCCCTCTCGGTGGTTGTATTCCGGGCTGTCCGGCAGCGCAAGGCCGGGTATCTGGGATTGGCGGTGGCGCTGCATGCGCTGTTCGATGTTCCCGCCGCTTTATTCCAGTGCGGCGTGCTGCACAGTACCTGGCTGGTGGAAGCACTGCTGCTGGTGCTCTGCCTGGGCTGCGCGGCTTACGCCAAAAAGCAGTATTGTGCATTGCAAGAACCGGAACAGCAGACGTTATCCGATAAGGAGGAAAGCTGACCTATGGTAGGCGATGCGTTTAAGGCTTTGGGGGATCCCACCCGGCGGCGCATTCTGGAGCTGTTGAGCGAAGGCGAAATGAGTGCCGGTGATATTGCTGCGCACTTTGATATGGCAAAGCCATCCGTAAGCCACCACCTGAACATTTTGAAAAATGCCGGGCTGGTAACGGATGAGCGCCGCGGCCAGAACATTGTGTACTGTCTGAACCTGACCGTGTTCCAGGAAGCTGTTAAGTGGTTTTTCGATTTTGGCTTTGTGAAAGGTGGACCTGATGATGAAACGAAATAAACTGTTTTGGGGGCTGCTGATTTTTTGCGCCATCAACTTTGCGGCGCACCTCTGCTTTTATGGCTCCCTACCGGATGTTGTGCCCACCCACTGGGGCGCGGACGGCCAGGCCAATGGCTGGGGGCCAAAATCCACTGTGCTGATTATGGCAGCCCTGCCCGCCCTGATGCTGATTTTGATGGCAGTGCTGCCCCGCATTGACCCCAAGCACCAGAATTATGAAAAGTTCAAGGGCGTCTGGAACGCCTCCCTCACTGCCCTTACAATATTCATGTCAGCTATGAGCTGGTTTTCGGAGCTGAGCGTGTTCGGCTTGATTCCGGAGGGCAGCAGCCTGGTCGGTATTCTGGTCTGCGGCGGCTGCGGGGTGCTGTTCATCTTTTTGGGCAACTATATGCCGCGCATCAAGCAGAACTATATGTTCGGCTGCAAAACGCCCTGGGCGCTGAACAACGAACACAACTGGAACCGCACCCAGCGCATGGGCGGCATTGTGTTTGTTGTTATGGGTGCTGCTTTGATTGTAATTTCACTGCTGGCCACCATTTTGGGCGATGCCGCCACCATGATCCTGCTGCTGGCCGTTGTCTTTGGCGGCTCCGCCTGGATCTACCTCTACTCCTACCTCGTCTACATCGGCAAAATGAAGTAAGTAAACAGCGCCCACCCGGAGCGCACTCTTTATCCTGCATCGCGCCTAATATCCAAAAAAGGCGCGCAGCGCCCACCACCATTCTTCTTTATTATTTATTCTTTATTCATTACAAAATGCTCCCCTCTCCATGCAGTTCTCTTATGCACAGGGCGGGGAGCGTTTTATTTTTATTCCTGGGTTTTCTTTCCAGCACGTTCCGCTTTCATGCGGATGCGCTCGCGCTGGGATTTTTCCAATTTTTTGTAGCGGGCATAGCTTTCGGGGCGCACGGTCTCAATGCAGCGGGCAAAGTTCCAATGCAGACCGTCGCGGCGGTTCAGCTTAAAGCGCAGGAACCACGGGCCGTGGTCCGGGCAGGTGGCTTCGGTATAATAACCGGTATTGCCGCGCTTGAGCCAGACATCGTTCAGCACCAGCGGCTTGCCACAGAACGGGCAGCCCACCTGATACAGCGCAGGGTCATTTTTGTAGGCATCGTGGTCCAGGCGGTCAAAGTAGGTTTGGATATCGTACGTTTCGGTATCGGTATTGTTCAGCAGGGCGGCTGTCAGCTGGGCGGCGGGGTCCGGGTATTCGGCAATGCCCTGGGCCAGCGGCAGGCGGCGGCAGATTTTTGTGGTGTACAGGGCATCGTCCAGCGCATTGTGGAAATCGCCGTCATGCTCAATGCCAAGGCGGTCCACCACGCTTTCCAGCGTCAGGCCCTCGCCTTCCCCGCGGGGGAAATTTTTCAAAAAGATCTGCTGCAGGTCATACCAGCGGCTGGGCCAGCTTTCGTCCATATTATAAAGGAACAGGTTCTGCTTCAGCACCGGCACATCGTCCAGACCCCACTCGGCAAATTCGGCATCGGGGCCGGCCCATTCCTGGAACCGCCGCAGGCCTTCGGCAATGGGCACCCCGGCTTCCAGATCGCCCTGGCTCAGGCCAGTCACCTCCGCAATGCGCCAATGCAGCTTGCGGAAAATGCGGGGGCGCAGGGTCATCTCAAAGGTATCCAGTACATCGCCATTCTCGTCCACCCGCACTGCACCGATCTGGATGATCTCACCCCGCAGGGTCAGCTCCGCCCCATGATAATTAAAGGTTTTGGGCGCATTGCCCATGTTCCATTCCAAGTCAAAAACGATCAGGTTCACTGCGGGTCCTCCAAGATGAATTTTTCAACGGCCAGCCCTACCCCGTCATGCTCATTATCTGCGGTGACGTATTTGGCTGCCTGTTTTACTTCCGGCACAGCATTGCCCATGGCAACGCCCATGCCCGCATAGCGGATCATGGGCAGGTCGTTCCAGCCATCGCCGCAGGCCATCAAGTTTTCGGGGCCAAGGCCCATGTTTTTCAGCAGCAGCGCCAGCGAGGCGGATTTTTCCACCCCCAGGGGCATCGTTTCAATAAAGAATGGCGCCGAGCGGTAGATGGAAAGCTTGCCCGCAAACTTTTGCTGCATCAGCTCCTCCACATGGGGCATATCCACAGGGTCGCCAACCAGCAGCAGCTTGTTGATGGGCCACTGGATCTCGGCGGGCAGGTTTTCCACCTGGCGGGCCGGGATTTTGTTGATGCGGGCTTCCTCGCCAACATAGGGGTTGGCGGCATCCTCGGTCACAATGCCTTTGGCATCATAGGTCAGCGGCATCACGTTCCAGTAGCGGGCAAAGGTGCACACCGGGTCAATCAGCTCCGGCGGGAACTCATGCTGCACCAGCGTTTCGCCGGTTTTGCAGTCAATGATCTTACCGCCGTTATAGCTCAGGATGCAGCCGCCGCGGCGGTCCAGCTCCAGCTCTTTGGCAAGCGGCTCAATGCCCACGGTGGGGCGGCCGCTGGCCAGCACAATGCGCACGCCGCGGTCCGCCGCTGCCTGCAGGGCAGCTTTGGTGCGTGGGGTAATGACTTTGGCATTGTTGGTCAGTGTGCCATCCAGATCCAGTGCCAGAACTTTGTATTGCATAATATCCCCTGTTTCTTTG
>ENA-UOJA01003063-UOJA01003063.1-human-gut-metagenome-genome-assembly--contig:-C19-NODE-3063-length-10460-cov-8.611629_pt1 | contig 10460 bp, 6 predicted proteins | sample MGYA00242337_ERZ723884 | MGnify/ENA metagenome assembly ERZ723884
GCTGCCGCAGGGGCACAGTGTGTCGGGCGTTGTCTTTTTAGTCATGACGGCAAATTAAAGCGTCATTTCATCGCGTTCGGCACGCGAAGCACGGCGGCGTTCGAATTCCTTCAGCCAGCGCTTTCTCAGGCGGATGGTCTTCGGGGTGATTTCCACGAGTTCGTCGTCGTTAATGAATTCCACGGCGCTTTCAAGCGTGAGCTGCACCGGCGGAACCAGGCGGATCGCTTCATCGGTGCCGGAAGCACGGATGTTGGTGAGCTGCTTGCAGCGGATGGGATTCACAACGATGTCGTTTTCACGGGAATGTTCGCCGATGATCATGCCTTCGTAGAGGGCATCACCGGGGCTTACGAACAGACGGCCGCGCTCCTGTATCTTCCAGAGCGCGTAGGCAACGGCGTTACCGTCATCCTGGCTGATGATCGCGCCCGAGCGGCGTTCACCGACGTCACCCTGCTTGATGGGACCGTAGTCGTCAAAGACGTGGCTCATGATGCCCGTGCCGCGGCACATCGTCATGAACATCGACTGAAAGCCGATGAGGCCTCGGGCCGGAATACGGTATTCCAGACGCACACGGCCCTTACCGTCGGGCTGCATATCCTGCAGATCGCCCTTGCGGCGGCCGAGTTCTTCCATGACGGCGCCCTGATGCTCTTCTTCGACGTCCACCGTGAGAAGCTCATAGGGTTCCTGCTTTTCGCCGTTAACCATTTTGAGCAGTACGCGCGGACGGCCCACAGCAAGTTCGTAGCCTTCGCGGCGCATGTTTTCAAGGAGGATCGTGAGGTGCAGTTCACCGCGTCCGCACACTTCCCAGACCGTTTCGTCCGCGGTCGGCCGCAGACGCATGGCGACGTTACTCTTCAATTCACGTTCCAGACGTTCACGGATCTGACGCGAGGTGACGAACTTACCTTCGCGGCCCGCCAGGGGCGAGGTGTTCACCATGAAGTTCATGGTAAGCGTCGGTTCGTCGACTTTAAGCATCGGAAGGGCTTCAGGGGCCGCGGGGTCGGTGATCGTCGTACCGATGTTGAGGTCTTCAATACCGTTCACGAGCACGATGTCGCCTGCCTGCGCGAAGTCCACAACCTTACGGTCAAGACCTTCAAACTGCAGAATCTGATTGACCTTGGCGGGCTTTGGGGTGTCCTCCGGCCCGTTCATGATCACAACGTTCTGACCGGCTTTGAGAATACCGCGGTGCACACGGCCGATACCGATTTTGCCCACGTAGCTCGAGTAATCCAGAGAGCAGATCTGAAGCTGCAGGGGCGCTTCGGTGTTGTCTTCACGCACGGGGACGTACTTAATCACCGTGTCAAAGATCGCGCGCATGTTGCCGATCTTTTTGAGTTCTTCGACGTTGTCGGTGTAACCGGCGTAGCCCTCAAGGGCCGAGGCGTAAATCACCGGGAAGTCGAGCTGATCTTCGGTGGCGCCGAGTTTGTCAAAGAGGTCAAAGGTCTGGTTCACAACCCACTCGGGGCGGGCACCGGGGCGGTCAACCTTGTTGATGACGACGATGGGCTTAAGGCCCGCTGCGAGGGCCTTGCGCGTCACAAAGCGGGTCTGCGGCATCGGGCCGTCCACCGCGTCCACGAGAAGCAGCACGCCGTCAACCATCGAGAGCACACGCTCGACTTCACCGCCGAAGTCCGCGTGCCCCGGGGTATCGATGATGTTGATGTGCACGCCTTCGTATTCGACGGCGCAGTTTTTCGCCAGAATCGTGATGCCGCGTTCCTTTTCGATATCACCGCTGTCCATCACGCGCTCATCGACCTGCTGGTTGCTGCGGAAGGTTCCCGCGCACTGCAGCAACTTGTCAACCATCGTGGTCTTACCGTGGTCAACGTGAGCAATGATTGCAATATTGCGAATAGCTCTTGTCATTTTGTGTGTCTTCCCGAGTTCGTCCCGCTTCAGGACGGGTCATTGTCTGTGTTTCTGATTAATCGGTACGGGTGAATGACGCCGCGTGCGTCGACCTTCACCACGCCCAGTAACTTCATTTCAGGCCCGTAGGCCCGTGCCTCACCGCGCACGGCACTTTTTAATGCCAGACGCTGTCCGTTTCTCAGACGCTCGGCGCCTGCGGCATCAAGCGTCACCGAGGGCAGCGTCTGCAGCAGAAAATCCGCTCCCTTTAAAAGCGCGCGGCGTTCTTCAATTGTCTGATTCTTGTCGTCAACCGCCGCAAACGGCACGGCGTCGGCGATTTTTAAGTCTCCCACTTCGGTGCGGCGCAGGGCCGTCAGATGCGCGTAGCAGCCGAGCCTGCGGCCGATATCATCGGCCAAAACCCGGATGTAGGTGCCCTTCGTCACACGCACGTCAATGACGGCCTTATCCCCCGCAAAGGCCAGAAGCGTGAGGCTTTTAACCTCAACCTTACGGGGTTTACGCTCCACTTCAATACCCTTGCGGGCGAGATCATAAAGGTTTTTTCCGCCGTGCTTGACGGCCGAGTACATCGGAGGCACCTGTTCGATGACGCCGGTGAATTCCCCGAGAACCTTTACGAGTTCGTCTTTTGTCGGACGTTTGCTGCTGGTTTCCGTCACCGCACCGGTTTTATCCATCGTATCGGTGGCGGCGCCGAACGTGAGCTCAGCCTCATAGCGCTTGTCGGCGTGCAGCAGGTCTGAGGAATACTTCGTGGCGTTTCCGAACGCAAGCGGCAGCAGGCCGCTTGCCATCGGGTCAAGCGTTCCGGTGTGCCCCGCTTTTTTGGCGTTAATGAGCCTGCGGGTAAGCTGCAGGGCCCAGTTTGAGCTCATCCCTGCAGGCTTATCCAGCAGCATCACGCCGTCAATATCGTCACCCTTTGCGCCCATCGCCGCCTCTTTATTCGGTCTTGCCTTCAGAGGCTTCGCTGCGCCGGGTTTCCTGCATTGCCTCTTCAATCACACGGTCCATGGCAAAACCGCGCGCCACACTTTCGTCCAAAACAAAGTGAAGCGTCGGTACCGTATGGATCGTGAGCTTTTTATAGATGAGGCTTCTTAACATCCCCGCGGCCGCATTCAGACCCTCGCGGCACTTTTCCTCGTCGCACCCGATGGTGGTGAAGAAAAGTTTAGCGTGCGCGTAGTCCGGTGTGATCTCACAACCCGTGATCGTCACCAGTCCCACGCGCGGATCGCGCACGTTCTGCGGAATGAGTTCGGCAATGTCGCGCGCGATCTGGTCGGCGACCCTCAGCGCTCTGCCCGGCTTTTTTGCTTTAACAGCCATCAGCATCCACCTCAGAGCGTACGGGCGACTTCGGTGACTTCGAAGATTTCAAGCTGGTCGCCCACCTTGATGTCGTCGTAGCCCTTAAGCGACAGACCGCATTCGTTGCCGGCCTGCACTTCGCGCACATCGTCCTTGAAGTGTTTCAGAGACGCAAGCTCCCCGGTCCAGATGACGACGTTGTCGCGCAAGAGGCGCGCGGACGCGTTTCTGCGCACCACGCCTTCCATGACGCGGCAGCCGGCAATAAGGCCCACCTTCGGAACGCGGATCGTCTGACGGATTTCGAGCATACCGATCACCGTCTCGCGCTTTTCCGGCGAGAGCATGCCGCTCATGGCCGCCTTCACATCATCGACGGCGTCATAGATGATGTTGTAGTAGCGCATGTCAATGCCGTCCTGCTCCGCGAGCTTACGGGCCGCTGCATCAGCGCGCACGTTAAAGCCGATGATGACGGCTTTGGAGGCTGCAGCAAGGTTGACGTCGGTTTCGGAAATACCGCCCACGGCACTGTGGACAACCTGAACGCGCACTTCGTCGGTGGAAAGCTTCGTCAAAGCGTGCACCAAGGCTTCCTGAGAACCCTGAACGTCGGCCTTGATGATCAGAGACAGCGTCTTTACTTCCCCGTTATTTTCGCCGGAGAAGAGGTTTTCAAGTTTTGCGGCCTGCTGACGCGCAAGCTTCACGTCACGGTACTTGCCCTGACGGAAGAGCGCGACTTCGCGGGCCTTGCGTTCGTCCGGAACCACAATGAGTTCGTCGCCTGCGGCCGGGACGTCGGAGAGCCCCTGAATTTCCACAGGAATCGAGGGACCGGCGCTCTGTACCTGCTTGCCGAGTTCGTTCACCATGGCGCGCACGCGGCCGAAGGCCTGGCCCGCCAGAACAATGTCGCCCTTCTTTAAAAGGCCGGACTGAACGAGAACGGAAGCGACGGGGCCGCGGCCCTTATCCAGTCGGCTTTCAATGACGATACCCTTGGCGTTACCCTGATCCGGGGCTTTCAATTCAAGCATTTCTGCCTGTAGCAGAACGTTTTCAAGGAGTTCATCCACGCCCTTACCGGTCTTGGCGGACACCGGGCAGAACGGCACGTCGCCGCCGAAACTTTCAGGAATCACTTCGTTCTGAACGAGTTCGTTTGTAACGCGCTCAACGTTGGCTTCGGGTTTATCGATCTTGTTGATCGCAACGACCATCGGAACGCCGGCAGCACGGGCATGCGCAATGGCTTCCTTGGTCTGGGGCATCACGCCGTCGTCGGCTGCGACCACCAGAATCACGATATCGGTTGCCTGCGCACCGCGGGCACGCATGGCGGTAAAGGCTTCATGCCCCGGGGTATCCAAGAACGTGACGATGCCGCGCGGCGTTTTCACATGATACGCACCGATGTGCTGCGTGATGCCGCCCGCTTCACCCGCGGCAACCTTGGCGCGGCGGATGTAGTCCAAAAGCGACGTCTTACCGTGGTCAACGTGACCCATGATCGTGACGACCGGGGGACGGGGCACGGCGGGGTACTGCTCGGCACCCTCTTCGATTTCACCCAAGAGCGCTTCCGGATCGTCGGCCTTGGCGGCAATCGCCTTGTGGCCCATTTCTTCAACGAGAATCATGGCCGTATCCTGATCAAGCATCTGATTGATGGTGACCATCTGGCCCATCTTCATCAGAACCTTGATGACTTCGGTGGCCTTCACGCTCATCTTGTGCGCGAGATCGGCAACGGAAATCGTCTCAGGCACGCTCACCTCACGCACCACGGGTTCCGCGGGCATCTGCTGCACGCTTTGCTCGTGATGGTGCTGCTTGCGGCTGCGGCCTCTCCAGTTGTCATCTCCCGAGTCATCGCCGCCGCGGGTCTTGATCGTACGGCGTTTCTGACCTTCGTCATTCCAGCCGCGGTCGTTGTTGCGTTCGCCCTTGCGGCCCTTGGCGCCCTTTTTGGGCTCGTCGTTGCGATCACCGGAAGCCGCCTTTGCGGGCTTGGCTTCGGTCTTTTTCTTCGCTTCAGCCGGCTTGGCAACAGCGGCCGTTTTTTCCGCATCCTTGCGGTCGTTCTTATCGCCGCGGTCGGCCTTTGCCTTTAAAACGGTCTTGGGCTTAGAAAGCATCTCGCGGATTGCCGCGGCTTCTTCCAAGGCCTTTTTGCGGGCCGCGTCACGACGGGCCCGTTCTTCAGCCGAAACCGCAGTTTCTTCATTTTCCGCGGCCTTCGGGGCCACGCGCTGAGCGGCAGCCTGTGCACGGCGCTTTAATTCCTGATCGAGCTTTTCGCGCTCGGCCTTTTCCCGCTCCGCCTTTTCACGGGCGGCCTTGGCGACAGCCTCTTCACGAGCCTTGCGGCGTGCGGCCTCTTCGGCAGCGCGCTCGGCAGCCGCGGCTTCGCGGGCCTTTTCTTCGGCGGCGGCCTTTTCGGCGGCAGCCTGCTCGGCAGCTTCCCTGGCGGCTTTTTCCGCTTCCGCGGCCTTCACGGCTTCCGCGGCCTTTGCGGCGTCGTTTTCGGCCTGCGCTGCCTGCGCCTGCTTTTCTTCCAGAGCGCGGCGTGCGGCGGCTTCGGTTTCCGCGCGCGCAGCGGCAATGGCGCGGGCTCGCTCATCGTCCTGACGGGGCGACTTCACGAAGACGCGGCGGCGGCGCACTTCCACTTCAATCGTGTGCGCTCCGCCCTGGCCGTCCTTCTGACGGATGGTGGAGGTTTCGCGGCGCTTCACAGTGATCTTGCTGGGACGGTCGGGCACGCGTTCGCTTCTGAGGCTGTCCAAAAGCCGGCGCTTGTCGGCTTCGCTTAATTCGTCGGTCTCGCCCGTCTTTTCAATGCCCGCGGCTTTGAGCTGTGCGAGCAGCGTCTGAGCGGGGATCTTCATTTCCCGGGCAAGATCGATAACCGTATTGTTTGCCATATTCTTTTCTTACTCCTGCCGCTGACCGCACCGCAACCGCGGTTGTTTCCGGTGCCTGCCGCCCGATTGACTCACCGGGCGGCTCACGGCCGTTTTCCTTATCGTTAATCGAACTTGTCCCGGACTCACTCGGCCCAGGAAGCACGTGCCGCCATGATGAGTTTGCTGGCGGCTTCTTCATCAAGCCCCGTCTTTTCGACGAGTTCTTCGGTATCCAGATCACCGAGCTCATCGGCGGTCTTCACACCCGCGCCCACGAGCTTACTTGCAAGGTCATTATCCATGCCTTCAAGCGCAAAGAGCGAGGGGTCGGCCTGACGGAGGTTCTCCTCACGCTTTAATGCGCGGGCCAGAAGCACCGTACGGGCCTTTTCGCGCACTTCGGGGAGCTCTTCATCGCTAAAGAGCCCGAGGCCCGCGATTTCCTGTTCAGGCACGTAGGCAAGTTCCTCGAGGCTGTAGATGCCGTCCTCAAAGAGCGCGCGGGCCGTGTCTTCGGAAATACCGAGTTCGCTCACGAATTCCCCGGTCGCAGCCTGCATTTCGTCTTCACGCTTCTTGTCGGCTTCTTCTGCCGTCATGATGTTGATCTGCCAGCCGGTGAGTTCGCTCGCCAGACGCACGTTCTGACCGCCCTTACCGATCGCAACGGCGAGGTTGTCTTCGTCGACCGTCACATCCATGCTGTTGGCGTCTTCGTCGGCCAAAACCTTGCTCACCTTCGCGGGCTTTAAGGCTTCCACAATGTACTGCACGGGGTTTTCGTCCCAGCGCACAACGTCGATGTGTTCGCCGGCGAGCTCGTTGGTGACGGCGGTGACGCGCGAACCGTGAATACCGATGCAGGTACCCACCGGGTCAATACGCTTGTCGCGGCTCATCACCGCGATCTTGGCGCGCATGCCGGGATCACGGGAAGAAGACTTGATTTCCACGACGCCTTCTTCGATTTCCGGCACTTCGAGCTCAAAGAGTTTGTTCAAAAACTGCGGGCAGGCACGCGACAGAATCACCTGACGGCCCTTGGTGTTTTCTTCGACCTTGAGCACAAAGGCACGCACGCGGTCACCGTTACGGAGGTTTTCGCGCGGAATCATTTCGCTGCGGGGCAGAAGCGCTTCAAGGCGGCCGATTTCAACAATGGCGCCGTCCTTCATCACGCGCTTGATCTGGCCGTTGATGATCTGCTCGTCGCGGGCGAGGAATTCCTTGAGGATCTGTTCGCGTTCGGCGTCCCTCAAACGCTGCAGAATGACCTGCTTGGCGTCCTGGGCAAAGCGGCGGCCGGAGCTGTTGATGTTTTCAATCGGCTTTTCGATGTAGTCGCCCACCTTGATCTCAGGATAGTCGTCGATCACGTCGGAGAGCATCTCCTCGCGGTCAGGCTGCTGCAGGCCTTCGTCGCCGCTCACCACAACCCAGCGGCGCTTGGCGGTCCAGTCACCGGTGCCGCGGTCAACGCTCACCACCACATCGGCGTCTTCACCCGGGAACTGCGCCTTTTTCACGGCGCTTGCCAGAGCCGTTTCAAGCACGCCGAACACGGCAGACTTTTCAACATTCTTTTCGTTGGCCAGTACATCGACCATCTCGAGCATATCTCGGCTCATTATTTCTTCCCTCTAAAATCGAGCTCAGCAATCAGATTGGCGCGGTCCACGTCAACCAGGTCAAATTCCACAACCACAGGCGCCGCTGCGGGCGTCTTCGCGGCCTTTTTCTTATCCCGCACGGCCTGCGAGGGCGTACGGGCGATATGAAGTTCCTCAAAGCTGAAGCGCACGCGGGCTTCACTGCCCTCGCCCTCAACGGCAAGGATCTTTCCGTCAAGTTTGCGGCGGCCGGCTTCAGGAAAGCCTTCGGCGTGCATGGGCTCGTAAAGTTCCACGTGCGCGGGCGACCCCACAAAGCGCTTCCAGTCACGGGCGCGCTTTAAGGGGCGCTCCACGCCGGGGCTGCTTACTTCCAGGCGCTCGTAGTCGACGCCCTCAACGGTAAAAAGATGCGTGATCTGGTCGCTCACGGCTTCACAGTCGTCCACGGAAATACCGCCTTCGCGGTCCGTGTCGATCGTGATGCGCACAAGCCCCCGGGCGAGTCGCTCGAAGTCGACAAACTCGTAGCCGAGGCCCGTGACCGTGCTCTCGATCAGTTCAGTGATTTGCGCTGTGCTCTTAGGCATTGATGCGAATCTTGTGCGGGGGGATTCCCCGAAAAAACCAAAAAAAAATGGGCACACTGCCCATCCCTGTTCCTTTCCCGAAGAAAGGGGCCTCACGGCAAAACTGCCTGCCGTCAGACCTGAGTGAGTAAAGCCCGCAAAAACCGTTTCACCGGGAAACGCCTCTTTGCGTCGCCGCGCGTCCCCTTAACGGGGCCACGTGCCGGACCGCTCAGCTTCTGAAAACCGAGCGGCGCTTTGTGAAGACCGCCGCGGCCGCATGAAAAATGCGCCCCGACGTCTCCGTGCGGGGCGCATTATACGGATTTTTGTTGTTTTTTCAACAGCGAAGCGCTGTTTTTCCGTGTTTTTCAGCCAACGCTTTCCGGTTAACCGCGGGTACGGAAATTGCGCCTTCCGCCCTGATGCTGGCCGGAGCGGTTGCCGCCGCGGTTTTTGTACTGCGACTGCGGCTGATCGCCGTAGGCCGAGGGGCGCCCCGCAAAGCCGCGGGAATAAACGTTCTGCGCACCGTCGAGACGGCCGCTCGCTATATAGTCCACGGTACTGGTCATCGAATCGGGCTGCCAGCTTTTTCCCTTATTGCGGGGTTTGCCGCCGAAGGGTTTCTTTTTAAAGCCCCCGTTATTAAGGGGTTTGCCACCCTTGGGTTTATTTCCCTTATGAAAGGGCTTGGCGCCCTGCCTGGGATTGGCCGTTGCGCCCTGCGCCTCAAGGTCGCTTACCCAGGCCTTCACCCAGTCGCCCGCAAGTTCTCGCGTAGCGCCCTTGGCAAGGTCCTTCGGTAACTGCACTGCGCCGTAACGCACGCGGATCAAGCGGCTCACCGTCAATCCCACCGCTTCAAACATGCGGCGCACTTCACGGTTGCGGCCTTCATTGATGCGCACAAGGTACCAGTGGTTGAGCCCTTCGCCGCCCTTGTCGGTCAATTCAGAAAATGCCGCGGGCCCGTCTTCGAGCTCCACGCCCGACAAAAGCGCCTCACGGCCTTCTTCAGTGAGTGTTCCCGCGGTGCGCACCGCGTATTCGCGTTCAATCGCGTAGCGCGGATGCATCAGACGGTTGGCAAGATCACCGCTGTTGGTAAAAAGCAGCAGCCCCTCGGTATTAAAGTCCAGACGCCCCACCGCAATCCAGCGACCGTGGCTGATCTTGGGAAGGTTGTCAAACACCGTGGGACGTCCCTGGGGATCGTCCATACTGACAATCTGACCGGTGGGCTTATGGTAGACAAGCACTCGCGGCACGCGCTTGCCGCCGCCTGCGCTTTCGGCCTTTTTCACAATACGGCCGTTCACGCGCACGATGTCGGCGGGAAGCACACGCTGTCCGAGATGGGCGGGTTCGCCGTTCACCGAAATTCGGCCCTCAAGAATTAACTGCTCCATGTCGCGGCGGCTTCCGAGACCGCAGTCGGCAAGAACCTTCTGCAGTTTTTCACTCTGCGCAATGAGCGCTTTTTTTGCCGCTGCCTTACCGCGCTTAAAAACGCGGGGGTCAAAGACATTGTCGGCCATCATGCCGCGGGTAAGCGTCTCTTCGTCAGAAGCGGCCGGCATTTGAAGGGCCTCAGCCGGAAGTTCAGCCTGAGGATCGTCCTCAGAAACCGCCTGGGGCGCTGCGGCCGCCGGGGAGACTTCCTCTTCAGAGGGCACGTCAGCAACCGCAACAGTTTTCTCCGTCTCCGTCACCGCCGCCTTTGTGCGGGGCTTACGGGTGCCGGTTGACGCAGTCTTTCGGAGCTTGCGGGCAACCGGCTTTACTTCCTCAGCCGCAACCACTTCGGCGGCAGCCTCAGAAGGCGCGGCATCAGCCGGTGCTCCCCCGGCAGTCTCCGCCGCTGCGGTCTCTGTCTTCTTACGGCGCACCGTGCGCTTTTTGGCGGCGGGCTTAACCTCTTCCGTTTCCGCCTCTGCCGGCACAGCTTCCGGGGCGTCCTTATCCGCTTCAGCCGCTTTCGTTTCCGCCGTCTTTTTCACGGACTTTCGGACCGTGCGCTTTTTGGGCGCGCTTTCAGGGGCCGCTTCGGGCACCCCGGCTTTTTTCACGGCCGTACGGCGGCGCCTCACGGGTTTTGCGGAGGCTTCGTCCGCTTCGGGCGTAACAGCCGCGGATGC
>ENA-UOJA01003067-UOJA01003067.1-human-gut-metagenome-genome-assembly--contig:-C19-NODE-3067-length-10451-cov-7.564640_pt1 | contig 10451 bp, 7 predicted proteins | sample MGYA00242337_ERZ723884 | MGnify/ENA metagenome assembly ERZ723884
AGCCTGCACCGTGTCAGGAAACCCCGCGCTTTCAAGCGCGGGTTGTTTAGAAGAAGCGCTGCAAGTGCCGCAGCCCGTTTAAGCCTTGGGCGTTTCCGCCGATTTCCACCTACAATTCGCTCAACCTCAATTCAGGGCGTGCCGGCAAGCGCCGCCCTCAGACAACGAAATGCCTGAAACCATTCAGAACCCCTCTGTCCAAACGGCTGAAGAGCCGCTGCGCCTTTATAACCCCGTGGTGTGCATTATTCTCACACTCATCTTCACACCGATGTTCGGGGCACTGCTGCAGGGCTTTAACTGGCGGACATTAAATGAACCGGTCCTCGCGGAAAAAAGCATGGCTTGGGTGCGCGTGAGCTTTTTCACGTTCGTAGCCTACACGATTGCCGAACCCTTTATCCGCGACATTCCCGTCTGCCGCTATCTCATGATTGCGCTTTTTATCGGTTTCTGGATTTCCTGGACGCTTTCCATGGGAATCCGCCAGGTGACCTACATCCGCCGCAACCGCATCGCCTACAAAGGGAAATTTTTCGGCCGCGCAATCATGATCGGCGCCTTCGGCTGGGTCGCCTACACCGCTTTTGCCCTGACACTTGTTCTTTTCCTGCATTTAACCGGGATTGATCCGCTGCCTGCGGATGCTCCGATTCTGCAGCAGTAAGCCATGCGCACCAACGTTGAGACGCGCTTTGAACTTCCCAAACGCACGGGGGCTGATACGGCTTCCGCCGGGGTTCTTGCGCTCTTACGGGGGGACGTAACGCAGGCACGGCCGGAAAAAACTCAGGTTGATCTCTGGACGCGCGAAGCCGCCCAGGGCTCCCCGCAGGCGCAGTACGAGCTTGCGAGGACGCTCGCGCAGACCGCCGTCATTTCCGCCGACAACCGTGCGGCCGTCAAGTGGCTCAGAAAAGCCGTGGAAAAAGAACATACGGCCTCGCAGTACCTGCTGGGACTGCTGATTGCCCGCGGTCAGGGGGTGAGGCCCGATCCGGAAAAAGCCGTGGAACTTTTCCGCAAAGCCGCAGTCATGGGCAACAAAGACGCCCAGTACGATCTCGGACGAGCCCTCCTCTGGGGGTTCGGCTGCGAAGAAAATCCCTCCGAGGCCCTCACCTGGTTTCGGCTTGCCGCAGCCCAGGGGCACACCGAGGCTGAATACGAGTCCGGTATTGCCTACGCCACCGGCCGCGGCTGTCCGACGGACCTGCGGCAGGCCCAGCAGCGGCTTAAACGTGCGGCCTTAAAGGGCAGCGCCAAAGCGGCACTTGCCTTAAGTGAACTCAACCTCAGACCGGACAACCCGCAGGCCGACAGCGCTGAAGCCCTTCACTGGTGCGCGGAAGCCGCCCGCGGGGGGCTCGCTGCCGCACAGCTGCAGCTTGCGTTTTTCCACTGGCGGGGTGACGGCGTCAGAAAGTCCGCGGACACGGCCTGCGACTGGGCCCGGCGCAGTGCGCTGCAGGGCTACCTCCCGGCTTTTCTTTTTCTGGCAAAGCTTCTCACGGAGGGCGAAACACGCGCGGGGCGGCTGCCCGCTAAAGCCCTGGCGCTTCTGATGAAGGTGAGAAGCGTTCTGACCGACCGTGATGCCCGCGGCGACGGCAAAGACACGGCGGAGCTTCTCGCGCAGTGCCGCATCCGCTGTGATGAACTCACGGCCGAACTCTCAGCGACGGAAATTGAACGCGCCAAACGGATGGCGCAGGCGCACGCAACGCCCGAAATCCTCGCTGAGGCACTTTTTTCCTAGACGTTCTGCCTAGATTTCACATATTTTTACCCCGTGAAAGCCTTAGCCTGCGCGGTACGCGGCTAAAATCAATTCCACTTTACATAAGACCGGGCGGCTCCATTCTGGGAGACACACGCCCGCACATCCCGGGAGACAAAACCAGATGACCCAGAACGCCAAAGAGAGCCTGCGCGCCTCCACGCTTGCGACGCTCACCGCAGGCGGCAAGGACTACCGCTACTACAGCCTTCCCAAACTCGCCGCAGAGCTCGGCGTTGATCTCACCCGCGTCCCGGTGACGATCCGCATTGTGCTTGAAAGCATTCTCAGAAACTGCGACGAAGAAACGATTCACGCCAAGAGCGTGAAAAAGCTCGCGGGCTGGAAAGCCAACGCCCCGCGTGAAGAAACGCCGTTTGTGGTAAGCCGCGTGATTCTGCAGGACTTAACCGGTGTTCCGCTCTTGGCGGACTTGGCCGCCATGCGCAGCGAAGCCGCACGCCGGGGGTTTGATCCCGAACGTGTGGAGCCGCTCGTTCCCGTGGATATGGTCGTGGACCACTCGGTGATGATCGACAACTTCGGCAACCCCAAGGCCCTCACCGACAACATGTCGGTTGAATTCAAGCGTAACCGCGAGCGCTACAGCTTTCTCAAGTGGGGCATGCAGGCCTTTAAGAGTTTCGGCATTGTGCCGCCGGGATTCGGGATCGTGCATCAGGTCAACCTCGAGTACCTTGCCCGCGGTGTCTTCTGCGGCAAGGACAACACGCTCTGGCCCGACAGCGTTGTGGGCACCGACAGCCACACGGTGATGGTAAACGGGCTCGGTGTCATCGGCTGGGGCGTGGGCGGCATCGAAGCCGAAGCCGCGATGCTCGGGCGCCCCATTTACATGCTCACCCCCGACGTCGTGGGCGTGCACCTTAAGGGGAAACTCCCCGCCGACTGCACGACAACGGATCTCGCGCTTACCGTCACGCAGGTGCTGCGCGCCAAGAAAGTGGTCGGCAAGTTTGTGGAATTTTTCGGTGACGGCGCAAGGTCTCTGGCGGTGCCCGAGCGCGCCACGATTGCCAACATGGCCCCCGAATACGGCGCCACGATGGGCTACTTCGGCGTGGACGACAAAACGATTGCGTTCTTTAAGGAAACGGGGCGCACTGAGGAGGTCTGCAGCCGCATTGAAGCCTACTTTAAGGCGCAGGGGCTTTTCGGCATTGCCGAGGCCGGTGTGCACGACTACACCGACACGGTAGAAATCGATCTTGCCAAAGTCCGGCCGTCTTTGGCCGGCCCCCGCCGTCCGCAGGACAGAATTGAACTCACGGAGCTTACCCCCACCTTTGAAAAGCTTCTCACGACACCTGTTGCCGATGGCGGCTTTTCGCAGCCCGCAGACCGCACGCATGCCGCGGGCACTTTGGCTAACGGCAGGAAACTCAATCACGGCGACATCGTGATTGCGGCGATTACCTCCTGCACGAACACCTCCAACCCCTCGGTTCTGATTGCCGCAGGGCTTCTCGCGAAAAAGGCCGTGGAAGCGGGGCTTACGACCGCGCCGCGCGTCAAAACGAGCCTCGCACCGGGAAGCCGCGTTGTAACGGCCTACCTTGAAAAGCTCGGGCTCCTGCCCTACCTTGAAAAGCTCGGCTTTAATGTCGCTGCCTACGGCTGCACCACCTGTATCGGCAACGCCGGTGACCTCGCACCCGACATTTTGAAAGCCGTCAAAGACGAAAACCTCGTAACGGCCGCCGTTTTGTCCGGAAACCGCAACTTTGAAGCCCGTATTCACCCGGCAGTGAAGGCCAATTTCCTTGCCTCGCCCGCTTTGGTGGTCGCCTACGCGATTGCGGGGAGCGTGCGCCGTGATCTTGCGGAAGAACCGCTCGGAACCGGCAAGGACGGCAAGCCCGTTTATCTCAGGGACATCTGGCCCGCGCCGGAAGAAATCGAAGCGATGCTGCCCGCGGCTCAGCAGCCCGAAGCCTACCGCTCGACCTACCTCAAGATCCGCACGGAACCGGGTTCATTGTGGCAGGCCGTGACCGGCACCTCCGGTCCCTGCTACAACTGGCCGGATTCGACCTACATTGCTGAGCCTCCCTTTATGGAAGCAACCGACACGATGGGCGACATCAAGGGCGCCCGCGCGCTCGGCATTTTCGGTGACTCCGTGACGACCGACCACATTTCGCCCGCAGGCCGCATCGGCGCGGATACACCGGCAGCAAAGTGGTTAAGAAGCAAGGGCGTGGCGGAGGCCGACTTCAACAGTTACGGGTCGCGGCGCGGCCAGCACGAAGTGATGATGCGCGGCACATTTGCCAACGCCCGCATCAAGAACCTCATGGTTCCCGCAAACCCCGACGGCACACCCGTGGAAGGGGGCTTTACGCTTGAGATGCCCGAAGGCAAAAAGACCACGATCTTTGAAGCGGCCTGCGACTACAAGGCCAAGCACATCCCGGTCGTTGTGTTTGCCGGTGAAGAATACGGCACGGGCTCAAGCCGCGACTGGGCCGCCAAGGGTACGAAACTGTTGGGGGTCAAAGCCGTCATTGTGAAGAGCTTTGAGCGCATTCACCGCTCCAACCTCATCGGCATGGGAGTTCTGCCGCTGCAGTTTAAGCCGGGCACAAGCGCTCAGACGCTCGGGCTTACCGGCCGCGAAACCTTTGACATCACAGGGGTTGACGCCATTAAACCCCTGGGCGACGTGACGCTCACGATTCACTACCCGGACGGTACGGTTAAGAGCGTGCCGCTTACGGTGAGAATCGACACCCCCGTAGAACTCACCTACGTGAAGGCGGGCGGCATCATGCCCTACATGATCAGCCGCATCGAAAACGCGTGAGGCACCGGTGACACCCTTTGCCGCGACGCTTCCCACGGCGCAGTTTCTCCTGGAACTGCGTCAAAAGCACCATGCGACACCGGAGCGCTGGGCGGCGCTTGAAGCCGACCTCGCTCTGGCACCGGGCCGGCGCACGCGGCCCGTGGCGGTGATTGACACGAATGTCCTTCTGGATTTTTGGTTTTGGGAAGACAAAACTGCCGCCCCCGTTAAAGACGCGCTCTATTACGACCGCTTCTGGGCGGTGCGAAGCGACGACACGGTGGACGAACTTGCCGACGTGATCCGACGCCCTCAGTTTGAACTGACGGTGGCCAATCAGTGTGAGATTCTGAGGCTCTGGCACAGGCTCTCTTTCGGAATCACCATCCCCGCTGATTTCACCACAACACTCCGGTGCAAGGACCGCGATGACGTGAAGTTTCTGCGGCTTGCGGACTTTGTGAAGGCCGACTTTGTTGTCACCAAGGATAAGGCCGTTTTAAAGGCCGGCAAGCGCGCAAAACGCAACGGCACCGTCGTGTTGACGCCCGCAGCGGCAGGCACTATTCTGTAGTCACTTCGAATTATCGACCGAGCGGTTTGTTTTATTGAGAGGAGTAGCGGCCATGCGGGCACCTTCAGGACAGTGGTTTAAGGACATCGCCGATACGCGCGACGCCCCTTGGGCCGGGTTATCCGGCCCCAAGTCCCCGGTGATGCCCTGGATTCACCCCGTGCTGCACCCGGAAATCAAGTCGCTTATCGAACGCTGGGGCGTTGAGCGGACGCTTGCGCCCAAAGACCCGGTTTTGGGTACCTCTGAACGCGTCGATCAGCTTGTGATGGTCAAATCCGGCATTACTGCGCGCTGTGTGAGTTCGCCCTTTGCACAAAGCCGTCTGTCGGTTGCGATAGGGCTTCCCGGGCGCCTGGCCTGCGGCAACCTCAATTTCTTCACGGGCCGCCCCTGCGTGGGCCGCTATTTTGCGCTGGTGCCGAGTGTTGTCGTGTCGGTTCCGCAGGAACTCGTGATGAGCCTTGCGAAGAAAAACACTGAGTTTCTCCTTTTGATTGCCGCACAGTTTGAGCTTGCGGCGCTCTCTGACCGCCTGGGCTTTGCCGCAGAGACCCTTCTCGACATTGATGAGCGCGTGCTCGCGTTTTTTATGTCCTGGGCATCCGTTTACGGTAAGCTCACCGAGATTGACGGCGAAACCTGGGTGGATATGCCGCACATTTTGCGCGGTGAAGCGCTCAGATACGTGGTGAACTGTTCAAGCGCAGCGCTTGAGCGCAGCATGACAAGCCTCAAAAAGAAGGGGCTTGTGGTCTCGGAAGCCGACCGCTTCCGCGTAAAGCTCGAAATTCTGAAGCCCGTGCACCAGTGGTTAAGAAGCGCGGAAGAAGCAAGCGCCCTGCCGCGCCCGGAAGAAATCAGCCGCCTTTTTACGGGCAGCTGATTGAGCGTTTTCTTCTTTATTCGGAGCGGATGTCGGCAACTTCAAAGCCCGCATCCGTCACGGCCGCTTTAAGCGCCTCAGGGTTCACACCCTCGCCTTCGACCGTCGCCTTTTTGCTTTCAAGATCCACCGCGGCTTTGGTGACGCCCGCCACGGCCGAGAGGGCCTTCTGAACACTGCCGCTGCAGTGGGTGCAGTGCATGCCGTTAACTGTGAGAACGTAGGTTGTCATTTTGATTTCCTTCTTTTTGGTTGTAGTTGAAGAAACGGTGTAACCCGCGGCAACAACAGCCGCTTTGAGCGTTTCAGCCGAAGCGCTCCCCCAGACCAAGGCGGTTTTCTTTGCGAGATCCACCTCGGCCTTTGTGACGCCGGCCGTGGCTGCGAGCGCCTTTTCGACGCGCCCCGAGCAGTGCGGGCAGTGCATGCCTTCCACAATGAGCTCCACATCGCACGGTGTTTCGGGCTGTTGTTCTTTCTGCGGTTCGGGGCGCTCTTTTGTCTGCGCCTTGACGGTGACGGCGAGATCGGTTGCGCGCTTCCAGCCTCTGAGCCTTAAGGCGTTACTGACCACCGAAACCGAACTCATGCTCATCGCCGCCGCGGCAATCATCGGATTTAACGTCCAGCCAAGCCACAGGTAAAAGACGCCTGCGGCAACCGGAATCCCGACCGCGTTATAAAAGAACGCCCAAAAGAGGTTTTCCTTGATGTTGCGCATGACGGCCGCAGAAAGGTCATAGGCCGCGGCAACGTCCGTGAGACGGCTTCTCACGAGCACAATATCGGCGGACTCCACCGCAACGTCGGTGCCCGCGCCGATTGCCATCCCGATATCCGCGCGCGTCAGGGCCGGCGCATCGTTGATGCCGTCTCCGACCATGAGAACCGTTTCGCCGCCGGCCTGCAGCTCACGCACGATGCGCTCTTTGTCCGCAGGCAAAACCTGAGCGGTCACGTCCGCCGCAGTGAGCCCCACGGCGCGCGCCACCGCGGCTGCCGTACGGGCGTTGTCTCCGGTGACAATCCGCACCTTAAGGCCCCTGGCCTTCAGAGCCGCAATCGCCTGATGGCTCTCCGGTTTGACGGCGTCGGCCACCGCAAGTACCGCAAGCGGCTTACCGTCAGCAACGACAACGAGCGCCGTCTTTCCCTCGTCGGCAAGCTTTTCAAGCGCGGGGCTGAGTTTCTGCGCTTCGGTGTCGTCCAGCACCGAAACGTTGCCCACCGCGATTTTGCGGCCGCTCACAAGTGCCTCAACACGGCCCGGCGCCTGCGTGAAGGCCTCTGCCTTCAGTAAAGCCAAATTCTTTTCCTTGACGGCCCCGGCAACGGCCTTTGCCAGCGGATGTTCGCTTAAGACTTCAACAGAAGCCGCAAGCGTAAGAACTTCGTCTGCGTTTTGGCCGGCAAGCGGCACGATGTCGGTGAGTGCCGGACGGCCCTCGGTCACGGTTCCCGTTTTATCGAGAATAACGGTTGTAACGGAGCGCGTCTTTTCAATCACTTCCGCCGACTTAAATAAAAGTCCCTCGGCAGCGCCTCTGCCCGTTCCCACCATGATGGCCGTGGGAGTGGCAAGGCCCAGGGCGCACGGGCAGGAAATCACGAGGACACTGACCGCACAGGTTGCGGCAAATTCCCAGCTGTAGCCGCACACGAGCCACACGGCGGCCGTCACAAAAGCAATGCCGATCACTGCGGGCACAAAGTAAGCGCTCACTTTATCCGCAAGCCGCGCGACCGGTGCTTTTCCTGATGTTGCCTCATCCACGAGGCGAATGATCTGCGCAAGTGCCGTCTCATCCCCCACCCGCACGGCGCGCATCAAAAGACGGCCGCTTGTCATGAGCGTTGCGCCCGACAAACTGTCACCCGCGGCTTTGGCAACCGGCAGGCTTTCACCGGTCATCGCCGACTCATCCACCGTTGCCGTCCCCTCAATAACCACGCCGTCCACGGGGATACGCTCCCCGGTTTTTAAAACCACGGTGTCACCGGCAACGATCTCTGCGGCCTTTACGGTGACTTCAGTGCCGTTTCTCATAACCACCGCGGTTTCCGGAACAAGCTTTAAAAGCGCTGAAACCGCGGCCGTGGTTTTGCCTTTGGCTCTTGCCTCAAAATATTTTCCGACGGTAATGAGCGTCAGAATCATCGCGGCCGAGTCAAAGTAGAGGTTATGCGCGTAGCGCATCGTCTGCGCTGCGTCGCCGGCCTCAAGGGCAAAAACCATGCGGTAAAGCGCAAAGATGCCGAAAAGAAGCGACGCACCGGCCCCGATCGCCACAAGCGTATCCATGTTGGGCGCTCCGTGGATAAGGCCCTTTGTGCCCTGCCGGAAAAACTTGAAGTTAAGCGCCACCACGGGAATCGTGAGCAGGAGCTGCGTCAACGCCGCCGACACGGGGCTTACCCTCGGATCCAAAAACGCGGGGACGGCGAGCCCGGCCATCGGACCCATGGCTGCCGCCATCAGAATCACGCACAAAACAACGGAGGTGTAAAGGCGGATTTTGAGCTGCCGGGTTTCGGCGTCTGCCGCTGCCTGCAGCTCGTTTTCAGAACCTTTGGCGGTCTTGTCCTCTTCGCGGCAAAGGGCTTCGTAACCCGCATCAGCCACGGCTTTCTCAACGGCCGCAATCACGGCATCGGCTTTCGTGTCGTCAACCGAGCAGACCATGCTGTTTTTGAGCAGATTGACGGCAACACCCTCTGTTCCCGCGACCGACTCAGCGGCTTTTTCCACGCGCGCAGAACAGGCTGCGCAGCTCATGCCGCGCACATCAAAATGAACTTCCTTCATCGAAAGTCCCCCTAAATCATGTTACAACTGATTTTAGGTATTAAACTTTCTTTTTGGAAGAACGGTTAAAAAATACAACTACTATCTTTTCTGATACCATGAAAACAGCAACAATACCCATGGGCGACATCCACTGCCCGGTGGAAGCAACGCTCGGGCTTATCGGCGGAAAGTACAAGGCGCTCATTCTCTGGCGTCTCACGGACGGGACACTTCGCTTTTCTGAGCTGCAAAGGATCGTGACGGCCGCCACGCCGAAAACGCTCACCACGCAGCTCAGGGAACTTGAACGCGACGGCCTTGTCGCACGGCGCGTTTATGCCGTAGTGCCGCCCAAAGTGGAGTATTCGCTCACCGAGCGCGGCCGCAGCATCCGCCCGGTTCTGGAAGCCATGTACGCCTGGGGCGCAGACTATCTGCGCGCATCAGGCGTTGAACCCAACTGCGCCATGCAGCCGCACGAAACGGCCTGCGGGTGCTGCCACGGGAAACACTAATCCTTGACCGGTGTCTCAACGGGCGTCTTCTTCACAAGCCGCATACCGGCAATGTCGTGCCAGGCGGCGATCCACCCTTGCAAAACGACCGTGTCGTCCATCACAGCTTCAAGCCGCCAGGCGCCGTCGGGGAGTTCCGTCAGAACCTGCGTGCTGTTAAAGGGCGTTTCGCTCATGTTGCGGGCGGTTTCGGGATTGGTAAATTCAATTTCGAGCCTGATGCGGCCGCCGTTACTGTAATTAAAGTGGCGGTCCCGGATATAGCGTTCCAGAGAAAAGTCTTTGGGGCGCTCGGCCGGAAAATCGAGCACCTCGGCGTACGTTATGCGGTGCAGTGCCAGGTGCCGGACGTGGTCGTAATTCTCAAAGCGGCAGACAAGGTAGAGCCTCTGCTCCTGCTGCACAAGTCCCAGGGGCGAAACTTCGGCCTTGGACTTCTCCCCGTTCCGGTTTTCAAATGAAATCTTTAACTTTGCATCGCGGTAGAGAGCTTCACTCACCGCATCAAAGACGCGCGGCAGTATCCTCGGCCGCATCATCGGTACCGTCCCCGACACAAAGGCCACTTTTCTGAGCCACTCATGCATGCGGCCGTTTTTTGTTTAGTTGAGCGAACTTTTAGCGGCTGCAAAAAAAGGCGACAGCGACTTTAAAAGCGGCGCCGGCAGCTGATACTGCATGTGTTCTTCAAAAAGACGGAACAAAAGCGCCTCGGCGGGCTTCAACTGATCAACTGCGAGATCGGTCTCGGGGACCTGTCTTCGGTAGCCGAAGGGCTTACTTTTGTCGTTCACGTCCACATGGAGCTGTTCGCAGTCACGGATGCTTTTTAAAAGCCGCTGCATCCGGCGCGCCTCAATCTCGAAGCCGAGTTCCGAAAGATTCTGCTGAATCTGCGGACCGCTGATCCAGCGACTCGTGGGAATCTGCTTGAGAATCGAAATAATGAGCAGGGCGTCCGTGACCCCGTTTTGGTCAATATGGCGCGGCATGGCGGCCTCCTTGGAATTTGTAATTTATTCTAAGGCAGGACGCGCGTAATTTTGGAATTGCTGTGTTTTCAATGCGACATGAATTGTCGTGTTTGGATGTAGGGTCC
>ENA-UOJA01003069-UOJA01003069.1-human-gut-metagenome-genome-assembly--contig:-C19-NODE-3069-length-10432-cov-16.458129_pt1 | contig 10432 bp, 7 predicted proteins | sample MGYA00242337_ERZ723884 | MGnify/ENA metagenome assembly ERZ723884
TTATAGAGGTTTATAGAGGAAAGAGGAATCATAAAACCATGCAGAATTTCATTTTCATTTCGCCCAACTTCCCCACCAACTACTGGCAGTTCTGCCGGGAGCTGAAGAACAACGGCATGAACGTGCTGGGCATCGGCGACCAGCCCTACGATGAGCTGAAGCCGGAGCTGAAGGACAGCCTGAACGAGTACTACAAGGTGGGCAGTCTGGAAAACTACGACGAAGTCTACCGCGCCGTGGCCTTCTTTGCCTTCAAGTATGGCCGCATCGACTGGCTGGAGTCCAACAATGAATACTGGCTGGAGCGGGACGCTGCCCTGCGCACCGACTTCCACATCACCTCCGGCTTCCAGACCGAGGATATGCCCCGCATCAAGTACAAGAGCAAGATGAAGGAGTATTACCAGAAGGCCGGCATCGCCACCGCCCGCTACCACATGGTGGACGATTTCGAGGGCTGCAAAAAGTTCGTGGATGAGGTGGGCTACCCGGTGGTGGTCAAGCCCGACAACGGCGTGGGAGCCTCGGACACCCATCGCCTTTCCAGCGATGCCCAGCTGAAGGAGTTTCTGGTCTACAAGACCGCCCATCACCCGGATGTGGAGTACATCATGGAGGAGTTCGTCCGCGCCGAGGTGAACAGCTACGACGCCATCATCGACGCCAACGGCAACCCCATCTTTGAGGCCGGCAACGTCAGCCCCATGTCCATCATGGATATCGTCAACGACAACGACAACTCCATCTACTACATCATCAAGGACCTGCCCGAGGATACCCGCGCCGCAGGCCGCGCCGCCGTCAAGAGCTTTGGCGTCAAGAGCCGCTTCATCCACTTCGAGTTCTTCCGCATGACCGAAGATCAGGCCAGCATGGGCAAGAAAGGCCAGATCGTGGCGCTGGAAGTCAACATGCGCCCCTGCGGCGGCTTCACCCCGGATATGATCAACTTTGCCCGCTCCACCAATGTGTATAAAATCTGGGCCGACATGATCGCCTTCGGCGGCACCGACATGCCGGTGGGCGAGCACTTCTACTGCCCGTTCGCAGGCCGCCGCGACGGCAAGCACTTTGTCTACAGCCACGAGCAGATCATGCAGAAGTATCAGCAGAACATGCGCATGGTGGACCGCATCCCGGACGCCCTGAGCGGTGCTATGGGCAACCAGATGTACGTTGCCACCTTCTCCACCCGCGCGGAGATGGAGCAGTTCTACTCCGACGTGCTGGCCACCACCGATGCCGCCAACGCCGAGGCACAGAAGGAGCTGAGCAGCATTCTGGCTCTGGGTGAGCCGGAGACCGCCCCGGCTCCGGTGGAAAAAACCGCCGCCCCGGCGGCAAAGCCTGCGGCCCAGCCGAAGCCCCGCAAGACCACCCGCACCGCAAAGAAAAAGTAAAAACCTCGAAACGGAGGAACGAACCATGAAATGTCTGAAACAGGCTGCAAAACGCATCGTGACGGCAGGGCTGACGCTGTGCCTGCTGCTGCCCTGCAGTGTCCCGGCGTCGGCTGCGCTGCAGACCCCGGCCTGGATGCAGGCGTGGGCCAACACCCACACGGCCGGTGTCATCGCGCAGCTGGAAAAGGACCAGTTCACCGCAAAGATCAAGGTGGACGGCGTGGAAGGCATTCTGGACATGGTGCGCAGCAGCGGGAACATGTACCTGAAGGCCGAGGAGCAGGACGGCACCGAGAAGCTCACCCTGCTGGTGCTGGACGGCAAGGCGTATCAGCTGGACTCCGCCCGCAAACTGGCCATCTGCCTGGGGGATGAAGCCGCCGCCTACAAGGCCATGGGCCTGAGCGAGACGGTGGTGGCAAAGTCTCTTTCCACCGGCAGCGCCACCGGCTTTGCCGAGGCGAAGAAGACCGTCCACGGCAAGACCTACGACGCGGAAGTGTTTGACATGACGCTGGACGGCAAGCCCGTGGAGATGACCTACTGCTACGACGGCGGCGCGCTGCGCTACCTCATCACCCGGGTGGGCGGCAAGCAGGCCTCGCTGGAATACCTCTCGGTGTCGGATAAGGTGGACGAAAGCCTGCTGAAGCTGCCGGAGGGCTACACCGTCTGCACCAAGGGCACCGACGGCAAACTCTACGACGCTTCCGGCAAGGCCGTGGACTGAAAAACAGAAGATAAGGACCGTTGTGCAACAGCGGCGGTCAGGCCCTTGGCTCTCCCTCTGGGGGACTGAGAGGGCGGGGGCTGCCATATGGCGGCCCCTTTTCGTTGTCCCCTTCTTCAAAATGTGGTATACTGGGGCCAGAGAATCTATTGAGAACGAGGTATCATTCATGAAAATTCCCGCAAACGGCTTCACCCACGCCGGCAAGTTCCACGCCGACGATGTGTTTGCCACGGCGCTGCTGCAGATCTTGCGCCCGGATATCGAGATCACCCGCGGCTTCACCGTGCCGGACGACTTTGACGGCATCGTGTATGACGTGGGCTTCGGCATGTTCGACCACCATCAGGAGCCCCGCGAGACCCGCCCCAACGGCGTGCCCTACGCGGCCTTCGGCCTGCTGTGGCGGGTGCTGGGGCCGGGCCTTGTGGGCGAGCGGCAGGCCCGGCTCATCGACGAAAACTTCATCCAGCCACTGGATTTGAACGACAACACCGGTGAGCAGAACAGCCTGTGTGACGCCATCGGCTTCTTTAATCCAGTGTGGGACTCGAAGGAAGATCAGGACGCCTGCTTTTTCAAGGCGGTGGCCGTGGCAAAGCAGATCCTGGAAAACCAGATCGCCAGCGCCAACGCCGTGAACCGCGCCGACGAGAAGGTGCAGCAGGCCTATAAGAACTCCCGGGACGGCATCGTGGTGCTGCCCTGCTACCTGCCGTGGAAAAACGGCCTGTACAAGACGGACGCGCTGTTCGTGGTCTACCCCAGCCAGCGCGGCGGCTGGAGCGCCCAGTGCGTCACCGACCACAAGACCAAGCGCCCGAAGCTGCCCTTCCCCCAGAGCTGGGCAGGCCAGCCGCAGGAGGTCATCGAGCAGAAAAGCGGCATCCCGGGCATCAGCTTCTGCCACGCCAGCCGCTTCCTCATCACGGCCAAGGACAAGGAGACGGCCCTTGCCGCCTGCCGTCAGGTGCTGAAGAACAATGGCCGCATCTGATGCCGCACGGCCGAAGGCGGCCTTCGTGTATATGGTGCGCTGCACCGACGACACCCTCTACACCGGCTGGTCCACCGACCCCGCCGCCCGCCTGCGGGCCCACCAGAGCGGCAAAGGCGCCCGCTACACCCGGGCAAAGGGCGCGGCGGCCCTTGCCTATGTGGAGCGCTGCGCCGACAAGCCCGCCGCCCTGCGCCGGGAAGCAGCCCTGAAAAAGCTGCCCAAGGCCCAGAAGGAACGCCTTTGCGCGGCGTGGGCGGCAGCGGGGAGACCCTTTGCCGGAGAAACGGAATAAGAACACCGGAAAGCGTCTGCCTGCAGGCAGGCGCTTTTGCTGCACAGAGCGGACGACAGCAGACCGACGCTTGTCCGAAAATGAGGGAAAATGAGGTTTTCGTGTGCAAAACAATTGATTTTTGACACGGAATATGATACTTATAGAATGGTAGATTATCCCTGCCCCGAAAGACGCGGGCAGATGTGATACAGCGAGGAAAAAGGAGGAAGGACTATGAAGCGTTTCAAAGCGGCGGCACAGCGCGCAACGGCCTTTGTGCTGGCGGCAAGCATGATGTCCTCGGCGGTGCTCCCTACCGTATTCGCGGCACAGCCGTTGAATGCGGAAAACAGCGTGGATGAACTGGGCAATGTGGATGTCGCGGACGAAGACGGCACGCTGGTGTACCCGGAGTGGGACGACGATACGGCGGCAGATTTCCAGGACGAGGGGGATGCCATCGACCTGAGTGACGCAGAATTCGATTCGGATGGTGACATTGCAACGCTGGCAGCAAGAAAAGGCACACAGGATTATATAGACAAGCTCAAAAATGCATATAATGAACTGAAAAAAGAGTATGATGCAAATGTTACGAAAGCAAAACAGGATGCACAAAATGCCATTGACAATAATAAGGATTTTAAAGATGATCACGATCCGAAAAAATCGACTGTTTTGCAGGAACTCGAAAAGCATGATGCAACCTGTATGGAGGACGGGAAAGCTAAATACAAGTGTACCCGAGTATGGAAAGATTATCCTGTAAAGGCAACTGTGAAAAACCCGATCGCAAGCGAATATAAAAAACTTAACAGGGGAGTACAGGTTGCAATAAAGTTGGGATTGAAAAAAATAGGACTTAGCTCGATAGCGGATCAGCTGGACAAAGACCAGTTTACGCTTTCGGGTACAATTGATCTGAAGTGCCAGCATGACGAGAATGACCCCATCGTTGTAAAGACTGACGATGCACTGGGTCACGACTTCGAAGGTGCTAAGTGGATTGAAACAGACCCGGCTACCTGTGATAAGGACGGCGTAGAGACGCTCTACTGTATTCGCTGCCATGGTACAGAAGAAGGCGGCACTAAGACCCGTGCAATCCTGAGTGCAAATGTTCCGCACACACTGGGCGATTTGATTACTGAAGAACCGACCTGTGAAAAAACAGGTAGAACATATCGCGTTTGCAGTGTTTGCGGTGCAGAAGTGGAAGAAAGCACGATTCCGAAGCTTAATCATGACTTCCAGAACTATGTGAAAGACGACAACCCCGCCTGCCAGGATCAGACCGAGACCGGCACCTGTACCCGTATCGGCTGTGGAAAAACGGATACAAGAACCATCAGCGGCCCGCTGAGCCCCCACAAGTTTACAACGTGGACGGGCACCGGCATATCGGTCAGCGGCCAGTATCTGTATTACAAGTCTACCTGCGATACCTGCCATACAGCGGAAAAGGAGATCAATATTGCGGATAAGAAGCTGGATGAACTGGACGAAGCCCTGAACGGAGACCCGCTGACGGCCACGGATAAAGAGCTGGAAAATATAGGGATTCTTTATAACGGCGCAAAAGCGGCAATTGAGGTGCTGGGGTATGCCAACAAATATTTGGGCACCAGCTTTGATACCGAAAAGTACACCGAACGCCTGAACGGCATGACCGATCGGTACAATAAGTTTGAGCATGAATCGCTTCAGCGCGGTTATGAGGCTGCGGCCAGCGAAGCGATCAAGACCGCTCACGAGATCATTGACAACAAAAGCCCATCCGAGATGACCGATGACGAAATGAAAAAGGTCATCGGTGCTTATGTGGCTGCGGATACGGCGGTGGGCAAGCTGGACGACGGCCGCGCAAAGAAAACAGAGCTGCAGGCAAAACTTGCAGAGCTGAAAAAGACCGTTGAGGAGATCGAATCCAAGTATGCCCAGAAGGTCATTGAAAGCATTTGGGACGATCTGAAGAACGGCACACTGGATAAGACCAAGCTGGAAGCGCTGAAAAAGACGCTGGACGACCTGAAGGATTATATTCCCGACAGCCTGAAAGAAAGCTACGATCAGGTCGTGGATGCCGTGCAGGCCGCCATTGATGCCATTGACCTTGTGAATGAAGCCAGCGCCCTGATCAAGCAGCTGCAGGAGGAGATCAAGAACGGCAATGTCAGCGAGGACACCCTCAAGAAAGTGCAGGATGTGATCGACCGAGCGGGTGCCCTGGTGGATAAGATCAAGGAAAACCCCATCCTGAAGAACGCGGTGGATACCATTATCAAGAACGCAGAGGAAGCCATCAAGGAAGCCGCCGCCACCAAGGCACTGGAAGCGCTGAAGAAGGCCATTGAAAGCGGCGACCTGAGCAAGATCGAGGAAGCGTTCGAGAAAGCACAGGAAGCCATCGACCAGCTGGAGCCCTATGCCCCGGATGTGGCGAAAAAGCTGCGCGACGCGCTGGAGGAGATCAAGAAGACCTATGTCAACGGCCTGCGCGACGCGCTGGAAAAGGCGCTGGAAGACGGTACCTATCAGGAAAAGCTGGAGAAGCTGAAGGATGTCATCAAGAAGTACGAAGACCTTATCAAGGACATCGACGCTTCCGGTGCGCTGAAAGACCTGTGGGAGACCATCAAGAACGAACAGCTGACGAAGCTTGTGGCGGATGCGGTCAACGAGATCAACCGCATCGTCAACGATGACAGCCTGTCTGCGCTGGAAAAGATCGCCGCGCTGGACGAGCTCTACGACGACCTGCACACCAAGCTGGCCGAGATCGTGGGCCCGGATAAGGCGGCTGAGATGCTTGAGCCGTTCGATAAGCTGATCGAGCAGGCCAAGAACGATGTGGCCAAGGCGGCCGCAGCGGCGGCGGATACCCTCATCAAGGAAGCACTGAAGGCGGTCAAAGCGGCTGTGGACAGCGCCGAGAGCAAGGAAGACGCCATCAACAAGATGGAAGCCATCTACTCGCAGGCGCATGATCTGCTGACCCGCGCCGGTATGTCGGACGAGGACGCTACCGCAAAGCTTGCGCCGGTGCGCTCGGCTCTCGACAGCCTGAAAAAGGTGCTGGAGGATTCCTTCGTCTCCATGGACACCATCAAGGCGGCTGTGGACGTCATCGTGGACGCAGCAGTGGCCAGTGACAGCATCGAGGGCGGCCTTTACAAGCTGGTGCGCACGCTGCTGGACGGCGACGATGTGGACCCGGCCGTAAAAAGGGTCATCCTTCTGGTGGCGCGCGACATTCTGGCAACGGCAGACTGGACCCAACTGACCCCCAGTCTGCTGGACGATGTGGTGGACCTTGTGGTCAAAAAGCTGGACAAGAAGTACGGCAAGTACCCCTTCGTCAGCCAGCTGCTGAACGAGCTCAAGCCTTCGCTGAATGAGCTGGTGCACCGCGAGGTGGGCCAGGAGACCATCGACAAGGTGCGGGAAGTGTTCTTCACCACCATCAACAACGCCATTGCGGGCATTGACGCAGGCCAGGATAACCGCCAGCTGCTGGCAAAGGCCCGCGAAGACCTGATGGGGCTCAAGCCGGTGGTCTCGGCAGAGATGAAGCGCATCGGCACCAAAGCCGGTGAGATGCTCAACCGCGAGATGAAGGACCGCATTTCGAAGGCCCTGCCCGGCGTGGTGATCCCGGAGTTCATCGGCACCCTTGTGGGCAAAGCCACCGAAGACCTTGTGAACGAAAAGCTGGGCGAATACGATGAGAAAGTCGGCGCGATCATTGAGAAGTACGTCAAGTACCTCACCTGCCCCGGCCATGAGTACGAATATGTGACCATCCGCGAAGCCACCTGCACCCAGGACGGCGTGGAAGTGAAGCAGTGCAAGAACTGTGACTGGCAGCTGACCGATGACGATAACAAGATCGTCCACGAAAAGCTGGGCCATGTGGTGGTGGAAGACCCCGCTGTGGACCCCACCGAAACGGAAGAAGGCCTGACGGCAGGCAGCCACTGCAGCCGCTGCGGCGCGGTGCTGGAGCCCCAGCAGGTCGTCCCGGCCCTGCAGCCCCGCACCGACAAGTGGCTGGTCACCAGCGCTGTCACGACGGAGAACATCCGTGCGGCAGGCTATGAGAACCAGCAGAAGCTGGATGCGGCCATCAACGCAGTCCTGACCAAGGCGGGCTTCGATGCGGCCAGCAGCACCCGCTTCTTCGCACAGGTGAACAGCACCATCGGCATCCTGCCCAACGACCGCTACCCCGAGGAGGGCGTGGCCGGTATGGTGAAGCAGCCGGAAGCCACCCGCAACAAGAACTGCACCTTCTATGCGGTGCAGGTGCTGACGGCGGATTCCCACGGCCACAACGCCGGTGATGTGGTGGTCACCCCGCTCACCGTCACGAAGGAAGGCATCAGCCTGACCCTCTGCACCGAAGCAGTGGTGGCGATCGCCTGGAAAGTGAACGAGTAACTTCAAACCGCAAAAGGAGCGGCTCCCGTCCGGGGGCCGCTCTTTTTTGCGTGTGCGCGGCTTCACGCCATGCCATCTGCCGCCCGCTTCTTGGCTTCCCGCTTTGCGCCGCCGCACACCCCCTCTTGGCTCTCCCTTTGAAAGATTCTCCCCGTGCCGGGGAGAAATGTCACCGAAGGTGACAAAAAGGGGACAAGCTGTTACCGCAGGTGACTGAGAGGGCGAATCCCCCGCAAACGGCAACGCCTGCTTTGACATCCGGGTGGACCAGACCGAACGGCTGCTGACCGGATTGAAAGCCGGGCTCTATGATATGGTGTTCTGCAGTTACCAGCCCGGCGAGAACGGCCTGCGGTTCACCCCGGTGGTGGAGCTGCCCTTCGTGGTGGCCATGCTCAAAGACGACCCGCTGGCAAAGTGCCCGAGCATCACGCCGGACCAGCTGGCCGGGCGGCCCATGGTCTTCACGGATTCGCCCGCCTACTCCGACCTTCTGCGCCGGATGCTGGGGGAATACGGCATCCGGCCCGAGATCCGCGGCTACTCCAACGAGGACTCGGTGCTGCTGAGCATGGTGCAGGCGGGGCTGGGAGTGTTCATCAGCACCGACCACCCCCAGATGTACAGCCCGGACACGGTGCTGGTGCCCCTGCGGCAGGACCGCTACCGCCGCTATGTCTACATGGTCACCCGGCCGGGTCTTGCGGCCAGCACCGCCGCCGCCCAGCTCATCCGCTACAACCAGCAGCGCGCCGTGCCGGAACAGGGCCGCCAGCCCCGCGCCGATGGCGGGGATAAACAATAAAGCAAAACGAAACGCCGCCCGGCCTGTGCAGACAGACCGGGCGGCGTTTTGCAGCAAAAAAGAGCGTGAGAGACCGCTGCAGAAATACATTCTAATTGCATAAAAACTGAATATATTTAAAATAAACTGCATAAAGATGCAAATTGAACCAAAAGAACGGTCAAATCCCTGTAAGGTTTGTCGGTTTTCAGCATTGACGCAAAAGCCGCACGGCGTATAATAAAAGCATCAACCGCAAACGAAAGACAGAGGATGCGAAGGGAAATGCGCATCAGAGAACAAAAGTGTATTTTTATTAAAGGAGCGCGTTTATCATGAAAAAGGAAAACATCAAAAAAGTCGTTCTGGCTTACTCCGGCGGTCTGGATACCTCCATCATCATTCCCTGGCTGAAGGAAAACTACAACAACTGCGAGGTCATCGCTGTTTCCGGTGACGTGGGTCAGGGCACCGAGTTGGACGGTCTGGAAGAAAAGGCCAAGGCTACCGGCGCATCCAAGCTGTACGTGCTGGACCTGAAGAAGGACTTCGTCGAGAACTACATCTTCCCCACCCTGAAGTTCGGCGCTAAGTACGAGGATTACCTGCTGGGCACCAGCTTCGCCCGTCCCTGCATCGCAAAGGCTCTGGCCGATATCGCCATCAAGGAAGGCGCCGACGCCATCTGCCACGGCTGCACCGGCAAGGGCAATGATCAGGTGCGTTTTGAGCTGACCCTCAAGGCACTGTGCCCGGATATGGCCATCATCGCTCCGTGGCGTGAGTGGGACATCGAGAGCCGTGACGAGGAGATCGACTACGCCGAGGCGCACCACATCCCCCTGAAGATCAACCGTGAGACCAACTACTCCAAGGACAAGAACCTGTGGCATCTGAGCCACGAGGGTCTGGATCTGGAGAACCCCGCCAACGAGCCCCAGTACAATAAGCCCGGCTTTCTGGAGCTGGGTGTCAGCCCCGAGCAGGCACCCGATGTTCCCACCTATGTGACCATCCACTTTGAAAAGGGCATCCCCACTGCCGTGGACGGCAAGGAGATGGGCGCTGTGGAGCTGGTGGAGTACCTGAATAAGCTGGGCGGCGCAAACGGCATTGGTCTGCTGGACATCGTGGAGAACCGTCTGGTGGGCATGAAGAGCCGCGGCGTGTACGAGACCCCCGGCGGCGCCATCCTGTACAAGGCCATCGACGTGCTGGAGACCATCACGCTGGACAAGGAAAGCTCTCACTTCAAGGCACAGCTGGCACAGAAGTACGCCGACATCGTGTACAACGGCCAGTGGTTCACCCCGCTGCGCGAGGCACTGGATGCCTTTGCCGACAGCCTTGAGAAGACTGTGACCGGCGATGTCAAGCTGAAGCTCTACAAGGGCAACATGATCAACGCCGGCGTCACCTCTCCGTTCACCCTGTACGATGAGCAGACCGCTTCCTTCGGCGTCGATAAGGATTACGACCAGTCCGATGCCACCGGCTTCATCAACCTGTTCGGCCTGTCCATCAAGGAGCGCGCAAAGCTGTCCAAGAACTGGCCCGAGGTTAAGTAAGATCTAAGCTTTAACATCTTCCCTTTCGTGTGTTTTCACACTTTCACACGAAAGTTTCATCCAACCGGCATCGTTGCCGGCGGCACCGCCGCAGGAGCGTTTTCCCCTGCGGCGGCTTTGCCGTTTTTATAAGGAGTTTATATTATGGCAGAACAACTCTGGAAGGGTCGGTTTTCCAAGGCGGTGGACAGCCGCGTCAACGACTTCAACTCCTCCATCCGCTTCGACCAGCG
>ENA-UOJA01003072-UOJA01003072.1-human-gut-metagenome-genome-assembly--contig:-C19-NODE-3072-length-10426-cov-59.484235_pt1 | contig 10426 bp, 9 predicted proteins | sample MGYA00242337_ERZ723884 | MGnify/ENA metagenome assembly ERZ723884
GGTAAACAGATATATCGTTCCTAAAAATTACTGCCAACAGGTATATTGTTCCCTAGGATAATCGTTTTCAATTGTGCTCCATGGGTCTGGCGTTAGTTGCTTCATTCCAAGTTCTATTTTGCCTTCCTTAATGCCTAATACAACAACTTTAACCTGGTCCCATACAGATACAATTTCTCTTGGATCATTGAACGATTTCCAAGATAAGTTGGACCGATGTACCATGCCGTCAAAGCCGCCCAAATCAATGAATACCCCAAATTCTCTAATATTTCGTACACGACCGGTAAGTGTCTGGCCGACAGAAACGTCCTCAATTGATATTCCGTTATCCGGTTCCTCTCCTTCTAAAACACGTTTGTGTGAAACTACGATATTATGAAACTCGTGATTGATTTTAACTATCTTGAAGTCCATAGTAGTGCCAACGAGTTGGTAGTAGTTATGTATAGGCTTAAAGTCAATCTGAGATTGCGGGAGGAATGCCTTGAGGCCGAATATTTCGACCTCCATACCACCTCCGGCGCGTGACTTGATGAAGCCTCTTACGATCTCGTCGTTCTTGAACGCCTCGTTGACTCTGTTCCAAGACTTTAGGCTGCGAGCCTTGCTATGAGAGAGTACAATTTGACCGTTCTTATCCTCTGCGGACTCTATACATACCTCGACTCTATCCCCGACTTTGAGGTCGGGATTGTAGCGGAACTCTGAGGATGGAATGCTACCCACGCCTTTGCCGCTGATGTTTACTACGACTTCGTACTTGCTGAGTTTGATAACCTCACCTTCAACAACTTCATCCTCCACGACTTTGCCCGGATCTACGGCAACAACCTCGCTTTTGCGCTCGAATGCGTCCCAATCAAACTTCTCCGGGGCATCGGAAATAGATTTTGGTGATTCCATATAGGTAATAGATTTATTATTTGTACGCTTCAATTTTAACTTATCAAACCCTTTATCATCGACATTTGTCATTCGCCGTCAAATGTTAATTGCGTATTAGACAAGCTATAGGCTCAGTCAGGGTTGATTCCTCACTGCAATATAGCCGATATCGTCAACCATACCAGCTCCATTTTTTTGTATACAATAGCTGAAAGAGCTTGTATGCCTTGAGATTATGGCTGTGCGTGTGCTTGTCAAGCAATCCGTAATCAGCAAGCTTTTCTAAGCAATCTTAGGTGTTGATTCCTGATTATCTTATATTCAGCATGATGTAAATGCCATAGCAATAACCAAGACCAAGCAAACCAAGCGGTATGTTACGTTATAACTCATGCGCCATTCGCCTTTGATAATACCATCTTACTCGTTCTGTTTCAACTTGAACGTGATGTTCACTTCCCACCCGTAACTCTCGGCAATCTTGTAGATGTTGCTGATAGTGATGTCGTCCTTCTTGAACCAGAGCTGGACGGTGTTGCGGATGACGTTCAGCTTCTGTGCCAGCGCCTCGTTGGTAATCGCTGCCGACTTCATAGCCTCACGTATGAAATCCAGCCTCTTGCCGGGAGTCTTGATGGGGCGTGCATGCTTTTCAATGACCAGCTTGGTGCCTTCTATCTCCCTCATCGGAACGGTATAGGAGATTATGAAGTCATAACCATAGTAGTCCGCAGCGGTGATGATTCTGCTGAGGGTGGTGTCGTCCACCATAAACCAGCGTGTGACTGAATTCCTGAGGAGACCAACGCCCTTTGCGATGTCCCCGGTAGTAAGGCCCGTCTGGTTCATGAACTCCGCCAGGAACTTGAGGTTCTTGACCTGCCACTGGCCGTTCACGAATATGCCACACCCTTCCGCGAGTTGCTTCTTGTCCATAAAATATAATCTTTTTTCAAGGAAAACTTGCACAATGTATTATTTCCTTATCTTTGTGTATTAAAATAATGCTTTTGAGAAAACATTAACCCTATATGTACCAAATGTAGTAAAATAAAATCACAATACACGCGGTTACAAATTAAAATTCCCGAGGGCATTATTCGGATACATCCTACCTATGTGACGCAGCTCACGCAACAACACAGTGCCGGACCCTATGGAGTCCGGCGGCAGCAAGACAACGCCGGTAAGGCACAAAACGGAAAGATATGAACGACAGAGGAACATACGACGGTGTTCAGACCCGTCTGAAGGTCGCTGACGTCCTTGTCAACTACGGCAAGGACGTCAGTTTCACGCGCAACGGTCTCATCAAATCCCCGTTCAGGGACGAGAGGACCCCGTCCTTCCATATACTTGCCGGAGGATACGGCTGGGTGGATTTCGGGGACGGGACAAAGGGAGGCGTGATAGACCTCGTCATGAGGCTGGAGCACTGCGACAGGACCTTTGCCGTCAGACGCCTTGCCGAGATGAGGAACGGAGGACGTCTCTTCGTGCCGTCAGGACAGCAGACCCCGCGGCTTGCCTGTCTCCGGACACCTGCATTGAAAGTGGTGTCATCCTCATACGTGTCAGACTGCACCCTCCTCAGGTATGCCTCCGGACGCGGGATATCAGAGGACGTGCTGCGCATGTATTGCCGCGAGGTAGCAGTGCGGACTGGCCGTTCAGGCTCAGTGCGGTCTTACATAGGATTTCCTAACAACGGGGACGGACATGTACTTAGAAGTGCGGTATCCGGACCCGGAGGAAAGCGGTGCACCAATTCAGCGCCGACTTATCTTGCTCCCGACGGCATGATCACGGCCGGCCCGGCCGATTGGGCCGTCGCCGTGTTCGAAGGGTTTTTCGACTTCCTCTCCTTCATCGAGAGGAGACGCCCCGCGCACGGAACCATGCCCGGCTGCGACGTCTGCGTCATGAACAGCGTGGCCAACCTGAAGAGGTCCCTGGACTTCATCCTGGGACACAGGAGGATCGACCTGTTCCTGGACAACGACAAGGCAGGAAGGGACACCTCCGAGGCGATCATCAAGGCCGCGCCTGGCATCTCCGTCATAGACCACAGCGGAGAGTATGCCGGTTACGGCGATCTCAACGAGTTCCACATGAAGGAACCCATGGAATGAACTTCATCTTTAATTTTTACAGATATGGAACAGACACAAGAGAACAAGACAGCGGGAAAGAAAGAGATTTCCTACCCGAAGTTCATTCAGGAGAGGCTCGACCGCATTCCGTGGGAAGAGCTTGAGGCGTCCTACGGCATCAGGAAGGACTACATCCTCGGCAACGAGCAGGTGGCAAGGCAGCTGGCATCCGGCCAGGTGACGGACTACGTCAGATGCTACGCCAAGGTCGGCAACCTCACGGTCATCGGTCCGATGGCGCTGCAGGCCAACTTCAGGAACGACAGGGTCGAAGTGAAGCACTTCACGGTCAACCCGAACCCCGACCTCAGCGTCTACGGCGACGCCCTCCGCAGCGACAAGGTCGCGGAGAGGCTCATGGACACGTACGAGTACACCGTCAAGGACGACGAGGGGAAGGCGGTCCGCAAGGAGACCAGGCACTCGTTCGCCAACGGCGGCAGCCCGATCACCATCACGCGTCAGAACTCCGACGGAAGCGAATCGAAGACAAGATGCCTCGTGTCGTTCGACGGGTTCGTGAGGAACAGGGACGGAGAGATCATCCGCGGCACGCAGAAGCTTTTCCTCACCCCATGCGCCGAGGTACAGACCTATCTTGAGAAGGTAGCCCCGACGATGTACGGCCACGAGTTCACTCCGGAGCAGCGCGAGGCTCTTTCCGAGGGGAAGGACCTCTACATCGAGGACTTCAGGACGAAGGACGGGAAGACCTTCGACGCGGTCGTGCAGTACAACGCAGTGCTGAGGCAGGTCGTCAAGGTGGACACCCCGTTCTGGAGGGAGACCGTGCGCAAACGCAACGAGGCTTCGAGGACTGCGGCTCCGGAGAAGAGACAGGAGGCCGAGCAGAAGAAGGCCCCCGCAAGGAAGGAGGAAGCGCAGGAGACGGCTCCGAAACGGGCACGGAGAGTTTAGGGATCCATTCACCGGGAGCGTCAGACAGGCGCTCCCTTGTAATATTCAGACCATGACAGCAATAGAGACACTCGCGAGGATGTATGCCGACCAGTTCATCGACAGGTTCGCATCAATCGAGGGACACTGTACGGAACCTCTCGTGGATCCGTGCCACCACCCTCACCAGAACATATCCGGCAACGCATACAGGGGCTGCAACCGCAGCTTCCTGCCAATCATCTCCACCTTCCGCGGATACCGGCTGCCGCTGTGGATGACAGTGGCCCAGATGCACGACATGTCCGTCTGGCCGAAGAAGGGGACGTCCGGAGTGCCCGTGTCCTTCACGGACATCTACATAAGGGACAGGACAGACGGGACGAAAAGCCGAGTCACCGTGGAGCAGTACGACAGGATGGATGCCGAAGAGAGGACTGAAAAGAACCTGCAGAAGGTCTTCCGCACAAAACGGTACAAGGTCTTCAACATCAGCCAGACCACATTCAGTGAGACCTATCCGGAAACGATGGCCGAGATAGAGCGGCTTTTCGGTGCGGACGACGGACGGAGCATCAGCTCCGAGCCACTCGACAGGATGGTTTCCGAAAACGGCTGGCTGTGTCCGGTCCGTATCGACGACGGCTGCACCGCCGCGGCGTACGACCGCGACAACGACGTTATCACCATGCCGCCAAAGTTCAGGTTCAACGATGACAGGGCGTTTTATAGTTCGCTGCTCAGGGAGATGGCACGCTCGACGGGAAGCGAGATGCGTCTTGACAGAGGAATCTGGTCGGATTTAAAGGGCGACATTGCGATGGAAGCATTGGTCAGCGAGCTGTCTGCGGCCTCGATGGGCGCCCTGCTCGGACTGGGAGTGACGATGGACGCAGGCTCGGAGCGTTTCCTGAAGTCATGGGTGGAATCCATAGACTCCTCGCCGCAGATCATCTACGATGCGGTAAGGGAGTCAGCAAGGGCGACAGACTGTCTCGGAAAAGTCCTAGGACTTGACATGGTCAAGGGTGTTGACATCACTCAAATCATGGCTCGTCAAGATGCTGAGAAGGCTGAAAAGTCTAGGCGAAGACAAGAGGCAAGAATCGCAAGGTCTCTTTCTGACGGCACCGTAAAGATAAGTCGTCGAAGCAATGGAGGAAGAAGGATATGATAGGAATAATTGCCGGAGAGATAATCGGCTCTCCATACGGGAAGGAGAATATCCCAGACATAAACAGGATATTCTTTCCTCTCTATGAGGACAATAGGGTGATTGATCCAAAGACATACCGAGAGCGTAACTATAAGGCGGCTCCTGGCAGGATAACTGATGCCGTACTGAAGCTTAGCGATGATGTCGAGTCTTTTACCGTCTCTAAACCAGACAAGGGCGAATCGATGTGCCAGGCAATAGTCATAGGGAGGACTGATGCGAGATTCAAAATGCCGTTTGAGAAGCACGAAGAATCCGTGTCATCATTTCTACGATTCTTTCCCGAGTCGATGCACAATGACATTGCCGATGCCGCGGACGCGGCTTACCGGCTTGAGAGGAAACTGGGCGACACCCTCTTCGGGCAGATGGGACAGATGAACCCTCCCAGGCCGGAGGTTGTGTCCGCGATGCTCAAGGGACAGCTCGTGCCGGACCATGACGGGACATACACCAAGGGCGACGGCAAGGCGGACGACGGCATTGCCCTTCAGGGGGCGATATGTGCCGTTGGACAGTCCCGGTCCTGGGAGGAGGCAGTCAGGAGGGCTACAGCACTGGGAGGCAACAGCCCTCTTGTCGCGGCCCTCGCCGGAGGACTGGCCGAGATAGCCTTCGGCATGCCGGAGGATATGGAGTTCCGTGCGAAGGAGTATCTTAGCCGCGATCAGTTGGCACTCCTTCAGCGCGGCGAAAACAACATCAGCGAATTAAGGGTCAATGCAGGAGCGGCAGCCCCGGGTGTAACGGAGTCCGAAACCCGCATATCCGTGTTCTCGCTTCCGGGGCGCACGAAGGTGTACGCCATACCTGAAGGACGGCCCGACATCGAGAAATCCATCAGGAAGGTGAATCCGGACAGCGTGTTCGTGAGCCGGGACGGGATGGACAGGATCGTCGAGAGGGGCAGCACGAGGCTGGACGCCGACGGGAAGGCCCTCGGGGGCACTTTCGTCGACTCTCCCCGGCCTGAGCTGAGACTGATGTATTTCCGCCTCAAGGACGGGAAGCTCTACTCGCCGTCAACCCTGCCGGAAGGCAAGGGATTCCCTCCGCTCGACACCAGGATGAAAACGAGGACCGAGTTTGCCCGTTTTGTGGGGGCAGCATCTGCCGTCCGCGATGAACAGGAGAGAAAGGTAGGTCACGACCCAACTGCCGGACATCTCCGGTTTGAATCGGCGTGGTATCTTGACATTGAGCGCGATAGGGTGCGTCTCTTCAAGGGAGACATGGCCTACGGGGAGTTCGGGCTGGACGACAAGGGGCGGATGAGGGTGAACCAGAACGTGGTCGGAGGCCGTTTCGGCGGAGAATACCTCCAGGCCGCAATGGACAACCAGAGGGTCTTCCACAAGAACGACGGCCCGGCGGAGATCCTGGCGAAGATTGGCGAGAAATGTCTTGACGACGGGTTCGTCCCGGATGAGGAACGGTCGTTAAAGTCCAACTACGAGACAATGATAGAAGACCTCTCCAGGATTGACGGCGAGATTCCCAGTGCTAGGCCCGTGTCGGATGAGGAGATGGCAGTGAGGAGGGCCGCAACCAAAGTTAGGCGTGACTATGCGTCCTCTTCAGAGGCAAGGACCTTCGACGAGGCTCTGTACGGTTCGATGCATAAGGGATCGGTCTTCACCATAGGCCATTCCAACCTTCCGATAGATGAATTCATCGCAAATCTCAGACGCAACGGAATCACCGTCGTAAGGGACATCCGCAGCTGGCCGCAGTCGAAGGCCTTTCCGCAGTTTTGCAAAGAGGCCTTGAAGAATTCCCTGGAGAAAGCGGGGATAAGGTATGTCTTCAACGGCGACGTGATGGGAGGGCATATCAGACGGACCGCCCTTCCGGACGAGGGAGAAGGAGTGCGCTTCACCATGTCCGAGGGCGGATACGCGCAGCGGACGCGCGAGAATGCCGTGAAGGCGGACCTTACGGTCGCATTCGCTGCCGACTTTTCCACGGCGGGAGAGAGGCTGACGGAGAAGGCCGCCAAAGGGAAGATCATACAGATACCCATGGAGAAGGGGGCATGTGATCCGAAGGCCATGGCGTCCGACATTCTGTCCTGCATGACGGAGAAGGAGCGCTCCGCCCCGCTTGAAATCAACATCGCCGGGAACGGCATGGACACGTTCGCGGCAAGAGGATTCTCACGGGAACAGGTGACGTCGGTCATCGTGTCGGTGATAAGGGAACTGGCGGAAACGGGCGGCATTGACATACGTTGCATCCGGAGCGGCGGACAGAGCGGCGCTGACGAGGCCGGCATCATGGCGGCCAAGGCACTCGGCATCCCGGCCGAGGTGCATGCCCCGAAGGGATGGCTGATGCGTACTGAGGACGGGAAGGACGTGTTCAGCGAATACGCCTTCAAGGAGCGGTTCGTCACAATGCCGCCGAGAGACCTGTCCTATGAGGAGACGGCGCGGACTGAAGGGTTCAGGAAGGTATATGACGAGATGGTCGCGGACTCGCGGAAGGGAGAAAGGCAGGCCGTCATGTGCGCAGAGACCTCTCCGTCAGACTGCCACAGGTTCGCCTGCGTCGGGTACGCCCTGTACCATCCGTCACTTGTCGGGAGGCGGTTCAATCCGGTCGACGTGCAGCATATCAAACGCGACGGCTCGACCATATCCCAGGAGGCGCTTGAACGCAAGTTCTGCAGGGACTTCCGCGTGGAATACACGGAGTCCGAACTGCCGGCGGTGATGAAGAGGATAGGGGAACGCATCCAGCATCCGAGGCCCGAGGACAAGGCGATAAGGCTGTCCACGAGTCATCAAAATCAGGGCAGGAGGAGATGATATGGGAATATTGGAGATAGCGATAGTCGCATTGTCGGTGATGGGCGGAACAACTGTCGGCTCTGCCATTACCGGGGCCGTCATGGGAAGCCGCCGTGATATCGGCGCGTTCCGGGGATTCCTCTGGGGGCTGTTGCTCCCCGTGGTCGGCATCGGAAGGGTCTGGATAAGCGACAGGATTGTCAGGCATGACAACACCGAACGCACACGGAACAGCAATGGTACAAGTCAGATTGCTGCGGACGCTGCCAGGAAGCAGTATGAAAGGGACAACCCCAGACGCCGATATGACAGGCCTGTGCAAGTCCGGACCAATGAAAATGCAGACAGGCAGGATCGGAACATTTCAATATCAAGAAGAAGATAATCACAATGCAGAACGACATGGACAATTACCTTCGTGACATGGCAAGGTCGTGCGCGAAGGAGGCTTTCGAAAAAGCCAGGGAAAAGGCATCGAGGTCGGACTTCATGGGGATCAACTCCGGGAAGGTGGCCAAGATAGTAGTGAACAACAGGAAAGGTGCGGATGACATGCTCCTGAGCCTTGCGGCAAAAGCGGAAAGCGCTGCGAGCCTGCCGGATCTGATTCCGATACACAAGGCGGTATACAGCATTCTTGAGACAGTCGATTGTCCGCTCCAGAGGGCTCATCTCAGTCCTGACGAGTACGGGATGTTCCGTTCGGACTGCATACGGGAACTGAACCAGGACAATTGCTACCTCGGAAATATTTCCGGATTGTCCACACGTCCTCTCCGAAAATGGGAAGAGTCCAAATCACGGGATCCGGAAGCCTACAGGACCGTCCTGAAGCAATATGGCTGCATGATTTCATCCAACGCAAAGGCGGCTGCGCAGGTGATTCAAAAAGAGACTCGGCAGGATATAAGGCAAAGACACAGAGGAAGATGATGGGGCGCTGGAAGCAATGTTCTTAAAGAATTGATGTCATCAGGGAGTATAATCTTCCGGTTGATAATTATTGAGTTCCTCATATTCTTCCAAACTGATTATGTTCAGACTGCCACTGTTAAATCCGAGAAAATTACTATATTTGAGAAACCAGCAAACAGAGTCCGCACGATAATCAAGAATTGTAGCATTCTTTATTATTGTTTCAGGATTCTTTTTGTCATGAAGAACTTTAAATAACAGAGCAATCGTCATGTATATAATCAATAAAGACAGTAACAAACTCGTCAAGATTGAAAAAAGAACTTTTAAGTCTCTTGGATTGGATGAAAGACATAATCTACAAGAATGGATAGCAAAAGAGCCGTCCTCTCTTGGCGAATAACTCCTTATTATCCAGAAAGAATTTGATGGTTTCGCTGATACACGCGAACGATTGGATCTGCTTGCCATTGATAAGAATGGAAATCTTGTAATCATCGAAAACAAATTGGATGACTCAGGAAGAGACGTTACCTGGCAGGCAATCAAATATGCCTCTTATTGTTCCGGCCTCTCCAAAGGAGATGTGATAGAGATATACCAGAGATACCTGAATGACCAAAATCTTCATGAATCTGCCGCAGACAACCTGTCTGATTTCTTCGACAATCGGGATTTGAAAGACGTTGATATCAATGTCGGAAACGGACAGCGTATATTTTTCGTTGCCGCGAATTTTCGCAAGGAGGTTACGTCTTCCGTAATGTGGCTGCTAAATTCTGGTTTAAAGATGAAGTGCTTCAAAGTTACACCTTATGAGTATGGCGGGAAAGTTCTTCTAGACTTCGACCAAATCATCCCCGTAAAAGATGCAGAGGATTACACCATTTCCATAGCAAAGAAAGCTCAGGATGAGAATAAGAGCGGCGAAGAGAAACAAGCCAGGTTTTCCGTCAGACAGGAATTCTGGGGTGAATTTATTGAATATAATAAATCTGCGAATGCGCTTTTCTCTATTAACGCGCCTACGACAGACAATTGGATAGGCAGAGCTGTAAAAGGCTCAAACGGCATGAATTGCAACGTGATTGTCAATTACGACAACTGCCGCGCTGAGATATACATAAACACTGGAGACAGGGACAAAAACAAAAGAGTTTTTGACTATCTGTTTAAGAATAAAGATGCAATTGAACTTCAGTTTGGTGAGTCATTAACATGGCAAAGGCTTGACAATAAGATTACCTCACGCATCAGAATTGACCGAGACTGGAGTTATACCGACGTTGACCAGCGTCAACAAGTTATTGAATTCTTGACATCATCCGCCAACAAACTGATGGAGATATTCACTCCATACTCAATTAAGTACAATAAGAAATAACTTGAGAAGGTATAATAGATAATATATTAGTACTTTAACCCCATTAGACAAATCAGGACATGGAATTTCCGATAGCGTATGGCCTGTCAAAGACGGGCTTACCTTTAATTTTATCTGAGGATAATGTAGGGATTGTCGTTTAATGTTTTCTTTTTGACCGAAGCAGCCGACTGATCCCATC
>ENA-UOJA01003080-UOJA01003080.1-human-gut-metagenome-genome-assembly--contig:-C19-NODE-3080-length-10406-cov-25.929669_pt1 | contig 10406 bp, 9 predicted proteins | sample MGYA00242337_ERZ723884 | MGnify/ENA metagenome assembly ERZ723884
CCAGATGCAGACACACCGTATTCGTATATGGAAGCTCATTAAAGTGCTGCTGCAGCGCAACCGGGATTTTGCTTTCCTCAAGATTTTCCCTCGGCTTATAGATACCACACAGGGCGATCATGTTGTGTCCCTTATAATCAACTCCCATCTGCTTCATAAGAGTAGCATAGCTCAACATATCGATTGGTGCCTCGAAGAGATGCACTACACTATTTCTTACATCCCAGTCCTCGGCACGCGCCTGAAAAGGAAACCGCCGATTAGATCCGGCTGTTGTATTCTTAAACTCGCCTTTCGTTCCTCGCAGCGCGACAAGCTTCACATTTCCGTATGCGTCGTGACCAACGAAAGCGATATTGGCATGCTGATTGGTCAGATAGATCTCGCCTCGATCCACGAAGTCCTTCACGATCTCACGATCGATGCCTCGCTGATCACAGAGATATTCATAGATCATATTTTTGTTTTTTGATCGCTCCGGTATATACAGTCCCTGTTCTTTTTCCTTTGGTACGTCCTGCGGAACCACAGGCTCTTTAATGGCGGTCTGACCAAGGATCTGTCCGACCGCATCAACCAAATTCATCCCTTCCACTTTTGTAAGATAGTCGAGTGCAGATCTTCCACCCACGCCCTGGCTCCACCAGTTCCACAGCCACTTTCCGTTGTGATAGTTAATCTTCAGGCTGTCGTGACTTTTAAGCTGATAATAGCCATCTTTCAGCTTGACCAGATCCCACGGTTCATAGCTTTGCTTGTACGTAAGCAGATCCATCTCGCGCGCCCGCTTTAGATCTTCATTAGACACATACGCCATCCCGCTTCCCCCTTTCCGTTCTTCCTACACTGCATGCAAAAATGCCATATCGATGAAGTCTATGTCACTCATCCGCGCAAGCTTATCAACTGCGCTTTCCGCAATCAGCCTGATTTCCTCATCCATATCCGCTGTATCCTTCACAATAGCTTTAATCAATGCTAATCGATCATCCACCGGCATGTAGCATGCCAGCAGCTCATTTTCTTCTGCATTAAAAATCATCCTCTTGTCACCTCCCAATTATCATATTGTCGGACTAATTTGGGATCATATTCCGGCGGTTTTGGTATCTGTGGATTGCTCTGGTAGTTAAGCGCCAGTCTGCAGTTTTCCGCCCATTCATAAATCATGTCCTCGTACCGCTGCTGTCGTATCGTTCCTGTCTTACCAACCGCATTTTCATTTCTTGCGAGCGTCATGACTTCCAATATTTGTACGTGCCGTTTTAAGTACGTGCACAGATCCGGCGATATATCGAGATAATCAATGAAGTTCTTACGTCCTGTGCCTAGTTCTGCACTATCAATGAACTTCTGTGTCATGCCAAGATATGTACACTCAATCGACAACCGGACATATCCGGTTTCTCCGGCAAGCCGCAAACCATTTTCCAGTGATCTTAATTTCACAGATGCTTCATAAATATTCATATTACTTCCCGGCATAAGTTTGTCCGGCTCTGTACTTGTTAAAATCGTAACCATCGCCCAGCTTGTGTCCGTCATATCCCTAGAAAATCCTGCCTGCTCCCTCACATCGTCCTGGTTAACCGGGACGACAGAAAGGGCGGTACCCGGTAATTCCGGTAAGCTATCCGCTAACATCTGCTTCATGCTATACTCGCTTTCTTCGCCCTTATAGGCTGCCACTGCAGTTATACGCTCCTTATCTCCATCGATCCGGGTGTCTGCGACATAGACCGATGCCTCCGGGTGTCCCTGATCCGCGAATGCATCCTTTACATCCTGGGCAATCTCTTCCTTAGACTTTCCACTGACTGTCAACTCCGGCTCTTCCATCGCACGCTCAACATCCGTGATGATTGCCTTGGCAGTCTGGCTGATAGTCTGCAGGCTCTGCTTCAGTAGGTTAATATTCTGCCTTCCAGCCCACGTTGCAACGTAACCGAAAGAATAATCCGATGTATCAAGCCCGAAATGGCTGCATACCACATATGCAATCGATTCTGCCTCCACTTCCTTCTGCTCCCGGCTCTTATCCGAATCGCTATGGATCCTCGCGTGTGCAGTCTCATGAAATGCAGTTTTTAGCGTCTGCGCTTCACTCATTCCTTCTTTGATTATTATTTTTTCCTGTGTAAAATTACACCAGCCTTTCGCGCTCCCCTCCACCGCCCCAATTTCGATCGGATATGGTGCAGCCTGTCTTGCAGCGTAAAGAAGCTGCTCATAACGACTCACATCACCGGTTAATTCTGTTATGATCTCCGGAAGCGGCTTACCCTCCGTCTGTGATACATCAAACACAGATACCGGACGGAATTTGATGGTTTCTCTTTCCTCCTGTATGATCTTGCCGTCTGCATCCCTTCTGTCCGTATCGATCTTAATCTTAACTTTCATCGGTGCGAGTATCGTGATCGATTTCTCGCCCCTTTTAACGTGGCGATCAAAATTGCGTATCCAAGAATTGTAACCGGCGACTGCGGTTGCATCCGGCATTTGCATTGCAATTAAGACTTGATTATTTGCAGAGTATGTGTGAAACTTACTCATCACCTGCAGATAGGTAATATATTTTTCACTCGTGAAAAATTCAATCACACCGGCTTCCAGCTTATCCAGCGTCTGTTTCATCTTTTCTGATTGTGCCATCCACTTTCCCCCTTTCATCCAACCTAGTTAACTTATAAAAATTTTCCTCCAGCTTAATTATCTTAAAACCATTTCTTTTCAATAAATCTGTACAATCTGTTTTGGGATCTGTTATAAATATAGGTCCCTCTCCGCAAGGCCCCTCTTTTGAAAATAAATGTTTTATAAGATTATTAGCATACTCATCTTTTTCCTCTGACATCCGGTATCTCCTTTCCAATAACACAAAAGCCACCCTTTCGGATGGCTTCTGTGACTATATGTTACTTATGCTTTTTCCTTAAAATGATCATAATTACGATTCCTGCTGCAGCGATTATACCCAGCACGATCGGTATGATCGGTTTCGCCGGATCTCCGGTCTTTGGAACGTTTGGTTGGAAAATGATTGTCTGTCCCTGATCTTTTATGTCCGCATGGAATGCAATCAATTCTCCGTCCCGGTACAGGAACTCGAAAAATACGATGCTGCGTCCGGCAAGCTTCGTGGCATCGATCGTATATGGTACATCCACCGATCCGGTTTCGCTCGTCACAGTAAATTTCGTTCCAGCTTCTACGGCTTTACCATCTTTTGTCAGTTTTTCGCCGCTGTTGGAATACACCGGGTATCCGGATAATTCATACTCGCCCGGAACAAGATTTCCGTAATATATCTTATCGATCAGCTCCACGGTTCCGTCCGCCTTCAACACCTTCTGACCGTTTTTATCAGTTGCTGTCGTGTGAATCTCTGGAACCTTCAGCTTATTATCAACCGTAAGCTCATACAGGATACCCTCTGTAACTGTACCGTCGTCGTTCAACAGCTTTGTCCGCTGTCCGTCTGCGGCAAGTGTGACCTTGATTGGATCGGCTTTGACATATTCTGCCGGCGTTTCCTCTTCGATCCGGTACTTGCCAAGCGGCAGCTCCTTTGTTACAGCATTGCCATCCTGATCGGTTACGATTGTATCTACAAGAGCATCTTTCAGATACAAAGTATCGCCTGATCCGTCCGGAGCAAGAATGTCCTCATTTGCATATACCTTAAAGGTTATTCCGGCAAGCTTCACCTTGGAAGTTTCAAATTCCTTTGTCGTCTCGTTATAGATCCGCTTCTCACCGTTCTTGTTAATCTTGATTGTGCCCTGCAGACTTGTGTTATCGATCTCGTACTCGAATACACCCATGTCTGTGACCTGTCCTTCCGGCGTTTCATAGATCTTATAGACTGCATCCGCATCGATCGTGATATCGTAAGACTTTGTCTGCAATTTATTATAATATCCGTTCGGACACTCGCTTTCTTCAATCCGATACTTGCCCGGCATGAGCGTTCCCGGTGTCATAAGCTCGCCATCCTTTGTCTTAAATTCAGATACCCCATCAAATGTCACATAATCATTGTCGTCATAAGACCAGATCTTGAATGTTGCTGAATCTGACAAAATCTTCTTTCCTGTTGCGTCATCTTTCTTGATAAGCTTCAGATAAGCCTTAAAACTCCTGTCTGTGAAATATCCAAGCTTCACCGGTTCGTCAGAGTTTTCTGTGATATTCACGGTGAACGGATCGACTGGGTGGAAGTTCTTCGGAACTGTCGTCTCACATACAATATACTTGCCATAAGCAAGCGGTACAGACTTCGCATATCCATTTTCGTCGGTGAAAAGCTCTGTGCTGCCATCAGCAGTCAATGTAACCGCTTTTTTTGCATCCCAGATATATGAGATTCCTGTATCATCCTTTACGATGATCTCTCCATCTGCAGCCTTATAATCATCAGCAACGGCTGTCAGGCTGTCTACCGGGCATGCGCTAAATCCTGCATTTGCAAGTGGATAGGTAGAGTTATTTTTTCCTTCTGCAAGCTTGATTAACTCAAACGGTTGCGACTTTCGGGAATTAGAAATCGTGCGGTCATTCTCCACGTTTATATGCGGTATACCTTCTGGATTATCTGTAATCTTGAATGTATGAATTGTATCATCCAGTACATATCCCTCCGGTGCCTGAATTTCTTGAATTGTTATCGTTCCAACTGGAATCGTTGGTGCACCAAAGTCGTTATAATACATCTGACTGCTTCCGGTTTGTAAATATCCAGAATTTAATTTTGCATATCCATGTTCATCTGTTTTTATATACCATGTTCTAACCGCACTCTTTCCTGACTGTGCAGGATCGGTATCCATCTGGATATCATAATACTTGATTGCAAATATACATCCCTCTAAAAATATAGTTCCATTTGAATCCTTTTTTTGTACAAGAACTTCTGCAGGATCTCCTCCAGCTTCTTCCGGCACATTGAAGGCTACCGGGATATCACTGTCTACTTTTTCTCTGTAAACATTATTGTTGATTCTGTATCCTGGTGATGCTTTTGTTTCCTTCACGTAATAGGTACCGTATGCAAGATTCCCGACGGAACCATTACCATTGGCATCTGTTGTGATCGTCGCAACTGCATTCTTTCCCGCCTGTGCATCCGCCATTGTCTTGAAGATGCCAAATTCTGCACCTTTCAGACTATAACACGAGTTACCATTTGTGATTTCCGGCGAAGCTGAATACTTGTGGATTTTAATACTGCCGGTACCCTGTGCGGTTGCGGTCACGCTTGCACTCTTGGAGAGAGATTCGTTCGGTGATGCAAAACATGCATCTTGATAGGATGTATTCTTAAAGATACGTGCTGCATAGTTCGATACACCATTTTTATCCCCATCTCCGTAATACTTTGTATGACTGGCACCGGTGCCGGTCTTAGCAGTAAATGCAAGCTTCTTGCCCTGCATATCCTTATAACTTGCCTTAATTGTAACGGTCTGCCCGAATACGTGCTGTGTTACATCTGTGTTTGTAAAGGTATCTTTAATCGTTCTAGTCGTCGATGTAAGTGCACCATAATCAGCTGTAAATGCAGCCTGATTAGACGCATCTGCCGAGATTGTCAGATAGTCATAATAGTTAGTGCCATTCACATTTAGCTTTGTACCGGAATGTTTTACTGTGACAGCTCCGGTACTCGCATTTGTGAGAAGCTTGTTGCACATGCCAGTCGAGCTGTACACGACACGGAAAGTGACGTTGCCTGAGGCATCCTTATAACCATCTGTCAGTTCACTTCCAGTGTAATTTTCCCATGCATTTTTTGATACGTTATACACCTGCGTTGTGATTGTCTGTTCCGGCGTATAGGCTGCCGTTGCATCGATATAATTTCCAACAACCTTAAAATCCTTATACTGGTCATACCAGCGACGGGCATTGTCGGCGATTGACCGTAAATTAATAAACGCTGAATTAACACTTTCCCCGCTTACCTTTCCTCTGACTGCTCTGATATCGCAGTCAGACACTGTACTATGCACGGCTGCCTGTGTCATGGCTCTTGCTTCGTCCTGTGTCATGGCATAGACACGACCGGCAACCATGATACCCATAACCGGCTTTCCATCTATGATATAAGTTCCATATGTACCTCCATCCTGCGTATTTCGTCCGCTTCCATCCGCATTCGGATCTGCTTTCTTGCCTCCATAGGCAAACATCAACAACGCAATATCTGCTGCAGTATCCCGATCAGACAGCCACTGCCGTCCTTCTTTGTACGCCGCATCATACTGTGCCGAAGATTTCGTTGACTGCATGCAATAAGCTTCTGTCTCTCGTCCAGATGCATCTTTCGCTACGAGTGCACCATGCAAAGATGGCGTGTAATCGGTTGCCGTAACATTCACATAATCAGCGATCACCCATCCATCCCAATACCGGCTGTGGATATAGACTGTCTCACCTGTGTCGCCAATATCCTGTACTGCAATTCCGTCCTCCTGCAATCCTTCTTCCGTAGTTGCTTCTGCATCTGCATCCGAATTGGTTGCTGTTACTTCCTCTGCCCGGATATTGTCAGGCAAAGAAAAAGCCGCGGTTACAGATAGAACCACGGCTGTGAATAGTGCTGCTATTCGTTTTTTTCGTTTTGATAGCATCTCTCTTCCTCCTTTATGATTTAATTTTTATATAAACAGCCTGATATTTGATACAGGCTGGAGCTTTCTAAGCGATTAAAAGACATCAAAAAAGGAACAACCCTTAGATTGTTCCTTTTACTTTACCTATTTATTTTTCTATTGCTACTGTACTTCATAATAACCATATTCTGGCTCTGTAACAGTTTCCGTTCCTACTACACGACGTTCCTTTTCCCCGTCTATTCCTCCGGTCCAGCAACCTGCAGAGTAGTGATCCCAAAAATATTCTCCGTCTTTTGCTACTCCTCCAGAATCTTCAGACTCTTGCTGATTTTTTCCTGCGTAAAATCTTTTATTACATTTACCACAATATCTGTACGGTACCATTTCCACTATTTCTTTCGTCTCGGTATACGCAGGTTCTGTTGCTACCCACACAATCTTGTGCGTTTCCGGTACCTGCTCATTGCTCCAGTAACCATCCCGAATCGTGAATGTTTCTGTCCTCTTGGTTCCTGTCTTATTCACACCACAACTGCAGATTACATGGTATTTAGGGTCCCAGAATGCGAAGTGCTGTTCCAACTCTTCTTCCGTTCTGTATATATTGTTGCAGCTATCACACTGATAATATGTCACCGTCACGGTCTGCTCTGCAATCCACGTTGGCTTGCTTGTATCTGTGCTAGGCTTGGTGCTGCTCTGATTTCCCGGATTTTCCGTTGATCCAGAAGCATTCGCGTCATTGAAGCTCTTGGCGGTCGTCTGTGTGATGCCCTTAACAGTTGCTCCCGGTGCTGCAGCTCCCTTTTTCACAAGCATGATCTGGATTGCCTCGAGCCGTTTTCCATAACCGGCAGTTCCGGCACTCTCGCCGTTCTTCGCCCAGCCCATCCAACCGAAGGTCTGTGCATGTACCCGGTAATAAATATCGTAATGCTGCGCCAGCTCCCCTGTCAATCTGATCCGGATTGCTTCGAGCCGCTTTGCCTGTCCGCTTGTCCCTGAAAGTGTTCCATCACTTACCCAGTCCATCCAGCCATAGGTCTGTACGTGCGTCTGGTACTCGACGCTGCCATTGTAGCTGCTCCGCGCATCGATGCTGATTGCTTCGAGCCGCTTTGCCTGTCCGGTGGTTCCGCTTACGCTTCCATCCTTCGCCCATCTGGTTTCCCAGCCGTATGTCTGCCGGTGTACCCGGTAATTGATGCTTGCTGCCTCATCTATCTTCGGTATGATCTGAATTTTTACTTCTTCGAGCCGCTTTGCCTCGCCTGTCGTCCCGGCGAGTGCTCCGTTATATACCCAGCCCTGATTGTCACCGTAAGTCTGGATATGCACCTGATACCGGATATCATAGTGCTGTGCCAGTTCCCCGGTCAACCGCATCTGGATCGCTTCAAGCCGCTTGGCTTCGCCTGTCGTCCCGGCTGGCTGTCCGGCAGTTAACCAATTTGTCCAGCCGTATGTCTGCCGGTGTACCCGGTACTGGATCGTTCCTGTATATCCTGATTCGTTCTGCAGGTTGATCGTCATGGATTCCACCCGCTTTGCCTCGCCTCTGGTTCCAAGCACCAGCGTATCAATGCCGTTTTCCTTCACGATTTTTCCGTTTGTGTCGCCATATGTCTGTACGTGCGCCTTTCCATAGATACTGATTCCTGCTGCAGCTTTACTGTTCATCACCGGAAGCTGCGTGACCATAAGCACGGCTGCAAGTGCAGCAGTTACAATTCGCTTGATACCTTTCTTCATATTGATTCCTCCCATCCATTCATGTCATCTGTTTTTAACTGTCTTGATTATAGCATAAATGTATGTAATAAAAAAATGTACAATTTAATAGATTGTACATTTTTATTATGCCTATCCGAGGAGAATAAGAATCAACAAATTGTTTTTCTATTACTTGTTTTCCCGTTCAAAATCTGGTAAATTGTGAACTTTCTTATTTTCCCCAATCTGTTTATTTATAAAATTTTCTTCGATGTAATTATATATCTTCTCGTTCAGATACTCTACCTGATCAAGAACATCCTCCGTGTCTCTTTTGCTTGCAATATAGAAATCATCATAATCGGATGCAGTTCGTATAAGTTCTATGGATGCATATAATTTATAATCTGCTTTATTAAATTCCGTATTATCTTCATAAATAAAATACCTGTTAAACAGTTGTAATATGCCATTATGTGTATTAGCATCTTTTCCTTTAATTGCAAGCAGCGCTTTAAGTGCCTTTTCCATTGAGTAGTATGCCCGGTTATTTGCTGACTTATAGCTTCCCTGCTCATATAAGTTACATGCATCATTATATAATTCCCTTGATGACTCCAACCGCAGCTTTACAAGTTCTCGCATTTCTTCATCTGTCATATAACAGTACCCTCCTTTGATATATTTTTATAAAACGCATACCAGCTTTTTTTTCCGATATATTCCTCGTATGGAATACATATGAAATTAACAACGGCGAAATACTCCATTGCAATATCTGTGGCTATTTCTGCCAGCCCCATTCTGTATGCTGCATTTTCCTCTCTTCCAGTTTTTGTAAGAATCGCAATATCAATATCTGAATCTTTATCATAATCTCCTCTGGCGCATGAACCAAATAAAATAATATCCTTAACGTTATCTCCCATTAACTGCCTGACAGGATCTTTTATCTCTTCTACTATTTTTTTAATTGTTTTTTCGTCCAATTCAAAGAAATCCTTCATACAAATCACCTTCTCTATCTTCCATGCCTGCCACCGTGTTCTCTCTCTTTGATTTTTTCCCTGAGTGCCTTATTTTCTTTCTGTAATTTTTTGATCTGTTCCTGTGCCTGCTGAGATATTTCGCCATTCTCATTTGTGAGTGTTCCCACCTGCTCCCTTAATGTTTCATTTTCAATCAAAAGTCTGTTCCGGTCGCTGATTGTTTCCTTATAGTCTTTAGTGAAATTATTCATTGTCTCTGCCAGATCACGTTGTTGAGAAGTGAACAATGCATATGCATCATCTTCTCTTTTATATCTGTCCTTAATCGTTTTGTAATTTTCCTGTATGCATGATTCCAAGTGGGAATGCTGTTCAGTCAATGATGCTTTACCGCCTCTTCCAATACTTTCCATCACATTATTATATTGTGCTGATAGCCCATGTTTAAGAGTTTCTTCGTCATTCAAGCCAAGCTGCTTTATAAGTTCATTTAGTGCTTCTGTATTTTCGTCAATTTTTCCTTTTCTGGCAATAAGAAAGCCGCCAATAAAGGTGACAACCGCCGGTATAGCCACCTTTATTATTTCTATTACTGTATTATTATCTTGCATTGTCTGACACCCCACCATGATTTCGCTGATTATGAATCCGAAGAATAAAATCATATATTCTAATGTCATTTTACATCCTCCGTTTCGTCTCTGTCAATTTCTTCTTTCAGCTCTGCCTTACGATTTTTGAAGTCCTTTAATGCGCAGAAATATTCAACTATTACGGCAATCACAAACCCAAATGGAATCGTCCCAAAAACACAAAAGATAGCCAATAAAACACAAATGCCTTTGTCCGCATTTGCAATAAGTACAACAACAAACCAAAACAACAGAACCAAGTTAAGCGGAATATATGATTTATATAATCGTAATTCGGATCTGACATATTCTTTTCGTTCCCTCTTATAGCTGCTTTCATCGTCGTGCATCTATCGTCCTCCTCGTCCTATCTCGTTCCGGTATCTCTCCTTGTTGTATCTTTGAAATGCCGAATCATTTTATCTAATTTGATATTCTATATTGTCCTTTGG
>ENA-UOJA01003090-UOJA01003090.1-human-gut-metagenome-genome-assembly--contig:-C19-NODE-3090-length-10374-cov-7.897761_pt1 | contig 10374 bp, 8 predicted proteins | sample MGYA00242337_ERZ723884 | MGnify/ENA metagenome assembly ERZ723884
AATTGTTTTTCTCAGGCAAATCATATAGAAAGTTATTTGACATAATCAAAACGGGTATACGAATACCTTCTACTTGGTAAGTGGTACTCCCAAATTCAACTTCAGAAACACCTGCAAAATTAATGAAAACAATACCCATTGGAACACGTCCAGTATTCACCATATGTGCAATAGCGTTGGTTGCTTTAAGATTAAAAAGCTCAGCAAATAAAGCAGAATTACCTCCATTTCCTTTATCAGGATCTTGTCGACTACCTGTACTTTCCCTATTTTTCGTTACACAGAAACCTGACAAATCATTAATGAAAAGGGACTGACCTTTATCATTCTTTATAAGCTCAAACATTTTATTCATAAGCTGTACCTTTACATTCATCAAATCTTCTTCACCACTATTATCAACAGTAATATAATAAGGTAAAAGACCTTCTTTATTTTCCCCATAATACCATCCATCATTTATATTTTCAAATGTCGGATTATTAACCTGCATAAGATTTTGAATGTAAAGTTTACTTCCACTATTCCCATTAAAAGTTAACTCTCTAATATTCAAATTTTGTCTTCCTGTTCCATATTCACTGATATAATTAACTAAAGAAGAAGATAAATTACTACTATCTGACCCAACGAGATTTACAACTATCGCTATTTTACCACGCATATCTTTCATTATTGTGCCAGAAGTTAATATTTGTAATACACCAGGATGGCTTTCATTCCATTCAGTTATAACATCATTCACCCCTTGATTCCACAAATCATAATGAATTCCGTTATTCACATAATTCAAGAATAATACTACCCCCTCTGTATATGAAACATTATTATCAGGATGAACTTTTGCCTTCAGAGCATTCAAAACATAATCTAAACCAAAGCCTATCTCACTATTTCCAGAGTAAACCTGAGGCTTGCCACTTAACCATTGATAGTTTCCAAGATTTCCGAAATTTTGTATTAAATCAACGTCAAAAGCTCTTATTCCAGCATCGAACTGACTAGGTTCACCATCTGCCACTCTTAAACTTTGATATTTTTGTGAAATGCCATCTGTTGGATTATATTTACTTACATCTATATTTGAAGTATATGAAAAACGTGTACCAGGTAATGAAAGGCTCGTGAAAAGTACGTTATCCCCTATCAGACTCATCCAATTATTTGTATTAGGTTCCTTGATATTAGGAGTAATTACACGAGATATTTTTCCAGATGCCAAAATACCATCACTATTAGCAGATGTACTTCCTCCCTCTGCTGAAAGGTTCTGCGTCAACACATAACCACCTTCCATTAAAACAGAAATACTTAATTCAGACGCATTGATATTCTGTGGTAATAAAAAAAACTTCAGATTTAACTTCTCACCTGGATGTAAAGTTGTCGGTTTAGACAAAGCACCTTCTCCTTGAATACAACTTACTGTTGCAATTTTATTATCACCAGACGTTGTCGGATAAGTAAAATCTTCCGTCTTCATATCATAGGTAAAATCTCCTACAATATTTTGCGTCTTACTACGTACAGAAACTGCGACTACATTATATGAAGTTGAATTATCTGAACTAGGTCCATTAATCACCACATCCAATACACTTACCAACGGGGTGTATTTTAATGCCACATTTTTTTCCTCACCTGTATTCCAGGTTCCCTTACCTGCCAACATACAGTAAGTCATATCCGGAGCTATAATTTTCCAAGGAGCGGCATCTCCTGTAGTAATTTCCTTTCCATCATTATCAAACATTAATAATTTACCTTTTTCCTGAGCCACTGGAATATTAGCCTTCACTGTAGCATCAGTTTGAAGTCCTTCAATTATCCTTTGCGTAGGATAAAAAGAATAAAAATGATGAGTTTTATTCACATCTCCCCAACGAACGCCAATATCACCATCTTTCACCAATACCTCACCTGCATCAGTAGTAGTCTGCACTACATAATCTGCCGATTGACATTCCGACTCTACATCAGAATAAACCCGAACATGATCTTGTCCTGGTAACCAAGATATAGTTAAATACGTATAATCTCCAAAATGTGCATCTTCTCCATTTGGCAATCCATAAACAGTACGACTCTGAGAAGAGAATCCTTGCGAAACTGCTCCAAATTGAATTTCATCTCCGCTTACAGGCAATTCATATTTACCAGTTACATCATCAGAACATCCTGTCAACTGAAAAGCCAACAAGGTTCCCAATATAAACTTAATGTGCTTCATAATTTTCAATTTTATTATTTCCATTCATTATTATTAGAAAAATCAAACGTTTCGTCCACTTGATGATTATCAATGTCCAATGTTGATTCTTCAGAATCCTTAAACACAGATCCATTCATAAACCCTTGCTCCAGCTCTACCTCCAGACAGGTGGTTTGCGGAGCTTCATACTCTTTTTGTTCTTGATTCTTCATAAAATCCTCACTTTCTTTTTAGATTTAAAAAATTAACTTTGGTCTCCCTAAATAAGACCCTTACTAAACTCTCATTTTGTTTTTTCATACGCATTTATTTTAAAAAAACGTTTTCTTTTTCTTAGTTCCATAACCATAGCCGTAACCATACCCGTAGCTATAACCATAACCATGACGCTCTGGATTGGCCCCGTTCAAAACCAGTGCCATATTCTTCAGTTTCTTTTCCTGATAAAGTTTCTCTATATCCGGCAACTGACGACGGTCGAGCTTGCCTGCACGTACCACAAAAATGGTCAGGTCGGCTATACGGTTTGCAATCGTAGCATCGGCAATCAAACCCACCGGCACATTGTCGGCAATGATGTAATCATAACGGGTACGCAGTTCATTCATCAATTCATCCAAACGATTGTCCATTAACAATTCAGCCGGATTCGGTGCCAGAATTCCAGCCGGAATCAAGTCAAACCCTTCCTGATGCTGTATGATATCATCCACCTTCACCGTATTGTCCGACAGGTAATTGGTAACACCTACATGATAATGCCCGAAATGACGGCTTAATGTACCCTTACGAATATCCAAATCGACCATGACTACCCGTTTTTTCATATAAGCCAGACTCATAGACAAGTTGCGTGCAATAAAGGTCTTTCCGGCTCCGATATTGAACGAAGTAAAGGTAATTACCTGCGCAGGCTTGTCTTTTTTGGAAAGGAAAGCCATGTTAGTACGTAAAATACGGAAGGCTTCCGACACGATGTCATCACCCTGTTCTTTCACTGCCATTACCTTCTTCCGGTGGTCTTTCATGGCTTCTTTATCTAACGGAATTTCTCCTAAATAAGGCACGGAAGTAGCTCCTTCTATGTCTTTCCGTCCGTGAACCCGTGTATCCATAAAGAGAATAGCCAGACAAACAGCTCCCGGCAAAGCGATTCCCACCAGCAATCCCAACAACAGGATACGGTTGCGGTTGGGAGAAATCGGAGCATTGCTTCCTTCTGCTCCGTCTATCACGCGGGCATTGTTATCGGCCATGGCCTGTGAAAGGGCATTCTCCTCACGTTTGTTCAGTAGGAACAGATAAAGGGCTTCCTTGATTTTCTGCTGACGTTCGATAGACAGCATCTGCCGTTCTTTTGTCGGAATAGCCGTCACACGGTCCTGGGCACGCATTTCACGGTTCTGTGCGTCATTGCGTTTCACATTCAGACTGACAATCATGTTGTCCACAGCACGAATAATACTTTGCTTCATGGCACGAAGCGAATTGTTGAGTTCCTGCACCACTGGGTTATTCACACTACTGTCATCAATCAAGTGGTCACGCTTCAGTTTAGCTGCATTGTAAAGACTAATCTGATTTTCAATGTTCATATCGCTGATTCCCGTGTTAGAAGGTATCAGGTCAGTTTCCTTACTAGGGTCTGTCAGGTAGTCCTTAATAAAATTAGCCAGACGAAGCTGAGTTTCCAGTTCCATGGCATCGGCATTGTATTTCTGCGATTCAGTCATATACATACCTGCCGAGGACGCAATGTCCACAATCTGATTCCGCTGCTTGAACGATTCCAGATTGGATTCTACATTTCCCAACTCACGTTCAATGATGATAAGACGCTCATTGATAAAGTTAGCGGTATTCACTGCCACCTGATTTTTTTCTTTGATAGCTTCCTCATTATACACTGTAATCAATGTATTCAGCACATCTTCCGCACGGGCTGGTGAACTGTCTTTCAAAGCCAGAGTAAGGATGGAAGCTTCCTCTTCTTCCTGCTGAATGCCCAACGCATTCTTATAATAATTCACCATCGATTCTACCGGAAGTTTCTGTACCCGTATAGGCGTATTCAGCCAGGAATCACGCAAGTAATTGGTTGCAGTCACCACCACATTCATCCCTTCGATGATTGCCACCGTATCATTCAACGCCACCTCATACGACGGTTTCGCCTCAATTCCCGAGAAATCAGAGAGGGTTACCGTCTTTGCATCTTTCAGGGTCATCGTAAAAGAGAAGCTTTGTTCGGGCAATGCATCCGGAAGGCTGACCAATACGGGCGATTCGTTGTACAACTCATTGTTGCGCAAACCGTCCTTTATCTGATAGCTCACATCGGCATGTACACGCTGCACCACCTCGCGCATCAGCTTCTTGGAACGGAACTGCAATATTTCATTGGCCACATTCACCTTGTTAATAAAATTATCGAAGCGGTCCAGACCGGAAGTACTGGCTTTGTTCGACGGATCTTTGATAATGACCGTAGCCGAACGAAAGTACACCAGCGGAGCACGGGCATAATTATACCACGCAATCCCACCGCAAATCAAAATGGAAAGTAAGAACCACTTCCATTGAGAAGCCAAATACATGAATAAATCCACTATATTCAGCCCTTGGTCATTCTTGTTAGAAGAATTGTTCGTCTGCATATCGTTTTGTAACTATTAATTAGAATCATCCTTACTTGATTGCCCACAAGATTGAGCATACGGCCGTTACGACAGACAACAAAGTTGTAGCAACCTGCCATCCCCGGTCTTCCACATCCTTTTTCTTGTACTTAGGCTCTACATATACAATGTCATTCTGCTGAAGGTAGAAGCAGGGAGAATCAAATATGTCCTTGGTACGCAGGTCGTGCATAAAAATCTGACGTTCGCCCTCTATTTCACGAATTACAGCTACCCGATCTACTTTGGCCTTGGAAGTCAAATCTCCCGCCTTGGCTATGGCTTCCAGCAATGTCACGCGATCCCCATCCACGGTATAGGTTCCATTACTTCCCACAGCTCCCAGCACCGTATATTTAAAATTCAAGAATTCAATGGAAACCAGCGGGTCTTTCATATATTCTCCCTCTTCAATTTTCTGCTTGATTAAGTCGCGCACTTCGCTTACTTTCATTCCTTCAATGTGCAACTTACCCAAAATAGGGAAATCAATGTCACCGTTCACATCCACACGATAACCTTTCTCGTTCACCTTGCTCGAAGCATCTGCAGTTACGCTTCCATCCGTTCCTACACGGAATGTACCATCATAAATATTGAACGGAATGGCCAGCTCCGGATTTTTGCAGCTGACAGTAATGCTCAGACGGTCATCCCGATGCACCACTGCCTCATGCTTGGTTTCAATGGGATATTTCAGTCCCATTTCCATATCCTGCAAATACACAAAATTCTTGCGCGACGCACAGGAAGTCAACAGCAACACGGCAAGCAAGCTTGCCCATAAATAGACTGGTTTTTTCATACGTTTAGGTATAGTTAAGTTATTAGTAATTTATTTCTATTTGTCTGTTCGAAGTAACATGTTCCGACATAACAGGGCTGCCTCCTCATCGGGTCTGCATTCCAATACTCCCACAGGAACTTGTTCTACCATCCGAATCAACGTGTCATAAAGGCAAGCACGTAATTCCGCATCCTGATGAATGACACAGCATCCCGGAAAAAGTGCAATAAAAGCTTCCACCTCTTGCTGGCGAAAAAAACGATTTACAGGAGCCTGCTTCAAACGCACCATTCCACCTACCGGATAGGAAAGCGGCTTATAGCAAGGAGTCTTGCCACTCCAAGGAGTACCGTAGGCATACACTCTTCCATTCACAATACGTAAGGTCGGGTTATCATCGTTCAGCAGCTCCGTTCCTTGTATATATTTCATCCACAGCGAAGAATGCGTGCTTTTTCCTGTTCCGCTCTTTCCCATAAATAAAAAAGCCTTGTTCTCACAATACACCGCTGAAGCATGAATGGATACAGCATCCCGGTAAAGAACTGCCTGCGAATAGGCAATGCGAAGCAAGGAAGACAATGCATGACCTGCCCGTTTGTCTTCTTCGTGCAAATACACCCTGACAGTTGAAAACCGTCTGTCAGCCTGCATGACATGCAATGTTCCTCCCTGTTCTGCAGAAAGTGTGACACAATACCCTTCTGCCTCTTTATACAAACTAACGTAGCCCATATCGCTGAGCGTATTCTCGATTAATTCACCCGAAGGCATCGCAGCCTTATTTTCCACCGAAGTACACACCGTACACTTCAGCAAAGCTTTTTCCTGCCCCTCCTTCTTACCATAGAAGGGGCGAAAAGAGGGTAATAAAGTATCAGCATCCCATCCTTCCGGAAGACTGACACTCACTTCAAATCCTGCGATAGAAAACTGACGTTCTATTCTCATTTCAATTGTCCTTTCAACAAACTGGAAAATACCCAAAAACCTTCTTTGGGCGCATAACGAAATGCAAAACGAATATTACGCTGAAAAGCACATGCCGTCTGCCATTTGCCGGCCAAAAGCGATTGTGACTTCCGCTGATGTCCGGGAACATACAAACCAAAATTCCCGCCCCTCCAGATAATATCAAGTAAAGGGGATGAATCTGAAGCTACCTCCTGATAAGGAAGATACGCCACTGGAAGTCCCAGATGTTCCACCAAAAATGCATGTAGCAACTGCTGCCATCTGTCCATTCCCAATTTTAATATAATCTTTTTCATTTCTTCGGATTCCACCTCATCATGCAACTTATAGCAACTGCGGGCCATATCACACAACTGACGCAATCCGATTCCCCATCCCAAAGCATGCTTTAAAACATGTAAGCTCTGAAGCAGGAGATTCAATACAGGAGAAGGAATCCTTACATCCTGTCCTCCTTCCAATCTCATGTGATTATATCCATATTGCTGTTCCAGCTCTTTTGCATAACGTTGTAAAAAAGGATTATGCAAGTCCAGCAAGCATGTATGATGCTCCACTTCTACTCCTTTCCATGCGTAGGTCACACTCTGATCGGCTTGTACCTTTCCCCGCAAGCCACACTGACGGATAAGAGAAAAAGCATTTTCAAACATCTGCCGGCTATCGAAATAAAAATCAATATCCCCACATTCGCGTAACAAAGGGTTCTCATATAACGAGGCAATTCCTTGCCCCTTCTGTAATACAGGCTGAACTCCGCTTTCGGTAAACCATTGCACCAATAATTCCAACACCTTGTTCATCTGCATATTTTTACGCTCAATAGCATCTGTTTCTGCCATCCAGCGAACCAGCAGTTCTTCTGCCGGTAAAAAATGTTCAGGCAAATGCTGTATTCCCTGAAAAACAATTCCGGTAACAGTCTGCTGCCTTGACAAAAGGTACAAGTTCTTCCACTCCCCTGCAGACATTGGAAAACAAGACAAATCTTCTATCTTGCTCTCCCATAATCCTGCTCTCAACAACACAAGTAATGCTTTCTGTACCTTCTTCATATCTTTTTCACAGTAAAACCTTTCCTAACCAATCAATCCAAAAGCCTGCCAGTCTGCCAACTGCTTCTCCAAATCACGGCGGGCCACCTCTGCATCGACTTTATATTCCTGACACAAGCGTTCTGTCAGTTCATCCAAGGTGGTACACCCATCAGCTACACACTGCCATATCCATGCTGCCGTCTGATTCAAGCTATACACTTTACTCATATTTACATTACCTGCGCAGGCATCCACAATCATGTAGCGATTGCCAATCTTACGCAGTTGAATTCCTTTACGTATCTCTATCTTATCCATATCAAAGCTATTAGAATTTTTTACCCATAAAAATGGACATGGCCGTAAGCCATACGATTTTAATATCCATCCATAAAGAGCGGGTACGCATATATTCCAAATCCATTCTAAGACGTTCCAGCATTTTTTCCATCGTATCAGTGTAGCCGTTGTAAAGAGTCGCTTTAGAAAAAAGCCCCGGACGCAAACGATACAACAACTCATAATCCGGATTGATGGCCTTAATCTTATCCACGAAAAATTTCCGTTCCGGACGTGGGCCTACAAAACTCATTTCTCCTTTCAGCACATTCCATAGTTGCGGCAATTCATCCAGATGATGCACCCGTAAGAAACGTCCGATTCGGGTCAGCCTCCGGTCATTTTTCTGGCAAAGAGCCGGTTTTCCATCCGATTCCGAATCGACCGACATCGATCGAAACTTATACAAAATGAAAGGCTTTCCACCATACCCGATACGTTCCTGACTAAAAATCACTGGTCCCCCATCCTCATGCTTGATTAACCAGGAAATAAGTAAAAACACCGGCGAAAAAATAATCAAGGCTATCAAGCTTACAATTACATCAGCCACACGTTTCACTCTGCAAGCTGTAACCGACATCCCCGCACTCGGATAATAATAATGGTCCTTTGCCACATAAGCCATCATGGCTTTGGACATGACATCTTCTTTGTTTACATTTTTCATAACTCCAAATATATGGTTAAACATTTATCAATCATACATTCCTTCGTAAACATGTCACGATAACGTTTAGTCGCACCTTCCGAAAAATTCCGATAGACCTCCCCATTTTCCGTTACCGCTTCAATTGCCCGGGCTAAATCTTGCGCATTCCCCGGTTCCGCATTCATCCCCGATACACCTTCTTCATTCACCCAGGACACTCCTGACTGAGGTATTCTGGTAGCTACCACAGGCTTTCCGCACGACATTGCTTCTATCTGCACAATACCAAACGCTTCTGTTTTCTGCACACTGCTCATGCAAAATACATCGCAGGCTCCGTAGTAGGCAGGCAGTTCCTCGTCGCTGACTCTCCCTAACAGTTTCACCTTTTCCTGCAAATTCAAGGAAACAATTTCCTTCTGCAGCTCTTCCTTCAAAGCCCCAGATCCCCCAATCAGCACCACAAAATCATCCTTCAAATATTGGGCTGCCTCCACTAAAAAACGGTACCCTTTATAGGCTACCAGACGACCAAGTGAAAACACGATTTTCTTGCCCGGATACTCACTTCTGAGGGCCTTCACCGCTTCCGGTACAGGCCGCATCGGTTCTACTCCGATAGGCAGACAGACCGTTTTATGCTGCACGTGTTGTAAAAAAGGCGATTCTGCCAAATAGACGGGAGAAGTTCCCACAATCACATCAGCACGCTTCAACAGCCATTGCTGCAAAGGATAATACAGCTTCAGCAACAACTTTTGCTTTTGAATGTCACTGTGCCAATGAAGCACTACTTTTCCTTTATATCCAGAAAGGAACAAGGCCAAACAAGCCATAGGGTCAGGATGATGTACATGAATTATATCATACTTTCCACAAATTTTACGCAAAGTGAAAATCATGGAAGGCGAAATCATCGTTGCACAAGCTTTTACCCAAGTATGGGTGCAAATCAGCTGTGCATGCTCATTCTGCAAGATAATCCGGTCCTCCCCTTCCTCTGCTGCACACAGCATGTGACATTCGATTCCCCTTTCGGACAGTCCTTTCATTAAATCAAATGCAACTTTCTCAACTCCTCCACGTATGGGATAGAATTTTCCTAGTTGCAATACTTTCAGATTTTCCACATTCATAGACTTCAATTTATTCCCAGAAAATGCTACTACCTACACATTTATAGGCCAGCATTCACTTTCACCATTTCAGGGTATCCGAGTATGTTTTCGAGTTAATTTAGAATAATAGATATGCACCTTCAATCAGCACATCCCAATATTTAGCAGCCTCACTCTAGAAGCCATCAGAAAAATTCATAGCAAATCATTTACACGATTAACCACGTTTCGTCAGTTCGTCGTACAAACGGATATAGTCAGAATAACGATCTTCTTTTTTAAAATGCATCAATGCATATTCCCGACACCGGCTTTGATAATAAGACTTACCCCGCTGCCGTATCATTCGTGCTGCTTCCAGCAACTCCTTATAATTACCCTGCTCCACAATGAAGCCTGTCTCATCCGTCACAGCTTCTACACTTCCTCCTGTCCGGTAAGTTACCACCGGAGTACCGCAAGCTATCGCCTCCATATTGACCGTAGGATAATTATCTTGCCAGGTAGGATTAATAAACGCGTCGGCTATGGAGTACAATCCGGCCAACTGCTGTATATTCTCTGTCCGGGCTATTC
>ENA-UOJA01003092-UOJA01003092.1-human-gut-metagenome-genome-assembly--contig:-C19-NODE-3092-length-10361-cov-16.705123_pt1 | contig 10361 bp, 8 predicted proteins | sample MGYA00242337_ERZ723884 | MGnify/ENA metagenome assembly ERZ723884
CGCCCCCTTGACCCCTTCGCAGCGCACTCCCATGTTTCTTGATTTTTATTGTTACAGAAGGAACTTGCGCCTGCAGGCGCGTTTGGGACAGCGCTGCTTTTGGCGTTTTTTGCGAATTTTCCCCTTGTTAGACCTTGACGAATGTGGTATAATACTATTTCGGGATGAAGATGAGCCAAGATGCGCCGCGAATTTTTCATTCTGGCTAACGCGAATGAAATGCAGCGTAGCATCGCTACGCCAAGTGGAATGAGCGAACGCCAGAAGGGAAAAGGCGCAAGCAGATGGCGCAGATGAATCCCGGAATAGTATTTCTAACAGCGTGGCGGGAATGAGCCGCCAGACCCTGAGGAATAGGAGAAAACAGCTATGGTTAAGGTCAACATTATTTCGGGTTTTCTGGGCGCGGGCAAAACGACGCTCATCAAGAAGCTGCTGACGGGCAGCGTTGCGAAGGAAAAAATCATCCTGCTGGAAAATGAATATGGCGAAGTCGGCGTGGACGGCAGCTTTATGAAGGATTCGGGCATCATCGTTGATGAACTCAATTCCGGCTGCATCTGCTGCACGCTGGTGGGCGACTTCCAGAAGGCGGTTGATGACCTGATTGCGAAGTATCATCCTGACCGCCTGCTGATTGAGCCGTCCGGCGTGGGCAAGCTGAGCGAAATCCTCGCCGCCGTCGAGCGCGCGAAGGAACGCCACAGCGACCTCGTTGTGACCGGCTGCGCGACCGTTGTGGACGCGGGCAAGTGCCGCATGTATATGAAGAACTTCGGCGAGTTCTTCCTCGACCAGATTAAGACGAGCGCGACGGTGATTTTCAGCCGCACGCAGCTGCTGTCCGCAGAGCGCATCGAGAAGAGCCGCGCGCTGGTGGAAGAGCAGCATCCGGGCGTCCGCATCGTGACGACGCCGTGGGATGACCTGTCCGCTGATACGCTGCTGGAAGTCATTGAATCCGGCAAGCCGATGGAAATCCACCTCGATGACGACGATGATGACGACGAGGATGAACACGAGCATCATCACCATCACGAGGACGGCGAGGAATGCTGCTGCCATCATCATCATGACGACGACCATGACGACCATGAGCATCATCACCATCATGATCACGACGACCATGACGAGGATGAGCACGAACATCATCATCACGACCACGAAGACGGCGAAACCTGCTCCTGCGGACATCATCACCATCATCACCACGGGCATGACGCGGACGAAGTGTTCGTGTCTGTCGGCGTAGAAACTGCGAACCGTTACGAGCAGGACGAGGTCAAGGCGATGCTGGACAAGCTGTCCGACGAAGAAGAGTACGGCACGGTGCTGCGCGCCAAGGGCGTGCTGCAGAACGCGGCGGGCGACTGGTTCCAGTTTGACTATGTGCCGGGCGAGAGCCAGTTCCGTCCGGGTACGCCGGATTACACCGGCCGCCTGTGCGTCATCGGTGCGCACATCGACGAAAAAGCACTGCGGGAGCTGTTCAAGGCATGAGCGAACAGGAATTTACACCAGTCTACCTGATTACCGGCTTCCTCGAAAGCGGCAAAACCCAGCTCATCAACTCCATGCTGACGGACGACAACTTCTCGCGCGGGCAGAAGACGCTGGTCATCTGCTGCGAAGAGGGCGTTGAGGAATACGAAACGGCGAAGAACACGACCGTTGTCGTCCTCGACGAAGCGGACGAGATGAACACGAAGAAGATGGAAGCGCTGGACAAGGAGTATCAGCCGGAGCGCGTCATCATCGAATACAACAGCATCTGGACGATTGAACGGCTGGGCAGCTGTATGCTGCCGCGCAAGTGGGAAGTCGTGCAGATTATCACGACGGTGGACGCGAACACCTTCGACAACTACTTCACCAACATGCGCCAGATGCTGACCGACCCGATGAAGGTCGCTGACCTGATTCTGGTCAACCGCTGCCAGCCCGGCGCAAACAAGAGCCCGTGGCGCCGCCAGCTCAAAGCGGTCAACCCGAAGACGAACATCATTTTCGAGAACACCGACGGCACGAGCGAAGACGGCGTGGCGGACGAAGACCTTCCCTACGACATGAAGTCCGCCGTCATCGAAATCAAGGACGAGGACATTCCGACCTTCTATCTGGATTCGCTTGATCATGCCGACCGCTACGACCGCAAGACCGTGCGGCTGGTGGGTCAGGCGTTTGCAGACCGCTCGCTGCCCAAGGGCTACTACATGTTCGGGCGGATGGCGATGACGTGCTGCGCGAACGACATTCAGCCCATCGGCTGGATTACGCAGGGCATCCAGAAGCCCAGCACGAAGACATATTTCCGCCTGACCGCGCAGTGCAAGGCGGTGGACGCGCAGGGCGAAAAGATGCTGATGCTGCAGGAAGCCCGTGCGGAGATTGTCCCCCCGCCGGAGGAAGAATACCTGAATTTCAACGCATAAGGTGCTGATTCATCCCCCCGATTGCTGCAAGGCAGTCGGGGGATTTGTTTTTCATGTTGGCTCACGCCGATACATGTGCCGAACTGATATTTTCGGGAAATTTTCGCATGTACTTTTTATGTCAATATCTTGACAATAAGAACATCATGTGGTATTGTATCAGTGGAACAATTGATAGAAAGTGGAGGTGATACCGTTGGCGCACGTCCCGTCACGCTATACTATACGGGAGGTATTGATTGTGAAACGTTTTATCTGTGTCTGTTTGTTCTTTTTGTTGATTCTTACTGCAGCATTCGCTGACGATACACCTACACTTCGTATTTGGGGAGCATATTACGACGAATCCATCCAATCATACGCATCTGCTGGTCACAATATTGACTTCCGTTACAGTTCATTTGTTGATATTGCAGCTGCTATTGCATCAAAAAATCCAGACGTTGATGTTTTCATCTTTGAAACTTACTCTGGTCTTGATCAAATAAAGAAGTTAAACTACTATTTGCCCTTGCCAGAAGATTCAACATTTCAAGAACATCTTAATAATTTATATCCTGCCTTTCAGCTTCCTTTGCTGGATGATAACCATATCATTGGCTGGTATGCTGATGCACAGCCTTTAGGATGGCGAGTATTATCTCCCCATGTACTGGATGACGCAGGAGTCAGCGCGCCGCACACATTTGAGGAATTATTAGATGTCTGCACTGCACTGATTGACGACGGTATTTTAGGCAGGGACTATTTGCTAATCTCCGAATATCCGTACACGCCATCCGGCATGTTGTCATTCTTTATAGAACAGTTTATCATTGCTTCAGAGCGTGTTGATGGGCAGGTGAATTTCTTACGCCCAGAGTTTTCCCGAATGACGGCAAAAATCAAGGAAATTGTTCCGGAAAACATAAAAGAAAATCGTCTCGCCGACTATGAATTGTTTACAACGACGATGGTTTCTTTCACTCCCGCCACAGATATGGAGTTGATTCCTTCCGTCCTTGACGATGCACCTTCGAGCCTATACTATATTGCAGACATCGCCATCATCAACCCCTATTCCAACAACATTGATGGTGCTATCGACCTGATGCGCTATTTGGCAGCTTGGAAGTCCGATATTGCCTACCTCTGGGATTCGTCGCTCAGCAAGCCCATTATTCGCCCGGACTATGACGAAAAGGTTGCACAATATCAAGCCGAAATCGCCCGCTTGGAAGCAAAGGAGAACCGCACCACGCAGGATGAAGACGACCTTGACCGCGCTCGCCGGAGTTTAGCCTACATCACCGAACACCCCTATTCCGTCTCCCCGGAGGACATTGCCTACTATCAAAACCTCGTCCAGTACGCCTACATCCCCGGCGACTCCCCCGTCACCTTCGACGATGCCCTCAAAACGCTCATGCAGCGCTACCTGAACGGCGCGTTTGACGCGGAGGGGTTCGCCCGCGCGTGTCAGGAGCATGTCAACACGGTGTATCTCGAAATGGGGCTGACACCGATGTATGTGCCGAACTAATTCCACTTGTAAATTTTCCCGCGTTCGCTTGACAAATCAACCGCAGCGTCCTATCATGGAGATAGGCGCAAAGCCAACGAAGGAGGTTTGATTTTTCATGGCAAATCAGGAGAAATACGCCCAGCAGATGCAGGACGCGGGCGTTTGCGATGCGCGCGGGGCGGCGCTCTGCGCCACGGTGAAGGAGCTGCCGGACGGGAGCTTCGGCATGGTGCTGCTCGGCGTGAAGGGCAATGACCTGCTCATCTACGACACGAACATGAAGTCCGAGCCGCTCAAGCTGATGCGCACCATTCCGCTCAAGGGCGTGACCGACTTCAGCACCACCAGCCTGATGGGCGAAATTCTCAAGGGCTACACGTTCCGCTTTACGTCAGATGGATTTACCTATTCGTTCAAGAACTGCCGCCGTCAAGCGTTCCTTGACGTGCTTCAGCAGGAAATCAGCAAATAACATCAAGGGCTGCGCCGGAAAAGTCGGTGCAGCCCTTGCATTTTGCGTTCTTTTTCTGATATAATAGACATGTCAAGCATTATTATCACAGGAGGACGCTATGATTTCCATTCTGCCCGAAAGCAACTATGCCGCCGTCATGACCGAGACGGTAGAGCCGTATCTGGATTCGCGCCGCCAGGAGATGGACATGCCGCTCTCCACGGGCGGAACGCTGCACGCAGAGGTCTACGAGCAGCCGGATGCGACCCGCGCCGTCGTCATCCTGCACGGCTACACGGAATCCGCCGAGAAATTCCGCGAAATGACGTGGTATTTTCTGAACGAGAAGTTCAACGTCTACGCCATCGACCACCGCGGTCACGGCAAATCCGTCCGCAAAATTTCTGACACCTCCATCACGCACGTCGATGCGTTTTCGGATTATCTGCGCGATTTGGAGGAGTTCATGTCGGGTGTCGTCCTGCCGAGGACGGAGCATCTGCCGCGCGTGCTGTATGCGCACTCGATGGGCGGCGCGATTGGCGGCATGACGCTGATGAATCACCCGGAGTATTTCGCGCGGGCGGTGCTGACTGCGCCGATGATTGCGCCGTCGAGTGCGCCGCTGCCGCGCTGGGCGGGCAAACTCGCGGCGGACTTCATGTGCGCCATCGGCAAGCGGGAAGACCGCGCGTTCATCGGCAAACCGTTCAGCCCGGAGAACGAGCCGTTCGAGACATCCTGCGCCACCAGCCGCGTCCGCTTTGACTACTACGAGCGCAAGCGCATCGACAACGCGCACTTGCAGAATTGTTCGCCCACTTATGGCTGGGTACAAGAAGCGATTGGCGTGACGAAAGTACTGCTTGACCCGGCGAAGGACAAGCAGATTACCACGCCGCTGCTGCTCTGCCAAGCGTCCCTGGACAAGACAGTCTGTCTGCCGGAGCAGAAACAATTCGTCGCGCAAGTCCCCGGTGCGAAACTTTCCGTTTATCCCGCGAAGCACGAAATCTACATGTCCACGAACGATGTGATGGAGAAGTATGTGCCGGAAGTGATTGAGTTCTTACGGGGGTGAGGGAGGCGCCAGAGGCTCTGCCTCTGGACTCCGGCAGGGGCGCTGCCCCTGCACCCTGCAAGGGAGTTCCTCCCTTGACCCTTTCGCGCGATTCAGTTGGTGACTTCTGCATACAGTGTCCGCGTGTTTATCCAGCGAACCTCCGGTTCGCTAAATTTCCGGTAGAAACCAAGCAACATGGGAGTGACCGTGCCGAAGGGGTCAAGGGGGCGACCGGAAAGCCCCCTTGTCGCCGCCGCAGCGGCGATTCCCCCTGCGGCAACATCACGCAATAAACAAAAAGGTCAATATTCAAAACTCCCCTGTCCATATCAAGCAGGGGAGTTTTTGCATCATCACACCTCGCGCCCAACAGCTTCGGCAATCTTCCGAATATCCGCCATCACGTCCACAAATGCGGCGGGCGTAATCGACTGCGCACCGTCGCACAACGCGTGCGCCGGGTCGTTGTGTACCTCAATCATCACGCCGTCCGCGCCGACCGCAATCGCCGCGCGCGCAATCGGCTGCACCATCCAGCTCTTACCGGTCGAGTGGCTCGGATCGACAATCACCGGCAGATGACTCAGCTTCTTCACCGCGCAGATGGCGGACAGGTCGAGTGTGTTGCGCGTGTACGTCTCGAACGTGCGGATGCCGCGCTCGCACAGAATCACCTGCTCATTGCCGCCCGCCATGATGTACTCCGCGCTCATCAGCCACTCTTCGATGGTGGCGGACAAACCGCGCTTAAGCAGAATCGGCTTGCGAATCTTCCCCAATTGTTTCAGCAGGTCGAAATTCTGCATGTTGCGCGCGCCGACCTGAATGCAGTCCACCTTATCCACGAAGGTGTCAATGTCGTAGGGGGACATCAGCTCGGTCACGATGGGCAGCCCGGTCTGCTCGCGGGCATGGCAGAGCATGTCCAGCCCCTCGTATGCCAGTCCTTGGAAGGAGTACGGGGACGTGCGCGGCTTGAACGCACCACCGCGCAGCACCGTCGCGCCCGCGTCCTTCACCGCCTGCGCCACGGCGGTAATCTGCTCGTTGCTCTCCACGGAGCAGGGGCCAGCCATAATCGCCAGTTTCTTGCCGCCGACAACCGTGTTCCCGATTTTGATTTCGCTCGGCGCGGGGTGGAACGCGCGGTTTGCCTTCTTGAACGGCTCGGCAACCTTCATGATGCGTTCGACGCAGTGGAAGGATTCCAGCTGGTCGGGGTCAATGCGGCTCGTGTCGCCAGTCAGACCAAGGATGGTCATCTCCGTGCCGACAATCGGGCTGACGGATACGCCGCGCGCAACCACGGCATTGGTGACGGTGTCGATTTCCTGCTGGGTCGTGCCCTGCTTCAAGACGATAATCATGGTGTTCAACCTCCTGCGTCAATCATTATTGGCTCAAAATCATTATTGGCTCAAATGGACGAAAAAAAGCACGGAAGCCCGCAAAAGAGCTTCCGCGCCTGATGTTTTCCTCAATCGCTGCGGCTGCTGCTTCACGGTACGTCAATTTGCCCGGCGAAAAACGCCGGGAACGTAAACGGAAACAGCACAGACAGCATCATGGAGAAAATTCCTCCGTCCGGCGGCATCATTGCCGCGTATTCGGATTTATTATAGTCCGCTCATCCCGCGCTTGTCAAGGGCAGGATTGTACATTTGCTGTTTTTCGGGCAAAAAGTTTGCTGAAGCTAACCTATATCGAATGGCATTCATCTATCCTCGGACACGCACAGCTATCTTTCAGAAAAATTTCGGGAAAATCGTGTAATCCTCTTGACAATCAACTGATTTGGGCATTATAATAGCCATAATGACAATTGTGCCATTTGGTTGAAGGAGGATGAAGGGCATGGAGTCTTACCTGTTCGCAGACGTAGAGGCTGCGGCGGATACTATGGTGGTGGAAGGATACCACAAGCCGGGCAGCTTGACCCGCTCCAGCGGTGCGTGGATTCACGCGGCAGGCACGGCGATGTTTGAGGCAGGGAGACGCCCCATTAAGCCGCATGACCAGTGGATTTGGTTCGCGGTGGAGGCAGGCGAAGCGACGCTGGTTTGGCAGGGGCATGAGCTGACGCTGAAACAGCAGGAAACGTGCTTCCTGCCCGCCGGCAACCGCGACGCTGCCCTGCAGATTGACGAGAGCGTCCGCTGCGTGTGGATTGCGCTGGAAGGCCCGCTTGCGCCGATGGTCGTACGCAAGATGGGCGCGCTGCTGCATATGCCGCTGAAACAGGGGGCGCTGCCGAGCCAGATGTACTTGGCGAAGCAGATTGTGCAGGTCATCGTCCGCCACACGGACACCAGCGACGCGACATATCAGCTGCAGCACCTGATGTACGGGATGCTGGCAAGCCACTGGGGTCAGCCGGTCGCCATGGACGCGATGCTTTCGCACGAGATTGCGAAGGTCGTGGACACCCTGCGCGCCAATCAGTACAAGGACAACTTCTCTCTGGCGGAGATGGCGGCAATTTCCCGTATGCCGATGGAAACGTTCCGCAAGCGCTTCGTGAGCGAAGTGGGCATGCCGCCGCTGTCGTATGTGCTGCACTGCAAGATGGAGCGCGCGAAGGAGCTGCTGCGTGAGGAAGGACACACGGTTCGTCAGGCAGGCATCGAAGTCGGGATGCAAGACCCGTACCACTTCTCCAAGCAGTTCAAGAACATCGTCGGCATCAGCCCGTCGGCGTTCATGAAGCAGGCCGCCAAGCCGGATGCGACCATCCGCGGCAGCAGCAAAGTAGAAAAGAAGTAAGCAGTGAGGCGACTGTCAGGGGGATAAACCTGGCAGCCGCCTTTTTTCTTCCACATAACCGCCACATTTACCGCACGGGATTCGGGCAGCATTGGATCTTGTGTTGCTCGGCACACTCGTCCGCCCCTCTACGGTCTACTATGTGATTTCTGTTCGTCGGTTCGGGAGTTTGCCCGCTGGCATCCAGCTTCCTTCAGACTCCGCCTCTCGATGGACACCCTTGCCTTCGGCTAACACTTCCTACTGCCGGGTACACATAACGGCCGTTGCAGGATTCATATTCTGCAACGGCCTTAAAAACGCTATGAAATGGGATTATTCCGCTGTCGGTATCAGGCGAATCAGCGCAGTGGGAATTTCTGCATCGGTGAAATCCAGCGTGAACACTGCGTTTTCACCTTCCACGATGTAGGGCAGATCAATTTCCGTATCGTCGGCATTCAGCAGCGCCAAGGTAACGCCGTTCAGCAGCTCAGCGGGCAGCGTGATTTTTACCTCGCCCTTCGGCCGGGTGAGCTTGCCGGAAACTTCAAAGCAGACGCTCAGCAGCGTATTGCCGTTCGCAGTTTCACCCATGCGCAGCACCAGCTCGCCATAGGGCAGATGCTCGCCCTCCGCCTTCACTTCTTCAACCAGCGCCAGATGCGTGCCATCGCTCACATTGCCGCATACGGGGCAGAGCGTGCGTGTCGCTTCATCCTGCTTGAATTCGACGATGGCGCATTCGGTCTTGCCGACGTGCTTGCAATCCTTGCGCTTGCAGGTCGCGCTGTGCGTGCCGTCGCCGTTACTCGTCCATTCGCCATACCAGTGCAGCAGCGTCTTCGTCTGGTGATCCTTATAGCTGTCATTGCATTTTTTGCAGGTGTGCAGCGTGTAGCCGCCCTTTCCACAGGTGGGCTTGACGACCTTTTCGGTATAATCGTGCCCGGGGGCGGGGATTTCCACCTTGGTGGTGTAATCGCAGCCCTCACGCTGGCAGGCGTCATATTCATTCCAGCCAATTTCGGTGCAGGTGGGCGCCTTGGCGTCGTGATGCACCAGCTTGTGTTTCAGCGCAGGGATTTCCTGATAGGTGGTGTAATCGCAGCGGGAGCAGGTATCGTATTCATCCCAGCCAATTTCAGTGCAGGTGGGCGCCTTCGCGTCGTGGTGTACCAGCTTGTGTTTCAGCGCAGGGATTTCCACCTTGGTGGTGTAAGTGCAGCCCTCACGCTGGCAGGCGTCATATTCATCCCAGCCAATTTCGGTGCAGGTGGGCGCCTTGGCGTCGTGGTGCACCAGGTCGTGGTTGTTCGGGTCAGGTCCATTATATGGGTCTACATAAGTATCCGTTCCCTTGTGGTAGCAGTAGTCGCAGTTTGTGTAGTACACGGCCGGAGCAACGCAGGTGGCTGCGGACTTAAGGCACACGCTAACGGCGCCCTGAACGAACCAATGTGCGCCCATCTTAGTTTTCGCTTCGTGGCAGACGGTGCAGCTAAGCCAGTGGTTTTTGTCGTCCGAATGCCAGTTCTGCCCCGCAGGGAATGCATGTGCGCTGTAGTACTGCCCGCCGCAGGTGCTGCATGTTCCCAGCGTAATGCAGGTCGCGCTGCTGTCGCCGGAGCAGCTTGCGGTGTCGACCGCATCGCAGCCGTCACGCTGGCAGTGGCGGATATGCTCACTGTTGTTACCCCTGGATTGCCATGCGCCCCAGTCGTGCGGCCCGTATTCACCGTAGGACATAAGACAAGAAGTACATACCGCAACTTTCGTGCAAGTGGCTTTGTACTGGGGTGTATCTATGCTCCAATGATTCTCTGTAAACTCATCATAGCAGCGGTAACAGTACAGCGTATGGTAATCTTTTTCTCTTTTGCGTATTTCAAAGGTATTCCCTTCGCAATAGTCGCCGTTCAACCTGATATGCGCAGCCATCGCCGTGGTTGCTACAAAGAGCAGCGCAATCGCCAGGAGACATGTAACCAACCATTTTTTCATGTTTTTCTCCTCCTCAAATTTTTAAAAACGCTATGAAATGGAAATAAGATTATTCCGCTGTCGGTATCAGGCGAATCAGCGCGGTGGGAAGCTCTGCATCGGTGAAGTCCAGCGTGAACACTGCGTTTTCACCTTCCACGATGTAGGGCAGATCAATTTCCG
>ENA-UOJA01003093-UOJA01003093.1-human-gut-metagenome-genome-assembly--contig:-C19-NODE-3093-length-10354-cov-7.412759_pt1 | contig 10354 bp, 8 predicted proteins | sample MGYA00242337_ERZ723884 | MGnify/ENA metagenome assembly ERZ723884
GCCCCTAAAACCGAAAATTCGCGTTTTCTCTTTTAAATCAACAAACTATTTTTTTTTGATGCACAAATCCGTTTTGGACAGTAGTGCTCGTTTTTGTCAAACCGGCAGATTTTTAAACAGATACTGTCCTAGGTATTTTCCCTCACATAAAGTGGAATTTCGACTCAAATACAGGCTTTCATATTTTTCCCCGAAAAATGAAAGAACTAGCGCAATTTTCGCTATTCATTTTGTGAATAATTGGCGGTTTTTCTGAGTTTGTGGGTCGATACAGAGACGTTTCAACCGGTAGGGTATGCCCGATTGTTGAGAATAATTCTCAACTGTGACCGCTATTTTCGATTTCCGAAAATTCAGTTTTTCGTTAATTGCAATTTTTTTCAAATTGATCTGAGTCAACAGAAACAGAAAGGCGGCTCGGCACCCGCCAATAGAATCGATTCAAAAGAGGCAGAAAGCCATGAACATCAATCAACTCAGTTACCACCACATCAAGGTTTTTCTGGCGGTCTACCGGCACAGGAGCGCATCCGTTGCGGGCTGTGAGCTGGGGCTCACAAACTCCGCCATCAGCAGAGCTCTGAGCAATCTGAGAGCGATGTTTGACGACGATTTGTTTACCCGTACGGCCGCCGGTTTTGTTCCGACGGAGCGGGCCAAGGGACTGGCGGAAACACTTGAAACCGTTGTCGGCGGTCTGCGCAGCATTGAAAAGCAGTATTTGAGCTTCATTCCATCGGAGTCGGAAGGCTGTTTCGAGATCCGCGTCTACGACGAATTCAGTTTTGCGGTGCAGGGGGTGATCGACAACCGGATTTTGAAAAAAGCGCCGAACCTGCGCTTCAACGTCCGGATTCTTACGGAAAACTGCGTGCACGGACTCGCCAACGGCAGCGTGGATTTTGCGGTTGTGTACGAGGGTTTTGACGATCCGAGTCTCAACTTCAAGTGTTTTGCCTACACGGGCGACATCTATCTGCTCGGCCGCAAGGGTCATCCGTTGTTCGGCAAGAGTGATTTCACGGCCCGTGATCTTGCTCGCTATCCGCTGCTTGAGATCGACAACTACCGGGATCTCGCCCGTCCGCTGCTGGTGGATATCTGTCAGGAGAAAAACTGCTCGATGAAGGTGGAGGTTTACACCGAAAGCGTTGCCACTGCATTTCAGAAACTGGCGGCCTCTGACTGCGTGACCGTGGTGTGCAATCAGTTTACGCGGGCTTTTGCCGATCAGATGCCTGACCTCGCTTATGTCGTGTTGCCGGAGCCCATTCTGCGCCGCATCAAGCAGATGCGCAGTGCCGTAAAGCCGATCGGAAATTATCTCGCTTTCGGCAGCACGAATCTGTCGCCCGCTTTTGAGTGGGTGAAGCAGGAATTGTTCGAGGGCCTGCAGCAGGCCTGGATCAAGGCGGCCAAAAGCCTGCCAGAAAAGAATTTAAACACAGCTGCCGCGTAAAGAGGCAGCTGTGTTTAAAAAAGAGGCTGTCCGCATTACCCCGGCGGGCGGCGTTTAAAAAACGTTAAGGAGAAAAGTATGCCGGGAATCAAACGCAGAAACTTCCTTCAGGGACTCGGAGCAACGGCCCTGGCGGGAAGTCTGACTGGACTGGTGCCGCGTTCGGCATCCGCTATGCACTCTTACGGTGCAAACCCCGTTTTGCTCAACAAACGCGCCGGCGTGGTCAAGTACCACAGCTGCCTGCGTAACTGCGCCGACCGCTGTCTGATGAAGTTCCGTGTGCAGGACGGCCGCATGACCTACGTGAGCGGTGCCGAAGAGCAGTTTAAGACCGGGTCCTGCCCGTGCGTGAAGGGGCTGACCTATGTGGAGTACACCTACGCACCGGACCGCATTCTTCACCCGATGGAAAGAATCGGCGAAAAGGGTTCGCACAAGTGGCGCCGCATCTCCTGGGAAGAAGCCTGGGACAAACTCATCAAAAAGACGCACGAAGTGATCGATAAGTACGGTTCGGAAGCGATCCTCCCGTACTCGTACTCCGGCAACTACGGCGCCATCGGTATGCGCGCAGCTGACCGTTTCTTCAACCGCGTCGGCGCTTCCTACCTTGACCGTGTGGTCTGCACGGAAGCCGGTGTCTGGGGTTACGGCAGTGTTCAGGGCACAACTGACGGCCCCGACCCTGAAGAGATCCCCAACTGCGACTGCTACGTCTCCTGGGGCTTTAACGAAACCGTATCCAACGTGCACGGCATCAAACTCATCAACATGGCCCGCGACAGGGGGGCGAAGGTTTTGGCCGTGAACCCCAACCGTACGCCGATCTGCTCGCAGGCCGATGTTTATCTGCAGCCCAAGCCCGCAACCGACGCCTGGGTCGCAGTAGGCGTGATGAAGTATCTGCTTGCGCACGAAGAGATGATCGACCGGGAGTTTCTCAATACCTGCTGTATCGGTGCTGATGAGGCGATCGCCCGCGTCAACTCCGTTTCCTGGGATGACATTGTGAAGGTGACGGGACTTGAGCGCCGTGAAATCGAGAAATTTGCCGATATCTACGGTAAGTCCAAGCGCTGCATCATCCGCGGCGGCTACGGCATGCAGCGCAACTACAACGGCGCCCGCATGACCCGTGCCATTGCAATTATGCATGCCCTGCGCGGTATGTTTGACAAACCGGCCTGCGGCATTATTTACGACAACGTCCGTCCCATCACCGGCATGAATGTCTTCGCCGGCCGCGGCAACCGCTTTATTCGCAAGGATATTCAGCACATCAACATGACCGACCTTGATCAGGCGCTCCGTAAGGATAAGCCCACGACTGAAGGCCGTCCGATCAAGCCCATCCACATGCTCGTCTGCTACAACGGTAATCCCGTGGCGGTTTCCCCGAACGTCAATGAGCTTGTGAAAAACCTCAAGCGCGACGACCTCTACGTTGTCGGCTTTGACATGATCATGACCGATACGCTCGAGTACTGTGACCTGATACTGCCGGCTTCGACGCAGTTTGAAACCGACGACGTGATCGGCGACTACCACAGCTGGTACGTGCAGATCTGCGAAAAGGTCATTGAACCTGTGGGCGAATCCAAGCCCAACTGGGATTTCTTTGCCGAATACGGCCGCCGCATGGGCTTTACCGAACAGGAATTCAAGGATACGCCGCTTGACATCATTGCGCAGTTCCTCGACACGAAGGCCCCGTGGTACAAGGGCATCACGCTCGAGCGTTTGCAAAAAGAAAAGTTCATTCACCTTGACATGCCTTCAAGCGTTCCGGTCCGTTCGGGCGGCAAGTGCGACACCCCGTCCGGCAAGATCGAGCTTTATTCCGAAATCATGAAGAAGGCCGGGTTTAATCCCACGATTGACCTCGCGCTCTGCGAAGAGGAAATGCCCAAGGAAGAAAGAGGGTTGCCGTTCCGGCTTTTGTCGCCCGGAATTCCGCAACGCGTCAATTCCTCCTTCTACAACGTCAAGTACATCCGCGGGTACAACGCCTACGAATGTGAGATCAATCCGGTTGACGCCAAGCGCCTCGGTATTGCCATGGGCGACCGCATCCGCCTTTCCAACCAGCGCGGAGAAGCGTTCTTCGTGGCGCGTCTCTCAACCCGCGTCACTCCCGGGGTGGTGCGTACCGCCAAATGTAACTGGCGCAGCACCAATCCTTACGGCAAGGGCACCAACACCAACACACTGACCACATCGAAACTGACGGATATGGGCGGCTGTTCCGCTTATCACTCCACGCGCGTGGATGTCCGCAAGGCGTAACGGGGAGACTCTGACATGACAAACAAGTTGCAGAAAGGTTTTATTTTCCGTCAGGAAAACTGCGTGGGCTGCGGCGGCTGTGCCGTGGCCTGCCAGATTCACAATGAACTGCCCGAAGACGTACGCTTCCGCAAGGTTGACCTCTACGAGGTCAAGGACAAGGAAGGCCGCGTGCGCGACGTGTGGCTTACCCACAGCTGCATGCACTGCACCAATCCGTCCTGCATGGCGGTCTGTCCCGCCAACGCCGTCAAACAGCGCCCCGACGGCATTGTGGTGCTTGACCGCAAACGCTGCACGGGCTGCGGGCTTTGCAAAAACGCCTGCCCGTACGATGCGATCGTCATCAGCCGCATTGACGGCAAGGCCGCCAAATGCAACCTCTGCGTGGAACTGCTTGACGCGGGGCTTAATCCCGCCTGCGTGGACGGCTGCCCGGTGAAGTGCCTCACGGCCGGCAATGTGACGCAGGTGCTCGCGCAGAAAAAGAGTGCCTCCAAGACCGGCATCGGTTACCGCGACGGCGTGAACGCTCCCAACATGATCATCATCCGGGAGCGGCGCTGATATGAGCGGAACGGACATGCTTGAAGCGGCACAGAGCCTGCACGCTTTTAAAGAAACGTTTTTTCAGCCGGGCAGTCCCGCAGCGCTTGAGTCTTTAAGCCGCTGGGCCCGATCGGCCGGACACCCGATGCTTGCCGCCGAAGCCGAAATGGCCGCGCGTGACACGGATGCCGCCGAAGCCGAGTTCAACCGGATGTGCATCGGGCCGTACCGCCTGACGGTGCCTCCCTACGAAAGCGTCTGGCGTTCGCACGGGCGAGTGCTCAACAACCGCTACAGCGCGGCGGTGGAGTACGCCTTCAGCGAAGTTGGGCTCACGAGCCATGGCAAACTCAACGAAATGCCGGATTTTTTCGGCAACGAACTCGAGTTTCTGAGCTGTGTGGCTTCCATGTCCTTTCAATACAGACAAAAAGGGGATGCCGCTGCCGCCGATGAACTGGAAGCCATTTTCCGGCGGTTCTGGTCCCAGCACCTCGGCCATTGGGCGGATACGTTTCTTGACGCCGTGGCGGAGGACACCCGATCGTCTTTCTGGCGGGTGTGGGCGAAAACGCTCAAGCGTGAGCTCGCGCAGTTTTTCGCGGGTATTGAGCTCACGGAGAACATGGCCGGCCTGGAAATCCCCATTGCGGACATCTCCTCTTCACAGAATCTGAAGGAATGACTATGAAAAAGTTAATTACTGTTTCCCTGTTCGGGACCGCCTTCGCGGCTCAGGCCGAAGAAACGGCGGAGCACATGCCGGAATTCTGGATGCCGGTGCAGGAACATGTCGTCAACAACGATATTCCGCAGCTGCTGGGCTACGCCTCGGATCCGGCGCTCATCAAAACCTACAATCCGGATGCCGTCAGCGCAGGCTATCTGAGCTTTCTGCATTCGGCGGAAGTGACGGCCAACTTTATCTTCGCTTCGGTGGTGCTGGTGGCACTGCTCTTTGCCGTCTTTGTGCTTATTAACGGCAGAGCACGGCTTGCTGACGGCTTTTCCGGCCGGCTCATCAGCCGCTGGAGTCCGCTTGACGTGGCGCTGCACTGGATTGCCGCCGTGCCCTGCGTTCTCCTGATCCTCACGGGGCTGGTGATCGGTGCCGGGCGTTTCTGGCTTGAACCGTTGATGACGCCGGAACATTTCACCTCTTTTGTGAACGGTTCGGTGATGGTGCACAACTTTGTGGCCTTCCCGTTTATCGCGGCAGCTGTGATCATGATGGTGAAGTGGGCGGCGCGTCAGATGCCGGAATCCTGTGACCTTAAGTGGTTTGCCTGCCTGGGCGGTTACATCAATACCGGTAAGCCGCACCATCCTGATGCCGGGTTTGCCAATGCCGGTGAAAAGGCGTTCTTCTGGTGCTTCGTGGTGTTTGGCCTTGCGATGATCGTCACGGGGCTGATGATGCTCTACCCGGAACTTTTCGGCGGCATGAGTAAGGACGGCGCCAATCTCGCCCTCATTATTCACATCATCAGTGCCGTCATCCTCGGTGCCTTCTCGGTGGTTCACATCTATATGGGTGCCGTGATGAGCGAGGGCGGCATTGAGAACATGCTCTCGGGCAAGTGCGACGAAAACTGGGCCAAACAGAATCACAACCTCTGGTACGCCAAAATCAGCAAGTGACGGATCGGCTGATCCGTCGGACCGGATGCAGGCAAAGCGGTTTTTTCAGCGACTTTGCCTGATCATCGACTAACTGTGAGAATCACAATGGAACGACGTTCGTTATTTAAGCTCGCGGCCGGGAGTGCGGTATTTACGTGTATCCCGACGGCGCAGCTGCTTGCAAAGACGCCGGGCAAGCGCTACGCCATGGTGTTTGATGTGCGGCGCTGTACGGGGTGCCTCTCCTGCACGGTGTCCTGCTCGGTGGAAAACCATGTTGAGGCGGGACGCGTCCGCACCCAGGTCAATCAGATGGCCGTCAAAACGGCTGCGGCCGAAGCGGTCATCGCGTTTCCCAACCAGTGTAATCACTGCGACAACCCGCCCTGTGTGCGTGTCTGCCCTGTTAAGGCCACTTATAAGCGCTCCGAAGACGGCATTGTGGTGATTGACTACAACAAGTGCATTCACTGCATGGCCTGCGTGCCGGCCTGTCCGTACGGCGCCCGCAAGGCTGATCCGACACACAAAAACCCGCCGGAAAAGTGCAATTTCTGCATCCACCGCATCAGCGAGGGGCTATTGCCCGCCTGCGTGGAAAGCTGTATCGGCAAAGCCCGTGTTTTCGGAGATCTCAACGATGAGACCAGCGAGATCTACAAGCTTGTGAAAGCCAACAAGGTCTATGCACTGCTCTCCGGTTACGGCACAAAACCCAACATTTTCTATATCGGACTGCCCGAAGGATGTGACGACAAGGCAATGTTGTCCGTGAAGCAGACCAACTGGCAGCGCTGAGGAAAAACGTCATGGCAAATGAAAAATCTACGGAACGCTTCGGTTTTGCGGAAAAACCGGAACTGATCCGCCGCAACGGAAAACTCGATGTGAGACCGGGCGTGCGCATCGGTTTTACGCGTTGTTTTACCTGCAACAACATGTGCGGTCTGCGCTACCGTGTGGATGAAGCCACAGATACGCTCACGCGTGTGGCGGGCAATCCTTACTGTGAGGTGGTCACGGGCGGCAAACCCCTGGTACTGGATACCCCGGTTGCCAAAGCCTGGGCGCTTCTGACCGGTGACGCCGGTCAGCAAAACCGCGCAACCTGCTGCGGCAAAGGTGCTTCCGGTATTGACGCGGTCACTGATCCGCGCCGGGTCCTGACCGTGTTAAAACGCGCCGGAAAACGCGGTGAAAATAAGTGGAAGACCATCCCTTACGAGCAGGCAGTGCGCGAAATCGTGGAAGGCGGTAATCTGTTCGGCGAGGGCCATGTTGAAGGGTTGCGGGCGATCCGCAATCTGAAGACCCCGGCGGTGCCGGGGCAGCCTGAGTTCGGGCCCAAGGTTAACCAGCTCATGGCGACCTTTAACGAAGAAGACACCATCCGGGGTAGTTTTTATTCACGCTTTATGACAAAGGCCTTCGGTACAGTAAACCTCACAACCAAGCACGCCTACTGCGGTGCTGCGGTCGGCGTCGGTTACTCCGTGGGTCTCGGGCCTGAAATCGCTGCCGGTATGTGTGACGTTGACTGGGATGCCTTTGAGTATGCAGTCTTTATCGGCACGGCTCCCGGAGCCTCCGGCGCCAGCATTAACCGTCTGGGCCGGGCTGTTGCCGATGCCCGCGTTGAGCGTAAGGCTAAATACGTGGCAGTCGATCCGATTCTCAGAACAGTTGTTGCCAACAATACGCAGGGGCAGTGGCAGCCGATTCTGCCGGGCACGGACACGGCGTTTCTTTACGGTGTGATCCGGATCATCCTTGAAAACAAATGGATGAATTCGAAGTTTTTGGTGAGCCCGAATGAAGCGGCGGCGAAAAAGGCCGGTGAAATCAACTGGACCAATGCCGCATGGCTTATTGACATCAAAACACAGACCATGGCTGATGCTGCCGATTTCGGCTGCGGCAAAAAGGGCGAGGGGGTTGTGTTTACGGGCGGTAAGCCCGTCTCGGCCGCAACCGCCGTTAAGGGTGAACTCTTTGTGGACCGTACCTTCCGCCGTCAGGACGGCAAAAACGTGCGCCTGGTCTCCAGCCTGGAGCTGCTCCGGCAGCAGGCAGTGAAGTACACGCTTGCAGAGTACGCTCAAAAATGCGGTGTTCCCGTTGAACGGATGACGGAAATTGCCCGCGAATTCACGCACCACGGGCGCCGTGTTGTCGCCGTTTCCAATACCGGCAACAACAGTGCCGATGCCGTGATGTGCGGCTGGCTTATCTGTATTCTCAACAGTCTTGCGGGCAGTCACGACTGTAAGGGCGGTGCCCTTTACGGTAACGGGTTCTTTACGGGCTTTGAAGGCACGTATGATCTGGCAACTGTTAAGGGGGCTCCCGATCAGGACGGCCAGATGAATGCCTGCCGCAACGCACCCTACGAAGACTCGACCGAATACAAGGAACACGTGAAAAAGGGTGAGAATCCCTATCCGGCCAAGCACATCTTCCATCCGCTCTTTCCGGGCTACACGGCCGGAAACGCCGCGGAAATGATGGTGGCGATGGCAAATAAAGATCCGTATCCCGCGAAAGCGCTCTTTAATTGGCGCAGCAACGTTCTTTTCAGTGCTTCTTCCATTGATCACCGGATTAAAGACGTGCTTGCCGATCCCAAACAGCTCCCGCTGTTTGTCGGTATTGACGCCTTTATCAACGAGACGAATATGTACGCCGACTACATCATCCCGGACCGTGTGATGTATGAGGAATACGCCTGCGACCGTACCTGGGGCAACTACAACCAGTGTGTCACGGCAGGGGTTCCGGTCGTTACGCCGCGCACGGTGAAAAACGCCAAGGGTGCGCACGTCTCGATGGAAACGTTCCTTGTCGACTGTGCGCTTGCCATGAAGCTGCCTGGGTTTGGTAAGGGCGCTATTCCCGTAAAGGGGGGCAAACCCGCGGACCTCTTTACCTACGACGACTGGGCCGTGCGCTATCTTTCAAATGCGGCCGAACAGTTTAAGGGGCTGCCCGAGGTGACGGACGAGGACCGGCGTTTTGCGGGGCTTGAGCGGGCCATGAAGATGGTGAGGCCGCTTTTGAAGCCCGCCGAAGCGGCCCGCGTGGAAGCACTGCTTTCCCGCGGCGGTTACTACGAGGCCGACAGCCGCTATGCAGGTGAGTTTATGAAAAACGGCGGCGGCAAATTCCTGCAGTTTTTTAATCCCGCCATGCCCGCCGTGCGCCACTGCTTCAGCGGCAAGCCCTATCCGGGGGTGCCGGTTGCCGAAGAAGCCCGCTTCTTTAACGGTGAAGCCTGGCGTCAGCGCTGGAGCAGAAAGGACTATCCGTTGCTGTTTTCGAGCTTTAAGCCGATTCTGCGCTCCAACTACTCGGTCGTCTTTGAGCACTGCACGGAGATTTCGCCTGAAAACTTTGTGCATATGCACCGCGTGACGGCACAGAAGTTCGGACTTAAAAACGGCGACAAGGTCCGGATTGCAAGCCCCAACGGCGTTGATGTAAAGGGGGTGCTGATGGTTGACGAGGCGGTGACGCCGGGGGCAGTTTGTGTCGCGCATGCCTATGGGCATACGGCCTACGGTGCCGAGAACCGCGTAGTGGACGGTAAGACTGTGCCCGGCATTGCGGCAAGAGCGGGCGGCACTGCCGTCAATCAGATGATCCCGCGCGATCCGACCCGTCCGGGCCGCTACGGCATGCTCAATGACTATTGGGCTGCCTGTAACTGCCGTACCGGGATTCCGGTTAAGGTAGTGAAGGCATAAACTTATACAGCATTCCCTGAAAGAGCGATTTGCTGTTTTCTCTCCGACAGCCGGCACAGGGGCCGGTGACCATTTTCCCCTCGGCGCTAAAACTGAGGGGGTTTTTTCTGCGCTTGTCCGTCTGTGCCGGGACATTTCGGGCGGATATGGGGTGCCCATTTATCTTCTCCGTGCCCTCCTGATTAGCGATTAGGAAGTATTTTGACAGAGAGGGACGCGGATCTACCGCTTTGTGCTTTTTATGGGCATTGCCCTGTTGGTCTACTACGCGTTTTTCAAGGTTCTCGGGATCATTTTGTTTGCCGTTGAGATGACGGTCTTTATTGCGGGGCCCGTGGTGAAGGAAAAGTCCAGGCCCCGGTGGCCTTTGATCGGCGGAGTAATCCTTCTCATCTTTGCCTGGCTCTTTTTCCCCTAGAACGCTCAGGTGACGGCGCTCGCCGTGCTGCGCGCTTACGGTGAGACAATCTTTTATGCGACAACACCCGCTGTCATCAAAGCCGTGCATGCCCGCGCGGGGCTTTCGGTCCGTCAGGGGGATGTGCTTTATGAACTGACCTCTCCTAAGCTGGAAAATGAGGCCAGGAAGCTTACGGCAGACCTTGCGGCCGCCGACTGGCGCATCAGCTTTCTGCGGCTAAACAACCCGCGCTTGAAAGCGCGGGGTTTCCTGACACGGTGCAGGCTTTCC
>ENA-UOJA01003113-UOJA01003113.1-human-gut-metagenome-genome-assembly--contig:-C19-NODE-3113-length-10284-cov-4.119758_pt1 | contig 10284 bp, 7 predicted proteins | sample MGYA00242337_ERZ723884 | MGnify/ENA metagenome assembly ERZ723884
TTTTCAATAACGGGTGTTGTGTTAAACGCATGCGCATATTCAAATAATTGCTTCGGTTATCAAAATAGCCCGAAATAATCCCCGAGCAGAATAACCATACCCCAGCAATAGCAGCAAACCATAAGGTTCCCGCAAAAGGATCAATGCTATGCAACTGATAAGCGATTTGATCGGCGTTCATCAATGGCTCACCTGTTTTATATTGGTAACCAAACGCAATCAATGCGGCTAAGCCCATCGCAATGAGCACATTACCTAGCACAGCAATACTTTGAGAACGAAATACATCCACTAATAATTGGGCTAATTTCATATTGACGGTTTTACCTTGAGGCGTTTTCTCAACAGCCTCAGCAAAACGGGCTGCAGTCATGGCTGGCTGTTTGGTTGCAACTGTGAAATGCAACATAAAGATCACCATGAAACCTAAGCCGTAATTTAGGCCTTCTGCAATCCCTTTCCAGACTTTGTCATCAATGATGCTACCTAGATAGGTTTTAAATAACGCCATCAGTGCAATTAATACACCACCACCCGCGGCAGAATAAAACATTGCCCAATACTCTTTTTTATCTCGAGTAATGTAATGCTCACCATGATCGCCGGCATTCTGCGTAACACTACGAGCCATCAATCCTGAGCTTTGTTTCCATAGTCGCGAAATACTATGTCGTTCTGCTGCTGCACGAGCAAAACAACCGGTTAATAATAAGATTCGACGTGGCAAATAGCGATTTGAAACAAAAATCGCCATCAAGGTTTCTAATCGTTCTAAAGTCTGGGAAAGACGTTCTAATAAATACGCTGTATTTAAGGAAGACCCCACTACTGCCCCACGTTTCTGTAAGCCAATAATCAATGCCTTACATTGTTCAAACATTACCTGTAAATGGCTATCATCAAAATCTATTGATTGGCGACGCGCCGCTACCCAATCAACCACCTCATGGTGTAAAGCAACAAAAGGTGAATCAGCATTCAACAAAGAGGGCTCCATTCGCATCAGCTCAGGATCCATATCTTCAGCTGCAATCCAAATTGAAAGCATTTCAATGGCAAATAGCCCTTCACTTTCAATATGATTTTTTAAACGTTCCCGATCTTTTTGTTCTGTATAACGGGTTAAAACGCCAAATATGCCTCGCCATGTTTTTAAGGGAACGGCATCAATCCAGCGCGCATCATTTTTATCGCTAAACAATAAATAAAAAATATCACGTAAATCATTAATATCTTTAAAAGAGGGGTTAAAACGCTCATAAATACGCGTTTTCATTTCTCGCCCAAAACCACCACGCGTAAGAATACCACTACTAATAAACAATGGGTAAAGACGTAAACCACATAACCAACCACATAATAATTTCGAAACAGAACAGCCTAATTCTTTATCGTTCTTTAAGATAAACTTAAACAAGTGCAAGGTTGGAGAAATTTTTTCTGTAGGGCTACTACGTAATAATTGACACAGCCCTTCCACAAGACCAAAGGCATCGTTTTCCTCGACTTTATTACGCAAAAATTGCGGCAAAGTATCGGTTTTAATCATGAGCTTTCCCCCTTCTATCGTTTATATTCAAAAACGAGACATTATACAGATCTGTTAGATAAAGTAAAAATGAACGGAAAAGTGCGGTCAATTTTGAAAGGATTTTAAAAGAAAAGGCGTATGCTTCCATACGCCTTTAAATTGATATTATTTCTCTTTCTTCAGCAAGAAAATACCTTGTTCAGAGAAATTCACATAAGCTTGTTTGAGATCAGCATTGAAGTCTTCTGGTTTGGTGTTAATAAGCAATTCTTTGCCTGCCCAAATTGCCACCACTTCCCAGTGGTTACCCATATAGACTGCACTCTTGATTTCACATTGTTGTGCTGCCTCACCTTCTGCTTTTAAGTAAATCGCTTCAGGACGTACGCCCACTAAGCACTCGCCATCCGGTAAATTGAATTGCGCCGCATTGCTTAATGGCAATTTGTAGCCATTCACGTCAATGGTGTTATTTTCTAATTTACCTTCAAAGATGCTTGATTCGCCCATGAAGTTTGCAAGGAATAAAGAATTTGGACGCAAATAAAGCTCTTTTGCTGGCGCTTTTTGCATGATTTTACCTTTATTCATGACGATAACTTCATCAGACACCGCAAATGCTTCGGTCTGGTCGTGAGTCACATAAAGTGAGGTAATACCTAAACTTTGTTGTAATTCACGGATTTTTTCACGCATAGAACGACGTAAGTTTGCATCCAAGTTACTTAATGGTTCATCAAAAAGTAATACTTTTGGTTTTAACACTAACGCACGTGCTAATGCCACACGTTGTTGTTGACCACCCGAAATTTGATCCACGAAACGATCTTCAAAACCCGCTAAGTCAACCAACTCTAACGCTTCTTTTACACGTTTAGCACGTTCTTCTTTTCCCACACCTTGCATACGTAAACCATAGCCTACGTTATCACCGATACTCATATGCGGGAACAACGCATAAGATTGGAATACGATACAAATATCACGATTTTGAATAGATGATTTGGTTACATCTTCACCATCAATAAAAATTTGACCTGAAGTTGGATTTTCTAAGCCTGCCACTAAACGTAACACGGTGGTTTTACCGCAACCAGATGGCCCTAATAAGGTCACCATGGTGCCACGTTTAATGGTTAAATCTAAATTATCAATGACTGTGGATTTACCAAAAGATTTAGTGATATTTTTTAATACTAAGAAATCATTATTACTCATAATATTTACCTACAACTTAACGAGTTAATTCATTTTTTTCGCTTTAGAACGGGAAATTCGGGTATCACCCACAATCCAGTCAAAGAATAAAATAATGGCCATCATCACGATGATTAAAATCGAACCGTATGCGATAGCAACACCATATTCACCATCTTCTACACGGTTTAAAATATAGGCTGTTGCTACGCGTGTATCAGCAGTAACTAAGAAGATGATCGCACTCACGGTAGTCATCGCACGAACGAAGCTGGTGACCAATGCAGAAAGTAACGCTGGTTTTAACAATGGTAAAACGATAAACCACAAGGTTTTCCATGAGCTACCTTTTAAAGAAAGAGATGCTTCATCAAGTGATTTATCTAATTGACCAAGACCTGCAATCGCTGCACGCATACCGATTGGTAAATCACGCATGACCATTGAGATGATCACAATAATGCTGGTACCCGTAATATAAAGTGGCGCATTGTTAAAGGCTAAAATATAAGATACCCCTGCAACGGTTCCTGGTACCGCAAAACAAAGCATGGTTAAGAACTCAAGAGATTTTTTACCTTGGAAATCTTTACGCACCACAATATATGCAATCAATAAACCGAAAAGTGCGGTCAATGGTGCGGCAATTCCTGCGTAAATTAAGGTATTAATCAATGATGGCCATGCTCCATCGCTTAAGCCTTGTCCGAATAACATTGCATAGTTTTTCAAGGTTAAGGTGTAATCCACACCCCAGTTTACGGTGAAACTACCGTAGAAAATACTGCCGTATAACGCTAAGTTAAAGAGTACCCAGAAACCAAGCATACCAATGATGGTATATTTCAAGCCGGTTGGTAAATCTTGCACGTCACCACGATAGGATTTACCCGAAACGGTCACATAAGAGCGGTTACCAATCCAAATATATTGGATGATAAATACGGCTAATGAGAAGATTAAAAGCATCGAACCTAAAGTACTTGCTGACGCATAATCTAATTGTGAGCCTGCGATATAGAAGTAGATTTGTGTTGCAATTACGTCAAAGCTACCGCCCAGTACTAATGGGTTACTAAAGTCGGCTAAGGATTGGATAAACACGATTAAGAATGAGTTTGCCAATGCCGGACGCAATAATGGGAAAATGATATTGAAGAATGTTTGATAACGATTTGCACGTAAGGTGTAAGACGCTTCTTCAATTGACGGGTGAACCGATTTTAATGCCCCATCTAAAATCATGAATGAAATCGGTGCAAAAGCCAGAATCTGTGCAATGGCAATCCCGTTGAAACCGTATAACCAGTTATGGTTCTCAAATCCAAATGTTGTGGATAAGAACTCTGTCACATAACCAGAACGGCCAAGCATTAATGTTACCCCTAAGCCCACAACGAATGGCGGTGTGACGATTGGTAAAATAGAGAAAATTTTACCAATAAATGCTGTTCTACGTGCAATACGGGTGGTATAAAGTGCAAAAGCTAAACCGAAAATTGTTGATACGATACCCACAAAGCCAGATAAGAATAACGAGTTGCTAATAACTCGAACAATATAGCTTTGAGTCAAAATTCGCATCACTTGTTGTGGTGCAAAGGTATCACCGTCATAAAACATGGATACAAAGATCGCCAATGTTGGATAAACGATGAAGAAGAAAATTAATAAGATAATGCAAAGTAAAGAGGCAATAATAAATTTATCCCCTTGCATCACTTTTAATTTTGCGAAGGAAAATGTCGCCAATGCGGTTAAACTCGCGATTAATACAATCACAGAATAACCCATGCTGACTTTATAAATTGTCGCACTGACAAAGATAAACAATGTCGCAGCAGCAACAAGATAAAGCTCAGCTTTCGCTTGCGTATCCTTCGGTAATTTAAGAAGCGGCATCAAACCGTATAAAAGAACCGGTAAAAACCATAATGCCGTAATATTTAATGAAGACCACCCCATTGCACCTAGGTATTCATCGCTTGTGCTTTCAAACAAGCCATAATCTAAAGCGTGGGAAGGCAGAAGAAGAAATGCAATCACTGCAAGAATTATCCAAAAGTTAGCGGATTGGATAATAGGAAGTTTATTTGCGTTCATACAACCTCGCATAAAAGAAAAAAAGCGAAATAATATAATAGCTATTATTTCGCTATGTATACATCATTATTTTGCTAATTTAACATCATCAACCCATTTTGTGATCAAACGTTTACGTAAATCACTTGAGCCGTATTTGTCAAAATCATAATTAATTAAATTGATGGATTTAAAATCGAGCGCATAAGGCGATTGCTCAGCGGTGCTATTAGTTAAAATAGAATACGCTTCCCCTTTTTTCCAGGTTAACTCTTGCGCTTCTTTTGATAATGCCCAATCCACAAATAATTTCGCATTTTCAAGGTTTCTTGCACCTTTAATAATGCTCACGCCACCAATTTCATAGCCTGTACCTTCGCAAGGAACAACTAATTCAACTGGTGCGCCTTTTGCTTTCTCTAAAGAATATTCATGTAAAAAACCAATTCCGATTGCGGTTTCACCACGCGCTGTATTACGGGTTGCGGTGTTACCGGATTTGGTATATTGGGAAACGTTTTTATTGAGTTCTTTGAGATATTTGAATGCTTCATCCTCGCCCCAAAGTTGGATATAGGTGGCTAATTGTGTATAACCTGTTCCAGAACTTTGTGGATCAGCTGCTTGGATCTCATTACGGTACGCAGGATCGGCTAGATCTTTCCAACATTTTGGTGTCGGCAAATTGAGTTTTTTCAAACGTTCTGGGTTAATACCGAAGCCTAATACACCGAGATAAATCGCGGAGGAATAGTTGCCTTTAATTTTAGCTGGGTCTCTAAACTGTTCAGGAATTTGTGCAAGATTTGGTGACTTATACGCTTCAAGTAAGCCCATTTCACCCGCTTGAGAATGCGGATCAAGCGTACCGCCATACCACACATCCCCTTGAGGGTTGTCTTTCTCAGCATCAATTTTGGCTAAAATTGTGCCTGTACCACCACGGATAAAACTAGTTTTGATTCCGTATTTTTTCTCAAAAGCCATGGTTTCTTGCTCGCACATCGTATTTTGTGCACTACAATAAACCACTAAACGACCTTCTGCAGCAGATGCGTGAGAGCTTAGCAACACGCCACCAAATACAACACCAGAAAGTGCTAAAGCAACGTTAGACATTTTCATTGGTCCACTCCTGTGTTTATAAAATAAGATAAGCTAATACGCTCATCGTAGAAACCCACGTAAAAATCTATCTAGTGGGGCTAAAATGGTAAAAGTGCGGTCAAAAAATCTCATGTTTTTCAACCGCACTTTAAACATTATTTCGCTAATTTAACGTCTTGAACCCATTTTTCAATTAAGGCTTTGCGTTGTTCGGTTGCACCGTATTTTTCAAAGTCATAATTGATGAGGTTAAGTTTATTTGGATCAAACGCAGTTGGTGATTGTTCCGCTGTGGTGTTAGTTAAGATTTGTAAAGAGTCACCTTGTTTCCACGCTAACTCTTGACCTTCTTTAGATAATGCCCAATCCACGAATAATTTTGCGTTATCGATGTTACGCGCACCTTTTAAGATACTTACGCCACCTAACTCGTAGCCCGTACCTTCACAAGGTACCACTAATTCCAACGGCGCACCTTGACGTTTTTCAAGTGCGTAATCGTGTAAGAAACCGATACCTACCGCAGTTTCACCACGTGCCGCATTACGAGATGGAGTGACACCTGATTTGGTGTATTGCGATACGTTTGGATGTAATGCTTTTAAGAAATCAAAGGCTTTTTCTTCGCCCCAAAGTTGAACGAAAGTAGCCAACGCAGTGTATGCTGTACCTGCACTTTGTGGGTCAGCAATTTGCACTTCGCCTTTTAAGCGAGGATCAGTTAAATCTTTCCAGCATTTTGGTACTTCTTTAATACCTAATTTTGCTAAACGCTCGGTATTCACACCAAAACCTAAGATACCCATGTAAATAGCGGATACATAATGTCCTTTGGTTTTCGCTGGATCACGGAAACGTTCAACAATTTCATCAATGTGTTTAGATTTATAAGGTTCGATTAAACCCAACTCTGCCGCTTGAGCTTGAGGGTCGAATGTACCACCAAACCAAACGTCTGCTTGAGGGTTATTTTTTTCCGCTTCAACTTTTGCAAACGTACTGCCTGAACCGTTGCGAATGAATGAAGTTTTCACATCATATTTTTCGCCAAACGCTTTGGTTGTCGTTTCACAAAGAATGTTAGTCGCACTACAATACACCACTAAACGCCCTTGAGCATTAACAGCTGATGATGTCATGAAGCCTGCAGCTAAAAGTGCGGTTGAAATGGAGAGAGAAATTTTATTCATTTTCATCGTACACTCCTCATAAATAACACTGATGAAATAATAAAAACGAGCACATCGTAAGCGAAAACGAAAAAAAATTCCGTGAACTACTTCACAAATTTAAAAAATTTAAATAAAAAAGAAAGGTGAATTTAAACTGATTTTTCTTTATAATCCTTGTAATTTTTACCTTCCGTTTTTGAGGTCGTTCTATGTCAGACTCATCTTGTATTATCATCGCTATCACGGGGGCATCCGCTTCAGGCAAAAGCTCCATTGCTTCCACCGTTCATAAAGAACTTTGCAACGACTTAGGTTGTGAAGAAATTGGGATTATTGCTGAAGACAGCTACTATAAAGATCAAAGCCATTTAGAGATGAATGAGCGAGTAAAAACCAACTATGACCACCCGAGTTCAATGGACAGAGATTTACTTATTCAACACTTAAAAGACTTAAAAAACGGAACTGCTGTGGATGTTCCTGTCTACAGTTATGTTGAGCATACCAGAACAGGCGAAACCAAACACTTCACCCCGAAAAAAATTGTTATTTTAGAAGGCATCTTATTGCTTACTGATGAGCGAGTTCGCCAATTAGCCGATATTTCTGTGTTCGTGGATACGCCATTAGACATTTGTTTTATCCGTCGTTTACAACGTGATATGGAAGAACGTGGTCGTTCATTACAATCTGTGATTGATCAATATCGTGCAACTGTGCGCCCAATGTTTATGCAATTTATCGAACCATCAAAACAATATGCGGATATCGTGATTCCGCGCGGTGGTAAAAACCGTATTGCGATTAATATGTTAAAAGCTCAAATTCTTCATTTATTAAACCAAAAATAGGAAAAATCATGCGTCTTTGCGATACCGATATCGAACGCTATCTAGATGATGGCATTATTTCTTTAACGCCTCGTCCTGAAAATGACAAAATCAATGGGGCAACCATTGATGTGCGTTTAGGCAATTCATTTCGCGTATTTCGTGAACATTCCGCACCTTATATTGATTTAAGTGGCCCGAAAGAAGAAGTCTCTGCTCAACTTGAATCAGTAATGAGTGACGAAATTATTATCGGTGATGATGAAGCCTTCTTCTTACATCCTGGTATGTTGGCATTAGCAACCACATTGGAGTCAGTGAAACTCCCTGCCAATATTATCGGTTGGCTAGATGGTCGTTCTTCACTTGCTCGTTTAGGTTTAATGGTACATGTAACCGCACATCGTATCGATCCAGGTTGGGAAGGCAAAATTGTGTTGGAATTCTATAACTCCGGCAAATTACCTTTAGCATTACGTCCCAATATGGTGATTGGTGCTTTAAGTTTTGAAGTATTAAGTGGCCCAGCTGCACGTCCGTACACCAGCCGTAAAGATGCCAAATATAAACATCAGCAAAATGCGGTAGCGAGCCGAATTAATGAGGATTAATCAATGAAAAAGATCGCAATTAGCCTGTTGATCGTGCTGTTTGCGATCTTTGCTTTTTTTTATGTTCAACTTCAACAAGCTAAGAGTCTTTTGACCGAACAACTGACGAAACGAGATATTCAACTTGAAACGGTAAGTATTAGCCTCTTTCCACAGCCTGTTATTTCCTTAGAAAAGGTTAAATATCACGCGATTTCTGCACAAAAAATTGAAGGAAAATTACCTTTTATTTCACTCGTTTTTGGGAATCCAACGATTGACGAAATTCAAATCCAGCAAGCCCGCTTTACTGAAAATGCATTGAATTCAGCCAATATCCGCATGGCATTTTCAGATTTTGCACTCAAACAATTTTTAACAAAAGATCTTACTTTTAATGGTAGCAACCATATTTGGGTGAACCTTGAAAAACCTATTTATGGCAACACCGCAACCTTTGATTTTCTTTTTAACAAAGGAAATATCGCCCTTCGCCAGGAAGGTGAATCGCTTATTCAATTTGATGACGTTCAATTCAATCAGCAAAAATTAGGCTATATTGAAATTCATGCTGATTTAACGAAACCACAGAAACTTGCCATTGGTTACATTCGACCGACATGCACCACGAATTGTCTTGCCGTACTCAAATTTAGTAGCTATCTGCAAAAAAGTGCGGTCAATTTTTCTGGTAAAAATTTTCCGTTAACACAGTTGTTAGCGTTACTTAATTTTCCTCAAACCATGACGGGCACAAGTGATTTTAATGTTCAATTAGCTTTTGCAAATTCAGAATTAGCTCAAGGGAAATTTGATTTTAATGCACGTGATGGTGAACTTTTAGGACTTAATCTACTAGATATGGCGGCACAGTATTTACCGATTAATTACAACAGTGATTTAACCGCGAGTAGAAATATGAACACGCCTTATGAGCGTTTTGAATCAAGCCTTTCATTCGAAAATCATTTGCTTAAAGTCGATAAAATAAACTTAAAAACAACCGCACTTTTAGCTGAAGGTGCTGGAGCCATTGATTTAGATAATGTACAATGCGACGTCAATTTAACCTTAAAATCCACTAACGAAAAATACAAAAAGCTGGCATTGCCTATTCGCTTTTTCGATAGTTGCTACTCACCACAGTATAAGGTGAATATTGACCAAAACTTTCGTCATCAATTGAAAGAATTAATTAAAGAGAAATTAAAATAATGTCATTTTATCAGAAAGCAGAAAGAACCCAATATTGGCGCGTAGTCATCATGGCTTGCGCCGCTTTTATTTTTAACACCACGGAATTTGTGCCAGTTGCGTTACTCACTGACATCGGACAAAGTTTTGATATGCAAAGCTCCGATGTAGGTTTAATGATGACCGTTTATGCTTGGACGGTTATGATTATGTCTTTACCCGCCATGCTCGCGACAGGTGATATGGAACGTAAAGGCTTATTGCTGAAACTTTTCGTTATTTTTATCATCGGCCATATTATCTCAGTCATTGCGTGGAATTATTGGATTCTTCTCATTGCTCGTATGTGTATTGCGGTAGCGCATTCACTCTTCTGGGCAATTACCGCATCATTAGTGATGCGTGTGGCACCGAAGAATAAGAAAACACAAGCAATTGGTATGCTCGCTATCGGTACATCCCTTGCGACTATTTTAGGCTTACCATTAGGCCGTTTAGTCGGTCAATTAGTTGGCTGGCGTATTACTTTTGCATTCATTGCCGTATTAGCTTTGGGTGTGATGGTATTTATTATGCGTTTA
>ENA-UOJA01003120-UOJA01003120.1-human-gut-metagenome-genome-assembly--contig:-C19-NODE-3120-length-10265-cov-6.245348_pt1 | contig 10265 bp, 8 predicted proteins | sample MGYA00242337_ERZ723884 | MGnify/ENA metagenome assembly ERZ723884
AAGGCCTTCGAAGAGAAGTTCGACGTCGAGGCTGCTGCCCCGGTCGCCGCTGTTGCCGCCGCTCCGGCTGCTGGCGCTGCTGCTGAGGAAGAGAAGGACGAGTTCGACGTCATCCTCTCCGCCGTTGGCGACAAGAAGATCCAGGTCATCAAGGCCGTCCGCGCTATCACCAACCTGGGCCTGGCTGAGGCCAAGGCTCTCGTCGACGGCGCTCCGAAGGCTGTCCTGGAGAAGGCCAAGAAGGAAGACGCCGAGAAGGCCAAGTCCCAGCTCGAAGAAGCCGGCGCCACCGTCGAGCTCAAGTGATTCGCGCGGCTTCAAGCCGCAATCACCAAGCTGTAATGGAAACCCCGTTTGCCGTAAGGCAGCGGGGTTTCCCGCATATGGAGCATGACTCAGGCATGTTCTAAAATGGGGGAATTAGGCGAAAGTTGTCAATTTATCGGTTCGGAATCCTTACTTTCGCGATGAATCATGACACAATGGCAGATAGTGTAGTGCGAAAGGAAGGCCGACAACGGTGAGCGAGGATCGACGAATGACGCGGCAGTGGACCGTCAAAGTTGACGGAAACAACGTGAAAACGCTTCATGACGGCGAAAGCGTGGAAATCGGGCGCAAACCGTTGCGCCCGCTGTCGGATGACGGGTTCGCTCGTCTCGACATCATGGATCCGGGCAAGTCCATGTCGAAAAGACATGCGGTCCTCTCCGTCGACAAGCAGGGCAATTGCTCCGTACGAGATCTGCATTCCACCAACGGCTCGTTCGTGGTGACGAACAACGGCCAACTGATGCGCCTGCCCGCAGGCGAGGACATCAAGCTGCCCATCGACTCGATGACCCTGCAGTTCGGCGACGTGCGTCTTACGCTCGAATCCGCATTCGAACACGATGACGAGGATGACGACGCCACCTCCGGTGTCTCGGATGATACAAGCCAGCCGGTTTCGAACCTGTTCGAATACGCGGTCTCCGACGAGGCTCCGCAGGAACCGGATGCAGCCGACATGTCCGTGGACGACATCCTCAATCTGCGTGCCGGCGAGCCGACGACGTTCTTCCACGCGCGCAATGTCACCGACCGTGCCGATGCTCTGCACCAGGCGGAACGTCAGACCTTCACGCCGGAGCATGCCGACAAGTCGGAACTCGAAGATGCATTCCCCTCGGTCTCCTTGGTTCAGGAAACCGTCGTGGCCGCGGACAAGCCCCGCGACCTGTTCGCCGACGCCGCAGCGCAGGCCGAGGCTGAAGCTGAGATCGAGGCCGATGCGGCCGATTCCGCTGATGCGGCTGCGACCGATGCCGAGGTGGCTGCCGTCTCAACCGAGACAGCCGCTCAGCCCTTGGAAGCATCCCATGACGGTAACAAGAACAACCTGATTCCGGTGGACAAGCTGTTCAGCGCGCGCCCCAACACGCCAATCGCCGTCGCTCTGCCCGACAGGAACGACACTGGCGATAACACAGGCAACGTTGACAAGGCTGACAATGCGGCTGACGCGTCCGCCCAGGAACAGACGCAGTCCGCCGAACAATCGCAGATGGCGGAACAGCCCACATCGGAAACTGCCGAACAGCAGCCCGCCGAACAGCAGTCGAAGCCGATGCACGCTACGCAGCCGCAGACGGAACAGCCGGGAACGGTGACCGCGGAAGACGACGACGAGCGGTTCCGCCCGCAAAACAGCCAATCGCAGCCCGCGCCGGACGAAACCGCCGCATTCAAGCCGATCTTCGAACCGGGATCGGTATTCGACCGTGTGTCCAAAGGCGGCCTCGCCAAGCAGGAGCAGACCATCGAGGTCGACGGCCTGACCTCCGATGACGCCAAACGCACGGATGATTTCACAGTGCAGTTCCAGATGGCGCGTCATCCGGAACTGTTGCCGTTCCTCGCCATGAACCCATCCCTATACGATGACCTGTACGCGTGGTTGGGCGCATTGGGCAACCAAGACATCGATGCGGCTTTGGCACACAATCCGGGATATGAGGAATACCGCAAGGCAGTAGGGAAGTGAGTCGGTATATGAGCGAAAACGAAGAGACGGCCACCGCGTTGGACCGTATCCGCGGATGGCGTGAGGAGTATCGCCTTGGTCTGGCACCATCCCCGCTTGAGGATGTGACGCAACTGAGCGCCCAGCTTGACCTGACGCATGCGCACCCATCGGGCATCGCGCAGCTGTTCGCCAAAGGACACGTCACCTTGGACTCGTTGTTCCGAGACAACGGCATGCTGCGCGCCGCGGGCAGGCGTGTGGAACGCGTGCTCGACGACCGTGACGCGAAAAGCCGTGTCAGCGGCGTCGGCGAACTCTCCTTGGTGGTCGGCGTGGCCATTTGGAAAGGCAACCAGATGCCGGTGCTCATGTATCCGGTCGAAGTGCGCAAGGAAGGCCGCAACATCGAGAACGGCACCGTCATCGCGTTCACCGGACGAGTGCGTCTGAACGCGGCCTTCGCCGCCGTGATGCGTGAAAACAACGTGACATTGGACGAGACCAAGCTCTTCGATGGTTCGAATTACGAAAGCGGCACCCCCGAAACGTCCGCGGTGTTCGCGGCCATCACAGCGCGCGCGTCCAGCGTTTTCCCCGATTTCGAAATCGAACGTCACATCATCCTCGGCTGCTTCATGGACCCGTCCTCGCAGATGCTGGTGGAAAGTCGCCAGATCATCAACCAGCTGTCCCAAGGCCCGACAGGCAACACCGTCCTGGACGCGCTCGCCGGGAACAAGGAAGCCGCGGACGCGCTGAAAGACGCGCAGATTCCCGAATACAGTCCGTTCGACGCCGATCCCCATGGCGAATACGAGATTGGCGATGTTGACAACACCGTCCGATACGCGGCGCAGCTGGCCGCATCCGGGCATTCGATTTTCGTGGACAGCGCGATCAGCGGCAACACGGCCGAACAGGCCGCGGCAATCGCCTCCCGTTGCGTGATGAGCGGACACAGCGTGCTGTACGTGCCGTGCGTCACCGACCAAAAGCGCCGTTTCATGCAGACGATCGCGGCCAACGAGATGAGCGGCCAATTGCTGGACATCGCCGATGACGGCGCCAATGCGGCAATCGACCGTCAGCTGATAGCCGCAGTCGGTTTCCAATCCGGCGTCGCGACTTCGCGTTTCGACCAGATCTCCGACGAACTGGTGGGCGTACGCTCCCGCCTGGCCCGCTATCTGGGCGACCTGCATGGCGTCAGCCAGGAATGGGGCGTGTCCGCATACCAGACCATCCAGAACCTCGCACAAATCGCCGTCCTGCCCACGCATCCGACCACGCATGTGCGTCTGGCCAAGCAGTCCGCCCATTCCATCGCGGACAAGATGGAGGAATGGGCCCAGAAGCTGTATCGCGCGGGAGAACTCGGCGAATACACCATCGGCGCGCAGGACACCGCCTGGTACAAAGCCTCCCTGTATTCCGAAGAGGAAGCGGTCAGCGCATACCAGCGTGTGGTCGAGCTGCTGCGCAAGGTGCTGCCCGCCACCCGCAAACAGGTGTCCAGCACCGTGCAGACCTGCGGCTTCCCGATTCCCACCACCGCGCAGGAGTGGGGACGCCAGGTCATGGTGCTCAAGAACCTGCGCCGCGTGCTCGACGTCTTCCAGCCGGAAATCTTCGAACGCGACATCGATTCCATGATCGAGGCCACCAAGCCCAAGGCCCAGCGCAAGGCCGAAGGCAGCTCCATGGGATTCTGGGAACGTCGCCGCCATATCAAGGAGGCCAAGTCGATGCTGCGCGTCGGCGCGCAGGTGGAGAACCTGCATGAGGCGCTGCTCGTGGTGGCCAAGCAGGCCGAACAGTGGCACATGTTCGTTCCTCACGGCGGATGGCCGGTGCTGCCCGCCAAACTCGACGACATCATCAACACGCAGGACCAGCTGACGAACGATATGACCGCGTTGAACGTGGCGCTCGCCACCACACCGCAGGGCGGCAATCTGGACACCGTCGACCTCAACCAGGTGGAAGAGCGTCTGAAGGCCCTGTATGACGACAAGCAGGCGTTGGATACGCTGCCGGAACGCGCCCGTCTGGAACGTGAGTTCCATTCGGCCGGTCTGGATGAGCTTGTGGCGGACCTGAGCAACCGCGGCGTGCCGAACGACGCCGTGGCCGGAGAACTGCAGCTGGCGTGGTGGACCACGGCTTTCGAAGACATCGTGAAGTCCTCCGCCATCATTTCCAACCAGGATGGCTCCGCCATGCAAAGCGCCGCCGACCGATTCACCCAGGTGGATGTCGAACACGTGCGTTCCATCGGACCGATGGTCGCCCAAGAGTCCGTACGCCGTCTGTGCGACATGCTTTTCTCCCGCACGCAGGAAGCCAATCTGCTGCATACCACGCTTGCCGGTTCCCGAAACGTGCCGTTGAACAGGCTGCGCAGGGAGCATCCGCAGATTTTGGCCGCGGCAAAGCCGATTCTGGTGGCAACGCCAGCCACGCTCGCTGCCATCACCGACCCGGCGCCGCTTGCCGATACCGTCATCATCGATACGGCCGCGCATATTCCGTCCATCGAGCTGCTCAGCATCATCGCCCGCGCGAAGCAGGTCGTGGTGATCGCGCACCGCAAGACCGTCACATCCGATGGCCTGCAGCGACTGATCGCACTGCTGCCAAGCGTGAAGATAACCGACAGGCCGGTTCGCCGTGCGCCGAAGCTCAACGCCTTCCTCGAATCGGAAGGATACGGCTCCGTGCCGTGCGATGTGGCGCGTGAAGGATACCAAGGCGAAGTCGCGTACCATTTCGTGCCGGACGCCAACGGTGTGCCGGTCATCAATTCCGGCCTGGTCGAATCAAGCCAGCAGGAGATCGACGAAGTGGTGAATATCATCCGCAAGCGCGCGGCCGGTTTCACCATCGTTCCCGCATCGTATGTGCTTACCGTGGTGGCGCTCACGCACACGTTCCGCATCCGTCTGGGTGCCGAGCTCAAGTCGCTTGCCAACAAAGACAAGGCCATGGGCATGTTCCTGCGCCACGTGCGCATCGTGGACATCGTCGATGTGGCCGGCGCCCACGCCACCGACGCGATTCTTGCGATGTGCTACGCCAAGACCTCGCACGGCAGGCTGCTGCAGCAGTTCGGCGCGCTGGAATCCGACGGCGGCCGAGGCATGCTGCTGGACGCTTTGGCGGTACCGGACCGTCATCTCGACATCGTCTCGTCCTTCGCATCCGACGATATGGACGACGAGCGACTGCATCAGGATGGTCCGAAGGCGCTCAAAACCGTGCTGCGTTGGGCCGAACAGCTTGATGACAGCATGGTTCGCCCGGCGATCAAGGAGTCCGGAGAGAACGTGCTCTTCAACGATCTCGCCGAGAGGATCCGCGAACGCGGCTTGGACGTGGCCGTCGATTACGGTTTCGATGACGGACTCAAACTGCCGTTGGTGGTTGGTCTGAAAGGCGAGCCGTTCGCTTTGGCCGTGCTCACCGATGACGCGCAGTTCATGGGACTGCAATCCACCAGGGAACGCCATCGCGTGCTGCTGCAGGACATCGAATCGCTTGGCTGGTCGGTGATGACGGTATGGAGCGTCGGCGCGTTCGTGAACCCCGATAAGGAAGTCGACCGCATCGTGGCACGACTGGGAAGCCTGTACCGGGAGGAACGGTGAGCGCCGAGCATATCGAAAACGTCATGGAGCATGACGATTCGCAGACCCAGTCCGAGACGCACTCCACACCCAGTTATTCCGCCACGCGGCGGACCGCACGCAAGCATAAGCGCGTGGTCCGCCAAGGTACGGAACTGTTCGATGCCGATGGCGTCAAACTCGAACCTTCGGACGTGCTCACCAAGCGCCAACGCGAGGCGGATGACGACAAGCGCATCCTAAACGAGCTTCCGCCACATTGGGCGGTCTTCTCCGAACGCGGCCGCTGATACGTCCAGCCGGGTGCCAGCTATCGATTAGGATTATCAGCCATTAATTGATGGTGGCGATGACCGCACTGTATTCCTGAACCCGCAACACGACGGCCGCCTCATTGGGCGGCATGGCGAACACCGCGATGGTATTGCCTTGCGCATCCTTAGCCGGTTTGCCGGTCAGCAGCGCTTCGGCGCAGATCGTGCGTAACTGCGCATCCACACCACCGTCCGGCATATCATTAGCCATGCCGGACGGCGTTTCCGTACCGTTCGGCATATCCGCGACATTCGGTGTGCCGGACTGCATCTCAGCATCTGTCATGGTGGCGCTGGAAAGTGTCACCTTGTCTCCGGGAATCAAACCGCCGGCCACACTTGCCAAACGCACTTCGATACTCGTATGGCCCTGCGGCACAACGGGGGACGCACGGGCCATGCCCGACATAAGCACATCGTGCGCGCCGATGCCCACCTGTGCGATCAAGCCGACGGCGTCGTCAAGCGTATGGAAGGCGTTGCTCAGCGAGCCATCGCTCGGCGCCTCACGTAACTCCACGTCTTCGCGTGTGATGGCCGTGCCTTTGGCGACATTCCGCACCGCGACCACAATAGGCTGCGTGGCGATGGCTGCGCGTACGCATTGCAGCGTGGCGAATACCGTCAGGCCAGCGCACAATGCGGCGAGGAACCGATGCAGGCGTGCGTTGCTTCGTCTGGCTTCCAACGATGCGGCAGTCGAACCATGACGGTCTCGTTGCAGACGCGTCGTGCGCGCGGTCCGTCCTTCCGAAGCCGTCGATGTGCGCAAACTCGAATGTGGCCGGCGGTCCATCAAGGAATGAAAAAAGGTCATCAGGCATGCATGATGACCTGATTGTTATGACCACGGCAAGCGGAATCCGGGGTTGTGGTCGGAGAATGGGAGTTATCCACAATCTCCGGCGTGTCGCGTTGGATTCCGCGCCTGTGGGTCACTTGGATTTGTCGGTGCGGTAGAAGCCGGACCCCTTGAACTCGATCGGCACCGCGGAATAAACCTTGCGGACCTGCTCCTCGCCGCATTCCGGGCATACGGTGATCGGATCGTCGGTGAACGACTGCTGCTCGGTGAAGTCGTAGTTGCAGTTCTTGCAACGGTAATGGTAAGTAGGCACGATATCCTCGCTTTACGCACAATCCCAAATTTCTTAACGGGACATATCCTAGTACGTTCCCTGAGACGGCCCCGCAACCGTCCTATCCTCGGACATCGGCATAACCATCCGGCGTGAGCACGCCGTCGACGGGAATATCATGCGGCTCATGCGGCACGGTCTCGTCGGTCGGCTCCCAAGGCCAGCAAACGGCGACCACGCGCGCGGTGCTGCTACGATGCTCCAAAGCGCGGTCGTACCAACCGCCGCCGCGCCCCAATCGGAAACCATGTTCGTCCACAGCGAACGCTGGCACAATGATCAGCTCGGCCGAAGTGAGAACTTCCGGTCCTTCCGCTGCGTTTTCCGGCTCCTGCGGGCGATGTGTGTTGATGGAACCATCAGCATTGCGCTGGTCGCGCAGATCGTCAAGACCGTTCAGCTCACTCCAGCCGACTTCCATGCCAGCACCCAGACGCGGAACCAAAACACGGCAATCCGTGTCGAACATCGCTTCGAGCAACGGCATCATCGATATTTCACTGCCCATCGAGGCGAAGGCCGCGACGGTCGATCGCGGTCGAATCAACGACGCTTCCAATGCGTGTTCGGCAAGCAGTCGTCCCGCTTCGCGACGCTGGTCGGCGGACGTCCGCTTTCGTCGTTCGATCGCAGCCGCGCGCCAATGCCGTTTCAGCTCGCGTTGTTGCTTATACATGTCCATATCGTTCGTTGTACCACGGTTCGATTGCGTGGAAAACGGAACATGGGGTATGGGTGGGGCACAATGGAAGGGTGACGATTTTGCAATCCTTGAGCGACATGATGCGTCGTCCGGGGAATAATTCCTTTGAAATGCCGGAATTCATCCAATCGCACAGCATGCGCGTCCCGGTGAGTCTGCGCCCGTTGACGGGTGCCGACTATGACGAGTGGAACGAGGTTCGCTGGCGCAACGATGCCTGGCTCAAGCCGTGGGAATCCGGCGATCCGCTGCACGGCGCGCCCATCACCTACAAGGAATGGATGAAACAACTGCGGCGCAACGAACGGGCCGGTACCGGTGCCGTGTTCGCCATCGAACAGCATGGCCGTATCGTCGGGCAGATCTCGTTGGGCGCGATCTGCTACGGCGCGATGCGTTCCGGCGTGGTCGGCTATTGGGTGGACGAGCGTTGCGCCGGGCGTGGTTACGCGCCGATGGCGGTGGCGCTGTTGGCGGATTGGGCCATGTTCGACCCGGCCGGACCTCGACTGCATCGCATGGAAATCGACATTTTGCCGGAAAACAAGCGGTCCCGTGCCGTCGCACGCAAGGTCGGAGCAACGTTGGAGGGGGTGCGGCGCGCGTATATGTACGTCAACGGCCAATGGCGCGATCATGAAAGCTACGTATTGATGGCCGAGGACGCGCCAAACGGTTTCACCGCGCGTCTGATGACAGGGAATTCACCCTCCTGATTCGACACGCCGGGGAGGACTCGCCTCGAATGTCGGAATGTCACCTATTCTTATGACATATGGGTTATGAATCGTTAAGCACGGTGGTCGTGCTTGCGATCGTTGTCATCCTGATGCTCATTTGGTTGCCCAGACGGACGATTAAAGGCATGAAGAGGGTGATCGAACATCGCGAGGACCGCTTTTCACCGTCGTTGCATCTGGTGGATGCCGACAGCGGAACGCGATTTTCCGATGAGACCGTCGCGGCAGCGAAAGGGGTACTGATGCAGTCCACAGAGGCGCACAAAGGCGCAACATCCGAAGAACGGATCGCGGAAATTCGCGCCCTTCGTCACGCCGCGGTCCGCAGGAGGCGCGCCATCGCCGTCTCATTGCTGACAATCACGGTCGTTGTGCTGGTCTGTGCGTTCGCACTGCACTTCAGCCCGCTGTTCGCGCTCATTCCGGCCGCGTTGCTGGCCGCGGTGCTCGCGTTGGGTGTGCGTGCGTCCAAGCAGGCCGTGGCGTGGGAGCGGAAGGTCGCCAGATACCATGCCAAGGTGAAGAAGCGTGCCGCCGCCGAACGCAAACGTGCGCAGGCGGAGCAGGCGGAACGTGCCAGACTGCGCGCGCAGGAGCTGGCCGAGGCCCGCAAGGTCGCCGACGAGCAGTTGAAGACCGATGTCGTTTCCGAGGGGGAGATTCGCCAGGCGATCGCCCGCGGCAAGGCCGATCGGGACGCCGCGGTGAAACGGCGCAAGGAAGAGATGTCTTCCAAGGAAGAGACGCAGACTGCCGAGAAGGCCGTCGACCAGACAGCCGAACGTGCGGATGCCGCGCCCGCTGACGTCAAGGAAGTGGGACTGTCCATCCACGATGAGCGAGGCAATATGGCCGAAGAAGCCAAAACCGTTGCCGTCAAGTCCACGCAGGACTTGATTTCCTTCTCGTTGGGTGCGCCTCGCGACGGTGCCGACGTTGAGGTGGATGCTCCGGAAAGCAGGGAGATCAAATCCACCAAACAAGTGGCCAAGGCCGTGCCCGTCGAAACGCCTTCCGACGAGGCTGAGCCGTTGATTCCGCCAAGCGACGCAATGGGCAGCATGGATGCCGATGAGGCCGCCGCCCGCGTGGATGAGGGCGTGCACCTCAGAGAGGTCGACGTTCCGGGATTCCACGATGCCGAAGTATGTGCCGATGTGGAGGCTCCGGATGTGACTTCGGACTCTCTGGGCACCGGCCTGGAGGCCATTCTGGCCCGTCGTAGCGCCTGACGAAACGCTTGAACCGTTTTTTACAAAGCCTGGAACCGCATGGTTTCAGGCTTTTTTGATAATTTCTCTCAGAGCGTTAGCACTCGAGTTGGCAGAGTGCTAATAATCGCGCTAGGATAAGTCACAGCGCGAAAGGACGACGCCGTAAGTGATCGTCAGCCTCTTGCTAGCGGGTCCCGGCGCGGTAAGTATCGATTTCTCTTTAGAAAGAGGAGGTCCACAGTGTCGATCTCACTCACACCGTTGGAAGACAAGATCATCGTCAAGCAGGCGGAAGCCGAGACCCAGACCGCTTCCGGTCTGTTCATTCCGGACAATGCCAAGGAGAAGCCGCAGCAGGGTGAAGTCCTGGCCGTCGGCCCCGGCCGTCGTGACGACAAGGGCGAGCGCATCCCCATGGACGTCAAGGTCGGTGACAAGGTGCTGTACTCCAAGTACGGTGGCACCGAAGTGCACTACGAGGGCGAGGACTACCTGATCGTCTCCTCTCGTGACGTGCTCGC
>ENA-UOJA01003121-UOJA01003121.1-human-gut-metagenome-genome-assembly--contig:-C19-NODE-3121-length-10265-cov-5.997356_pt1 | contig 10265 bp, 7 predicted proteins | sample MGYA00242337_ERZ723884 | MGnify/ENA metagenome assembly ERZ723884
AATATGAGTAAGAAGAATTTATCCTTATTGATGGACGGCTTCATGGGTGAAGCCAATCAAGCAGAACTGGCAAAGGAACAGCCTAAGGAAAAAGCTGTTGAACAAGTCGCAGAACAAGCGGAACAGCCAGCAGCTCAAGATGATAAGCAGGAAATTCCGAAGGCAGCACCTGCAAAAGCATCTTCTAAGCAGGAAACAACCGAAACGGCTGCTCCCGAGCAACTGAAGTCCAAACTGGATGCCAAACGCAGGGAGAATGTGGGTCGCCCCAAGAAAGGAGAAACAGCCAAAAGTGTCAAGAAGCCCCAGGAAATCCGCGCCACCTTCATCGTGGATCCGGATTTGGTTCGCAAAGTGAAGTACATTTCCCTCGTGGAAGGCATCCTCTTGAAGGATGTTATCTCCGAAGCGCTGAACAACTATGTGGATGCCTGGGAGGAGAAGAACAAGAAAATCCGGTTGCCGAAGGCGAAGTGATAACATGCAAAAACGGAGCAAACTGTTACAGCCTGCTCCGTTTTGTTTGTTCGCTTTCTTGGTTTTCAAATCTACTGAATACTGACTATCACATATTACTCGCAATCAAATAATTGTTTGAAATGTTCCTTTATATCCGGAGATAGTCTTCCCTCTGGTTCGCTGGTAGGGATTTGCTGGAAGTCCAGGAACTCCAGGTCTTTGTTTTTGCAGCTCAATGGCCCCTGGATATTGGTCAGGATAAAAATCGTAGTGTCATCGTCAAACATTAAATCCACCGGTTCAACATCCAGAAATTTAGCGGCTTCATATTCTCCCCGTGCCATCACTTTCATGCGATACAACCTGGTCTTTCTTCCTGCGGGACAAAGGAAGATTACCTCGTCATTCTTTTGAGGAAGGTCTTTCAGCGATATGGGGAATCCACCCCATTGAAACTCTACAGATCCGAGATTTTCAAGTTCATTCGAAATGCCCTTAAAGTCATCTTTGTTTACTTTCACAGCAAAGGTGTTGCAGGATAGGGCTTCCATATCTTCCAGTTCTTCGTCACTTTGGACATAGATAGTCATGCGTAGACGCTCTTTCATGGTGCCATTCATTTTCTTTGTAGTCAGTTCAGCAATGAAAGTATTGTGCAAGCCTTGGTCCATCAATTGAGCAATCAGTTCGTTATCGCTTTGGGGAACGTAGCCGATGATGTATTCGAAATCGAAATTCTCAGGGTCACCTTCATAGTCTCCGGCAAAGGCTATGGCAACTGCATTGAAATCATGCTTGTTGTTGTAATCACGAATCAGTACCAATTGTTCTCCTTCATCTACATCTTCCCACCATTCTTCCGGATTATATCTGTTCCATCTGCTGATGGCACATTCCTTGAAGAAAAACCGTTTTCTTCTTTTAAAGGGAGTGTCTTTCAGAACTGTTTTTCCCGGATTTTCCAGTTGTTTCCAGATATTTTCATACCAGTCAATATGGTCAATGCCTTGTCTTTTCAATTGCTCCTGCAAGGTATTCCAGTCATTATCCGCTTTGACTGTTACTTCCGAACAATTGTCATCACAGGTACAATCAGTTGGCTGGTAGCTTAACTTGTATTGCTTGGCAATCTCTTTTATGATTGCTTTTATCACATTGCTTTTATCTATCTTGTTCATGGTGAATGGTTGTATTGAATTTATCGAATCAGCTCGTTGAGCTTGTCCTCTCTGACAATTTTAGGCTGCGCCTTACCTGCCAGAATCAGTACTTTCTTGCCGTTGCGGTAGATATGGAGTTGTCGACTGCGTACCACTGCAGTGATTTCTTTATCCTCCTGTATGGCTTTCCATATCGGATAGTATTCACCTCCCTGTAGAAACAGCTTCTTTTGAAGGTGGGAACACATATTGGTAGTATCAATGGTCATCATGGTTGTCATTCATTTTCGTTTTAATGGTAGGTTGTTCCTTTCCGTAGCTTTCGCTGGGTTCGGCGGCTGCTTCCATAACAGGTTCATTCATCGGATAAATCTTGCCCAACTTCTTCTCCGTGGGTTTTGCCAATTCTGGATTCAGACGCTCCTTCAGTTTCGTGTTCCGTTTCAGCACCGACATGTTGCGGATGGCAAAAGAGAGCGCCTTTTTGGTACCGATGAGCACGCAAATCTTCTTGGCACGGGTGATGCCCGTATAAATCAGGTTACGCTGAAGCATAACATAGTGTGTCATAAGAACAGGCATCACCACGATGGGATATTCCGATCCTTGCGACTTGTGAATGGTCGTAGCGTAGGCCAGTGTCAACTCATCCAGTTCTGAGGCTTCGTATTCTACCAGACGCTCCTCAAAGTTCACCAGCAGCGTACGTTCCTCCATATCCACCGATTCCACATAGCCGAGGTCCCCGTTGAACACATCCTTGTCGTAGTTGTTGCGCAGCTGCATCACCCGGTCGCCCTGACGGAAGGAATAGCCGCCCCGGTTCAAGGCAATCTGGGAAGGATTCAGTGCATTTTGCAGAGCCATGTTCAGATTGGCAGCACCCACCACACCCCGTTGCATGGGAGTCAGTACCTGAATGTTGCTCACCCTTTGGCTGTAGGCTTTCGGCAGTCTACTCTTCACTAGATTGACGATGTCCTCCGCCACTTTTTCCGGCTCCTCCTGCTGGATGAAGAAGAAGTCCGTCTGCTTGCCGTTGCTCGTATCAGGGAAACGTCCCTGGTTGATAGCATGGGCACTCATTACGATGCGGCTGGTTTGTGCCTGACGGAAAATGCGGGTCAGCCGGATGACCGGAATCTTTTCACTCTCAATGATGTCGCGCAACACGTTGCCGGCACCTACACTCGGCAACTGGTCGATGTCGCCCACGAAGACCACGCGCATGGAAGAGGGGATGGCCTTCATCAGGTTGTTCATCAGGATGATGTCAATCATCGAACACTCGTCCACAATCAGTGCGTCCCCTTCCAGGGGATTCTCATCGTTCCGCTTGTAGCCGTCTTTCGGATTGAACTCCAGCAGCCGGTGAATGGTCTTGGCCTCCATGCCGGTGGCTTCGCTCATACGTTTGGCTGCCCGCCCCGTAGGAGCCGCCAGCAGAATGCGGAGTCCCATATGCTTCAAAGCCGCAATGATACCCTGCGTAGTGGTCGTCTTACCGGTACCCGGTCCACCCGTCAATACCATCACCTTTGAACGGATGGCTTCCTCGATGGCTTGCAACTGCACCTCGTCATATTCAATGCCTGTTTCCTTCGATAAAGCCTGCACATCCATCTTCTTGGCAAAGAGATCCTGTCCTGATTCACGGAGCAAAGCCTGCAGCCTGTTGGTCGTACCTACTTCGGCAAAATAGAAAGGCGGCAGATAGATGGCTTCGTCTTCCAACTTCAAGTCATCCGTCTGCACCATATTACTCAAAGCCTCACGGATAGGCGCTTCGTCCGCTTCCAGCAATTCCAACGCTGCTTTGACCAACTGTTCCTCTTCAGCATAGACATGCCCTTCGTTGGCCAGCTGATTCAAGGTATAGATGATGCCACTCTTACAGCGGCGCAGGTCGTTCTTTTCGTAGCCCATCTTCGCTGCAATGCTGTCGGCCGTCTTGAAGCCGATGCCCCAGATGTCGTCTGCTAGTCGGTAAGGGTTCTCCTTTACCTTGTCGATGCTTTCCTTGCCGTACTGGCGGTAAATCTTGGCCGCATAGGCCGTACTGACACCATACCCCTGCAGGAAAAGCATCACATTCTTGATGTCCTTCTGCTTCTCCCAACTCTCGCGAATCTTCTCCACGCGTTTTTTTCCGATGCCCGGCACCTCGTAAAGCCGTTCGATGTCTGTCTCGATCACATCGATGGTTTCCAGACCAAACTGACGGACGATGAGTTGGGCAAATTTCGGACCGATGCCTTTTACCAGTCCGCTTCCCAGATATTTCTCGATGCCATAGACTGTGGCCGGCATTACTTCCTCCCACGATTGGCATACGAACTGGCTGCCGTAGCGTTTGTCCACCTTCCAGTCGCCCTCACACAACAGCACACTTCCGGCAGGCACCTCCAGCAGGTTGCCCACCAGTGTCACCAGGTCGTCATAGCCTTTGACCTTGACCCTCATTACCGAATACCCGTTCTCGGGATTCTGGTAGGTTATTCGTTCTACTACGCAGCGAAGTCTGAGCATAATATTTCGTTAAAACAGATTTGAACTTAGCAGACTAGCAAGGAATATGGTGCTTGTTGCAATATTCGATAACCTCCTCTTGAGTGTCGAATCCTTTGTCACAGAACTTTTGTAGTCCTCCCTTTACATCTTCAATGAACTCTTTTTGTGCATTGAGGACACTAGTTGCTTTATTAATAAAACTTTTATAGTCTGCATTTATTCGGCAGAGTTTATCTATGGTATAATAGTCCAACTCATTTCTACGAGCTGGGAAGAGTTCTTTAGTTGCATCTGTATAAGGAGATAATAGGATGATTCCTATACCAAAGGCTCGGTTGAGACGGGCTATCTCTTCCATCAGATCTTCATTGATTTCAAATGCAATCAAGTACCCATAATTGGCCCAACTGCTGTTGGAGAGGGCTTGAAAGAAATACTCCTTCAGTTGGTGGTCGTTTTCAATCGTACGCTTTAGTTCATACGAATGCAAAGCGATGTACTCTTTGGTCTCTGTAGCTTTCAGCAAGGAACGGGTTGCAGTCTCTTGAAACTCGTGAAATTCTACGCCCACCATATCAGGATGCACCCACTTTTGAGCTTGGTCTGCACTTTTGAAGCTATTCTCATGGAAAATGGTCTTGGAATAGATACTTTTGCTGAGAAGATAGTTAGTAAGGAGTCGGTGCAGACTGCGTTCTTTGTACATTTCTACTTTTGCTTGAACAACCGGTGCAATAAATGGCTTTTCGTTACTTATCAACTGTTCCAACTCTTCAGTATATTTAGTGATGTTACAGCAAGTACCGATTGAGCCTGTGGAGTTTTGCAGACTTTTAGACATGCTTTGTCTGGGAATGGTAATATTTAGCCATTGCACTTGTCTACGATGTGGAAGAGCTTGATTGGGAACATAGTGGTAGTTCCCGGTAATCTCTGCCACACAATAACCACCTTCTCCATTGGGAGCAAGAACTATGTCACCTATCTTTAGTCCATAGCATACAGTCCAAAGAAATCCAATGGATGTTCTAGCTGTACCCATAGATTTCTCAGGATTGCATTCTAAATATTTGGCAATCATATGATGCCGCCAGCTATTTTCATCATTGTGAGGATAGGATGTTAAATCCTCCTCTTTTATAAAGTTGACCCCGATGTAGTTGTGTTCAAGGCAGTCTTGAATGTACTTTCCACCTTCACCTAACATGATACGATTATATTGTCTCATTTTATGATAGTCAATCATTTAACGGTATATTTACTCTTCATTATCTGCCCAAAGTTCGCATTGACGCATTACAACTTCAATAGCATTTTGTGCTTCTTCTGGTGGATAATGGTACTTCTTTAGAAGACGTTTTATCATCGTTCGCATTTTAGCGCGAGCTGTTTCCTTTTGTCTCCAATCCAAAGTACGGTTTTTCCTGAGTGCATCTGTGATCTCTCTTGCCATGGCGACCAGTTGATTGTTTTCGTAGAAATCCTTGACGGCCCGAGGTCGTGTCAACGCATCGTAGAATGCCTGCTCTTCATCAGATAAACCAAGAGCATTACCTTCTTCTGCGTGTTGCTTCATTAACTTAGCCATTTCCAGAAGTTCCTTTATCACTTCTTCATTGGAAATCATACCACGGAGATATTCAGCCAAGCGTTTATCTAACATTTCACTGAACAATTCAGCTTGTGTTAGATTCTTTTTTTGATGTTTTTTGATATGTTGAGCAAGTAACTTTTTCAACATTTCAATAGCTAGATTCTTCTCCTTCATATTGGCAACATCATTCAAGAATTGCTCATCAAAGAGAGAAAACTCTTCCCCTTTAGTATTGATAATTTCTACAACACCATCTGATTGAATCGCAACTTTAAGCAATTCTGAGATGCGTTCGTCTATTATCTTCCGTGTGATAGGAGCCTTACTGGTCAAGCGGATAAATAAAGTACGTACAGCTTCAAAGTATGCTTCTTCAAATTTTTCTTCCGGTGTCAGAATACTGCGACAAATTGTTGCTGCTTGCATCATACGTTTGCTATATTCTGAGAATACCTCACTTACGGGAGTCAGTACAGGATCACAGTGCACATGTATGATGTTACCATTCTCATCATACATGGTTCGTTCGCTTGGGCAGCCGGGCACCATCCGATCGGGAATCAGCAATGTATCCAGTCCTTCTCGAATGAGTCTGCTTCTTTGTAGATTGGTACATGTCGCAAATGTGGAGTAATCCACTAAATCACTTATACACAAACGGCACATGCTGATTGCTTCCAGAAATTGTTCATAAGCAGTTTGCTTGATGTCTTGATTCCCGAAGTTCTTTTTGTCGCGCCCTGTGTAATCGTGCATGGCTTTCTTTAATGCTCCAGCAATGCCGATATAATCCACCACAAGTCCTCCAGATTTTTCTGGGAAAACACGGTTTACTCTGGCAATGGCTTGCATCAGATTGTGCCCCTTCATGGGCTTGTACACATACATGGTAGCCAAGGAAGGCACATCAAATCCAGTCAACCACATATCCACTACGATTGCAATCTTCATCTTGGAGCTGTTGTCCTTAAAGTCGCGGGCAAGTTGCTCCTTGTGTGCTGCACTCCCAATAATATCAGCCCATTCTACGGGATCTTGATTGCCGCTTGTCATGACAACCCCTATGATTTCTTTCCAGTCAGGACGTAGCTCGCATAATTTACGATAGATATCAATACCTGTGGCACGATCTATGGCTACTATCATGGCTTTTCCTGTGAGATGATTTTTTCTACATTCTTCATAATGTTGTACCAAGTCGCGACACAATGTATCTATGGTTTCCGGGGCTCTAAGCAGTGCATGCAAGCGAGCATTTTCTTGTTTGCTACGTTTTAAATCTTCATCGCTGGCTCCTTCTTCGGCTAATTTGTCATATTCTTGATCCAACAGTTTCATTGTTTCTGCATCCAGATCAAGTTTTATAAGTCGGCTTTCGTAGTACACTGGAACCGTTGCACCATCTTCTACAGCTTGCGTCATGTCATAGATGTCAATGTAATTGCCAAACACTTCACGAGTGTCGTGATCATCTGCTTCAATAGGTGTACCGGTGAAGCCTATAAAAGAAGCTCCCGGCAGAAGTTTACGAACGATGGCAGCAAAACCCAGTTTCAATTCTCCGGTTTCGGTATCTACCTTGGTTTGGGTGTTACTCTGACTACGGTGTGCTTCATCACTTAAAACTATAATATCTTTGCGTGTAGTAAGCGGAGTCTTTCTGTCCTTGAACTTTTGTAAGTTGGCAAAGATGATTCCACGGCTTTGGCGGGTTTCCAGTAATTCATACAGGTGTTCTCCATCTTTTGCCATCACAGGCTGTTGACGCAAATAATCACAGCAAGCGCTAAACGTGCCATAAAGTTGTTCGTTTAAGTCCAAGCGGTCCGTTAGCACCAGAATGGTTGAACTCAAAAGATTATGTAGCAATTGATGGGCATAAAAAACCATACTTAGGCTTTTTCCTGATCCTTGCGTATGCCAAAATACACCAATTTTACCATCTTGACGTTTGATGGCTTCTTTGGTGCATTCCATTGCTTTCTTTACAGCAAAATATTGGTGATAACCGGCAAGGATTCGTGCTTTCTTGTCGGTACCCATTGCCATCGTGAAGTGGGTGATAATATCCACTAACCGTTCTTTCTTAAACATGCCGTTGAAGAGCGTTTCAAAATCAGCAACGGATGTGCTTTCGTAGCTGCCATCAGTGGTTTTCCACTCCATGAAACGGTCAAGAGGAGCAGTGATACTTCCCACTCTGGTATCAGCCATGTCACTAATGACGCATAGTTGACAAGCCGTAAATAGTTGAGGAACACGGCGCATGTAGTTTTGTAGCTGTAGCCAAGCTTCTTCACTGTTCGTTACTTCTCTGGTTGGCGATTTGAGCTCTACAACTGCAATAGGCAGACCATTGATGAACACAACAATGTCTGCGCGCTTGGTGTTAGTTCCGTTTACAATTGTCCACTGATTCACTACGGTAAAGACATTATTGTCTATATTTTCTTGATCTATCAGCTTCAAGTGGTCACAGCGTATTTGACCATCACTGGCGCGATAGCTTACATCTAAACCTTGTTGTAACCATTCTGTCATTTTTATATTAGCTGACAGAAGCGGCTCATTTTGAATAGTATGCAATTGACGCATGGCTTCTTCTATCGCCAGTTGTTTCGTGGCTCCGTTAATAACAAGCAGCTGCTTTCTAGTAATGCAGGATATTGATACATCCTCTAGGTCACGAGCTGTTTCTTGTTCTAGCTCTGGTCCATAACGGTAGTCGTAGCCCATTTCCTTGAACAAATCAAGAATGGTTTGTTCATACGAATCTTCAGTATAATGATATGTGTTCATAATCAAAGTATTATATATAGTTATATGTTGTCGGTTTCACGATTTCCTACGCTGCCGTAGATTTTAAATTATCATTTATACGGCGGTTGAGGGCGATTTTATTATCAAGAGAAGCTAGGATGGCTACCATCTTCTTTTGAACGCTCAGTGACGGTAATAGTATTTCCGTATCTTCGAGAATTTTTGTAGAAATATTAGCCTGACTTGCGCTTCCTGTTGCTTTAGATGCTAATGAATAAAGATTTTCGTATTGTCTGAAATAATAGTAAACATATTGTGGGACAACATTATTACATTGAATTATCTTACATGTTCGTTGATTTAGATAAGCTGGTATATCATGTGTATATAGAGATACACGACCAACCCAGCTATTTGCATTTTGTTTACTTACTGGATCTCCTGTTAATGCGAATATAACATCCCCCTTGTTGACCAATATTTTAGACAAAATCTCGTTTGGTTCGTCGGAAATGGATACAGTGTCTTCGAAAAACTTAACTAAGCCATTCTTTAATTCTTTTATCCTAATGATTTTGTATTTACCATCGTAGAGGAATTTAGAGGATTTAAATGCATAACCATTTTGGAAATCCACTAAATCGCCTAATCTATATATTTTCCACTCTTCCATAAATGAGAATTTAGCTGTTTAAATTATTCGTTTTCACTTCCCAAAAACCGTTTCTTTTGCCATTTTTGCGTTCTATTATGCCTTTTTCGGTCAAATTTACGGTAATGGTCTTAACTGTTCGCTCAGATTTGCCTATATGCGCAGCGATTTCTTTTTGCGTGGCTTTAGGCTGTTCTCTCAAGAAGTTCAGCACGGCCATTTCTTCTAAAGTGCAATTCAAAGTGCAAATATTGCACTTTGGGGAGATTTCCTTTGTTGTATTTGCACTTTGAACGCCTTGCACAGAAGATTCTTGCACAAGCATTACTCGGTTCTTTAGTTCGTAAAGAATAAGGTTCCTAAAGAACGCTTCAATATATTCAGTGGTAGCGTAAATGCCTTTGCTCAAATTGTTATAGTTGGCGCGGACCAAAGCGTTGCGGAAATACCATGAATGATTGGCAAACGCCTCGTTACTGATGTCGAATCCAAACGTACGCAGGTATTTGATAGCAAACACTGCCGTAGTACGAGTATTTCCCTCACCGAAAGCATGAATCTGCCATATGCCGGAAATAAACTTTGCGATGTGAATGATAGCATCGTTGATATTCAAATCCTTATAGCTAAAATTTTTCTCCTGCATGAAATCGAAATCTAACGTTTCACGTATGCTGTCAGCACTGGCATAAAGGACGGTTTCTCCTTTCAATACCCATTCTTTTTTGGTGATATTGTAATCTCTGACCTTTCCTGCAAATTTATAGATACCTTGGAAAAGGCGACGATGAATGGTGATATACTCAACGGGCGAAAATGTGAAGGTCTTTTCAGATAAAATTTCAGCAATACGGGCTGAAACTTTATCTGCTTCTTCCGTTCTGTCTTCGATGTTTGCTCTGACTGTTTTGGATTGATAGTAGCTATCAATAAGCTGTTTGGCTTCTTCGATAGTTATATCACCCTCAATGTGCTGACGCGCTGTTTGAATCAAGTACTCAGACGGTTTCAGATCATCTACTGCCTGCAATCCGATAGCGGTCTGCCAAGCATAGCCTTTTTCTTTTTTCTGAGGCTCACCTTGTCTTATATATTCTTCAAAGTCATTCATTATCAATGAGAATTTAGC
>ENA-UOJA01003123-UOJA01003123.1-human-gut-metagenome-genome-assembly--contig:-C19-NODE-3123-length-10262-cov-9.750857_pt1 | contig 10262 bp, 8 predicted proteins | sample MGYA00242337_ERZ723884 | MGnify/ENA metagenome assembly ERZ723884
ACCCGCGGGGGCTTCTGCGACGGCAGAACAGACTGACAAAGATGGAAAGGATCACACTATGTATTACGGACACAACCCCAAATTCCCGGACAACTTCATGTGGGGCGCTTCCAGCGCTGCCTGGCAGGTGGAAGGCGGAGTCGCCGATGGCGGACGCACGCCGGCCATCATCGACCTGAACTCCAAGACCAAGAAGCCGTTTGCGGATAACACCTATGCGGCGGATCACTATCATCACTACAAGGAAGATGTGGCCCTGATGGCAGAGTGCGGTTTCTCCAGCTATCGTTTCTCGCTCAGCTGGTCCCGCATCATCCCTCATGCAGACGGCAAGGTGAACCCCGAAGGCATCGCGTTCTACAATGATCTGATCAATGAGCTGGTGGCCCACAACATCACCCCCATCGTTACCCTGTATCACTACGACCTGCCGGTCTGGGTGGATGAGCTGGGTGGCTGGAAAAGCCGCGACACCGTGGAAAGATTCGAGCACTACTGCCGCGTCTGCTTTGAGAACTTCGGCGACCGGGTCAAATACTGGCTGTCGCTGAACGAGCAGAATATGCAGATCTGCTATGGCAACTGGCTGGGCGTCAGCAAGGGCTGTGACGACTGGTTCAAGGATCAGTGGAAGATCAACCATATCATGAACCTGTGCCATGCCAAGGCTGTCAACGCCTGCCATGAGATGGTGGCGGGCGGCAAGATCGGCCCTGTGCCCGGCTGCGTGCCCATCTACCCGGAGACCTGCCGCCCCGAGGATCAGATCGCTGCTATGAACGCCGAGGAGTTCACCGAGAAGTTCTGGATCGATACCTATGTTTACGGCGAGTACAGCAACTTTATCAAGCACTACTGGAAAGAGAACGACATCGACATCGGAATGCAGCCCGGCGATGCAGAACTGATGAAGAGCGCCAAAATCGATTTCATCGCCGTCAACTGCTACCGCAGCAACGTTGCAAAGTATGCGCCGCATGACGCAAAACAGCAGGATTATCTGCTGAATAAGAACGGCGTCAAGGGCCAGATGGTGTTCCCCGTGGAGCCGGGCCGCTACGCTCTGACCCGCAATCCCTATGTCGAGTACACCGACTGGGATTGGGAGATTGACCCCTCCTGCCTGCGCTATGAGATGCGTTACCTGTGGGATCACTATCACCTGCCCATGATGATCACCGAGAACGGTTACGGCGCCCATGAGACGAAGGACGCCGACGGCCAGGTGCACGATCAGGGCCGCATCGACTACTTGCGGGAGCACATTTATCAGCTGGGCATGGCCATCGAGGACGGCTGCGAGGTCATCGCATACAACCCCTGGTCCTTCACCGATCTGCTGTCCACCGGCAATGGCATGGCAAAGCGTTACGGTCTGGTGTACATCGACACCACCGATGAGGAGCAGAACGCGGCCAAGAGCGTGGAAGAGCTGTCCATGAAACGTATCCGGAAGGATTCCTTCTACTGGTACTCCAAGCTGATCCGTTCCAACGGTCAGGACTGGGGAAAGGAGATGCTGAAATAATGGCAAAGAAGGATTATAAGGCCATGGCGGCCGGCATCATCAAGCAGGCCGGCGGAGCGGACAACATTGTCAGCGCGACCCATTGCATGACCCGTCTGCGCCTTGTACTGCGGGATAGATCCAAGTTTGACACCGATGCCGTCAAGCAGGTGCCCGGCGTGCTGAACGTCATCATCCAGAACGGCGAATATCAGGTGGTCATCGGCCAGGATGTCCCTGACCTGTATGAAGAGGTCGTCAAGATCGACGGCATCCAGGCCGGCGGCAGCGTGCAGGACGATGAGGCCGCAGCCAAGGATCTGGCACAGGATCACGGCAACATCGGCAACGCGATCCTCTCCTTCATCGGCGGCACGTTCGGCCCGGTGATCCCGGTGCTGGTGGCAGGCGGCCTGACTGGTGCGGTGCTGTCCCTGCTGACCAACGTGTTCGGCGTCTCGGCGGAGTCTGGCACCTACACCATCTTCTACGCTATCAACCAGGCGACCTTCTACTTCCTGCCCATCTTCATCGGCTTTGCAGCCGCTGCCCGCCTGAAATCCAATGGTTTCCTGGGAGCATTTCTGGGCGCGATCCTGCTGTACTCCAGCATCAACGGTGCCGAAGGTCTGGACTTCTTCGGCATCCCGGTGCAGGCTATCAGCTATAACAGCACCGTGTTCCCGGTCATTCTGGGCGTACTGTTCATGAGCGTGGTCTACAAGTTCCTGCAAAAGCATCTCCCGGTCTTTCTCAAGACCATCGTCGTGCCGCTGCTGACCATGCTGATCACGGTGCCTGTCACCCTGATCGTTCTCGGCCCCGTCGGCAACACCGTGGGCACCTGGCTGGCAAACGGTGTTTACGCTCTGTACCAGGCAGTTCCCGCGCTGGCCGTCATGGTCATCGGCATCACCACCCCGCTGATGGTTTTCTTTGGCATGAACAACGCCACCTACCCTGTGGTCTTTGCCCTGATGGCAGCTGTCAACTCTGACCCGCTGATCTGCACTGGCATGGCTCCCGCAAACGTGGCCGTTGGTGGTGCCTGCTTGGCCGCATCCCTGCTGTCCAAGAATGTGGAAGAAAAGTCCGTCAGCGTTTCCGCCGGTATCACCGCTCTGTGCGGCATCACCGAGCCGGGCGTCTACGGTGTGCTGTTCCCCAAGACCTACCCGCTGATTGGCGCTATGATCGGTGGCGGCATCGGTGGTCTGTTGGCCGGTATCCTGGGCATGACCCAGTACGTTATCTCCACGCCGGGCTTCATCAGCCTGCCTGCCTACATTGACCCCACCGGTTCCAGTTACAACCTTATCGTCTCGGTCATCGTGATGATTGTGGCTGTGGTCCTGGGATTCGTTGCAACCTACGCACTGGGCAAGCGCGCCGAAGCTAAGAAATAAGCCCCTGCAACAGGAAGAAAAGCAAGATCCCATCTGCAAAAGAAAAACCGCTGCATCACACAAGAGAACGACGCGGCGGTTCTTCTTTTTTCGGCCCTCACAGGGAAGTGCTGTGGTGGGCCGGTACCGTAAAGTGTGGCCGACAAAGCAAATAAAAACACCTTCCATTGGAGCCGTTCTGCTCCAGCGGAGGGTGTTTTACATTATACGCTTTGTTTTTTCTTGGACTTGTTTGCCAAGCTGTCAACGAGCCACGAGGCGAAGAAACCCAGTGCAATGCCCAGCACAAGGCCGCCCAGCACATCGGTGGGGAAGTGCACATACAGGTACAGCCGGGTAAAGGCGATGAAAGCCGCCAGCACCAGCGCGGGGACGCCCAACTTCCGGTTTTGCAGCCAGAGCGCAAAGGCTGCCGCAAAAGCCGAGGCCGTGTGCCCGGAGGGGAAGGAGTGCCCGTGGGGACGCTTGACCAGAATGGTGATCGCCGTGTTCACGTCGCAGGGGCGGGGCCGGGCGAACAGCGGCTTGAGGATGCAGTCCCCGGCCACCAGATACAGTACCAGCGCCGTGGCCATGGCGCACCCGGCCTTGCGGGTGCGGCGGAACAGCAGCAAAAGCAGCGTGAACGCGATCCAGATCTCACCGCGCTCACCGGCGTAGTTGAGAAAGACGGCCAGCGCATCCAGCACCGGGTTGTGGAACTGCTGCAGCCAGTCCAGAAATGCGAATTCAAACGGCATAAAGAACCTCCTGTCTGTTGATTCTATGGTAACACATCTTCCGGCCCACCACAACCCGGCAGGCAAAAAGCAGGAGTGCAGAAATAAGTTACGCCTGTTATATTGGAATGCGATATTACAATGCGGAAAACGAAAACGCCCGTTCCGACGGCAAAGGCCGGAACGGGCGCAGGATGCGAGAGAATCAGAGGCCCATCTCGGGCAGGGTGGGGTAGCTGTCGATGGCACCGTGCTTCTGTACGCTCAGGCCGCAGAACCGGTTGGAAAAGTCCAGGTACTCCTTCAGCTTTTTGCAGGACAGCTTTTCCAGCTTGTCCACCGTCACGCCGTCCCGGCTCAGCTGCCACAGGAAGGAGCCGATGAAGCCGTCGCCCGCACCGGTGGTGTCCACGGCCCTGACCTTCTGGCAGGGGGCAAAGGCATGGGCGGCGCGGGTGTAGGCGTAGGCCCCCTTGCTGCCGCAGGTGTACAGCACCAGCTGCACGTCCCCGGCAAACAGCTGGGGCAGGGCGGCTTCGATGTCGGCGGTGCCGGTGAGGAACTCCAATTCCTCGTCCGAGACCTTCAGGATGTTGGACAGCGGCAGGAACTGCAGCACGGTCTGGCGCAGCATCTCCCGGTCGGGCCAGAGGGGAAAGCGGAGGTTCGGGTCAAAGCTCACGATCGCACCGGCCTCCCGGGCGGCTCCGATGGCGGCCAGATGGGCGTGGCGCATGGGGCTGTCCACCAGCGAGACGCTGCAGAAGTGCAGGGCAAAGGCGTCGGCGAACCAGGCCGGGTCGATCTGCTCCGGTGCATACAGCAGGTCTGCCGAGGGTTTGCGGTAGAAGCAGAAGGTGCGGTTGCCGTCTTCCTCCAGGCTGACGAAGGCCAGGGCCGTGTTGGCCTTGTCGGTGAAAGCCAAGTGAGAAAGGTCGATGCCGCAGGCTTCCAGCTCCCGGGCGATCTTGTGGCCGAAGGGGTCGTCGCCCAGCTGGCTCAGAAAGGTGCTTTTGCCGCCAAGCCGCGTAAACGCCGCGCAGACGTTGGCCGGTGCGCCGCCGGTGCGCGGGCTGAAGGACGGCACCTCGTCAAAGGAGCAGCCCACCTTGGATGGGATCATATCAATGAGTGCTTCGCCGATGGAAAAGAGCGTATCGCCGGGCATAGAGAACCTCCGAAAATCTTTTTATAAACTGTAGACCAGCGCATCCGTGCCGCTGATCTTCACCGCAACATCCCCAGCTGCGGGGTAGTACCGGGTGCTGAACACGGCCGCGCCGTCGTTCAGGAAAATTTCCAGCGAGGAACGGTCGCCCACCACCCGCACGCTGCGGCAGGGAGCAGAAAGTTTTGTGCGGCGCTGGGTGCGGCCGCTTGCCTGTGCAGGGTCGGTGAACTGCAGAACACAGGTGCTGTCCTGTTCAGTATACACCAGCTCCACGCCATGCGCAACGGTGAGGACAAAGTCTCCGGCGGGCGCGGCGGTCAGGTCGAAGCAGGGGGAGAGGGATGCTTCCTCACCGTTCCGCAGTGTCAGGGCTGCGGCGCTGCGGCGGGCGTCCAGCTCCGGCACCGGGGTCTGCAGCAGAGTGCCGTTTTCGCCCTTCGTCAGCAGGCGCGGCACGGTAAAACAGTGCTGCCAGCCGTGGGCCACCGTGGGTGCGTTGCCGTAGTCGGCGTCGGGCATGCCCATCCAGCCGATCTGGATGCGGCGGCCATTCTCGTCCACAAAACTTTGCGGGGCGTAGTAGTCAAAGCCTGCGTCCATCTCATGGAACTCGCCCAGCGTGCAGTGGGCGCGCCAGTCGCCGTACACGGCAAAGTAACCGCAGCCGTAGATGTTCTGGCACTGGATGCCCTGCGGCGACACGGCCAGATACCACTGGCCGTCGAGGCAGAACAGGTCCGGGCACTCCCACATGTAGCCGAATGGCTCCGGCGTGGTGAGGGTATTGATGTGGTTCCAGTGTAGCTTGTCGGTGCTTTCCAGCACCAGCACTTCGCCCTTATCTTCCAGCGTGCGGGCACCCAGCACCATATAATACTTGCCCTCGTAGGCGAACACTTTCGGGTCCCGCACATGGCAGGTGAGCCCGGCGGGGTAGTCCTTGTTGTACAAAAGGCACTGCTTGCTGGCCACAGTCTTGCCGTCGTGGCTGACGGAAAGGCAGACGTTGTGCCCGCGGCCCTGTTTGATGTAGTCGAAGTCGCCGGGGTGCTTCACGTTGCCGGTATAGTAGAGGTACATCTCGGTGCCCTCGATGAGCGCTGAGCCGGAGTAGACGCCGTGGCAGTCAAAGGGCTCGTCCGGGTAGAGCATGACGGGCAGCGGTTCCCAGTGCAGCAGGTCTTTGCTCACCGCGTGGCCCCAGTGCTTCACGCCGCCGGTCACGTCGAAGGGGCCGTACTGGAAAAAGGCGTGGTATTGCCCGCCGTAGACGCACAGGCCGTTGGGGTCGTTCAGCCAGCCCACCGGCGGCTGCAGATGGAACTGCTGGCGGTAGGGGTCGGCTTCCACATCGGCCTTGCCGAGGGACTCCACCAGAGGGACAAGCTTTTTCAGATCGCGCTGGAGTGCATTCATGCCTTGACCTCCTCAGGCTTCCAGATGACCCAGGTCACGGCGAAGGACACGCCGAAGGAAATTGCCATCATGATGATGTACTGCAGGGGCATGTGCAGGTGCAGCAGCACGCCGAAGATACCGGTGACGCCAGTACCGGTAGCGCCCAGCCCCACGATGCTGGCGTACAGAGCGCCGCAGGCACCGCCGGCCAGACCGCCGAGGAAAGGCTTGAAGTAGCGCAGGTTCACGCCGAAGATGGCGGGCTCGGTGATGCCCATGCAGGCAGACAGAGCAGAGGGCAGGGCCATGGACTTGACCTTGGTGTCCTTGGTTTTCAGGGCGACGGCCAGAGCGGCACCGCCCTGGGCAACGTTGGCGGCACTTGCCAGCGGCAGCCAGTAGGTGTAGCCGTAGCGGGCCAGCTGGCCCAGGTCGATCAGGGTGTACATGTGGTGGATACCGGCGACCACGGTGATGGCATACAGGCCGCCCATGATGAAGGAGCCGATGCCGTAGGGCATGGTGATGAGGGCCTGCACACCGGTGATGATGCTGTTTTCCAGTTTTGTGAACACGGGGCCGATGGCGGCGAGGGTCAGGTAGCCGGTGACGAACACGGAGACCAGCGGGGTGACGAACAGGTCAAACATGGCGGGCACGACCTTGTGCAGACGCTTTTCGATCTGGCACATGAGCCACACGGCGATGATGACCGGGATGACATGGCCCTGATAGCCCACCAGCGGCACCGAGTACAGGCCGCCGAACACCGGCTGCATCACGTTGACGCCGTTGGAAACGGTCCAGGCGTTCTGTAGGTCGGGGTGGATCATGATCATGCCGATGACTGCACCCAGATAGGGGTTGCCGCCGAACACCTTGGCGGCGGAGTAGGCGATGAGGATGGGCAGGAAGGTGTAGGCCGTATTAGAGAACAGTTTGGCGAACACATACACCGAGCCGGTGGTGTCGATGTTCAGGAAACCGTTGTTCACCATGAAGTTCAGCGCTTCCATGATGCCCATCAGGAAGCCGGAAGCCACGATGGCGGGGATGATGGGCACAAAGATGTCGCCCAGGGTCTTGATGGCCCGCTGATACCAGGGTGCCTTGGCGGCGGCCGCCTGCTTCACGTCCTCCTTGCTGCCGCCCTCGATGCCGGCCAGCTGGATAAACTCGTCGTATACCTTGTTCACCGTGCCGGTGCCAAAGATGATCTGCAGCTGGCCCTGTGCCTCAAAAACGCCCTTGGCGCCCTCGGCGTTTTCCAGCTCCTGCTTGTTGACCTTTGCGTTGTCTGCGATGACCAGACGCAGGCGGGTGGCGCAGTGTGCGGCCGACAGGATGTTGTCTTTTCCGCCGATGCAGTCCAGAACCTGTTGTGCTGCGTGTTTGTAATCCATAGTGCACTTCTCCTTTGCTTGATGCTTCCTCTTTCTGCGCTGCAGGGCAGTTTTGGAATTGACTTGACGCGCGGGGTGTGCTACAATACCGCTTTGTGTATGACAATTTCCGGGAAAAAGGGAAAACCAAGATGAATCTGACAAAGCAGTTCTTTAAATATGTATCGCAGAATATTTTCGGTCTGCTGGGCACGTCCTGCTATATTCTGGCTGATACCTATTTTATCTCGCAGGCGGCGGGCACCGACGGCGTGACCCTGCTCAACCTCTGCCTGCCCATTTACAACTTCATTTTTGCCATCGGTTCCATGATCGGTCTGGGTGCGGCCACCCGCTACGCCATCCTCCGCGCACAGGGCGAGGAGCGGGCGGCACAGCGGTATTTCTCCAATGCCGTCTTTTGCGCCTGCCTGCTGGCCGTGCCCTTTGTGCTGGTGGGCATCTTCTGCCCCGGCACACTGCTGCGGCTCATGGGCGGCGATGCTGGTATCGTGGCGCTGGGCATCCCCTATGCGCGCATCTTTCTGCTGTTCACGCCCTTTTTCATGTGCAACTACATCGTGTCGGCCTTTGTCCGCAACGACGGTGCGCCCTCGCTGGCCATGGTGGCCACGCTGAGCGGCAGCCTGTTCAATGTGGTGTTCGACTACATCTTCATGTTCCCCATGGGGCTGGGGCTGGCCGGTGCGGCACTGGCCACCGCCGTTTCGCCGATACTCAGCATCGCCATCTGCAGCCGCCACTTCTTCCAAAAAGACAACACGGTGCAGTTCGTACGGCAGCTGCCCTCGGCAAAGCTGCTGGGGCAGAGCTGCCAGCTGGGCATCTCCGGCTTTGTGGGGGAGATGTCCTCCGGCGTGACCACGACGGTGTTCAACTTCCTGCTGCTGGGTCTGGCCGGGAATGTGGCCGTGGCGGCCTACGGCGTCGTGGCCAACTTTGCGCTGGTGGCCACCGCCATTTTCAACGGTGTGGCCCAGGGTGCCCAGCCGCTGGTGAGCCGCTGCTACGGCCACAGCGACCGGGCCGGAACCCGGAAGCTGCTCATTCTGGGCAGCTGCACCGCGCTGGTACTGGCGGCCGTGCTGTACGCGGTGGTGTTCGGCATGACCGATACGCTGGTGGGCTGGTTCAACAGTGAAAACTCGGCGCAGATGGCCCGGTTTGCCCACAACGGCATGCGGCTGTACTTCGTGGGCTACTTCTTTGCCGGGTTCAACATCGTGGCGGCGGGCTACCTGAGCGCCACCAACCGCCCGGTGGAAGCCTCGGTCACCTCCATCTGCCGCGGCGTGGCAGCCATTGTGGTCTGCTCGCTGGTGATGAGCGCCCTCTTTGGCATGAACGGCGTGTGGGCGGCCTTCCCGGCAGCGGAGCTGCTGACGGCGCTGCTGACCCTGTTTTTGCTGTTGCGGAAGAAAAAGCAGACTGTGTGAGTTCCAGCGGTGAAATATCCGCAAAAAACAGAATGCTTGAGTAGAACGTGCAGACGCCGCGATGTACCGGGTGAAGAACGAGAAAAAGGCAGCGGCAAGATCTTAAATATAAAGTTCCTGCTCGCGCAGAGCTTCTTCGGGCGAAAGCCCGGACTGCGCAGTGTGACCGGCCAGCGCCCGCCATTGTGCGGGGGACTGGCCGGTTTCTTTTTTGAACACCCGGCACAGGTAGTTGGCACCGGAAAAGCCGCACAGGCTGGCCACCACGTCCAGCGTGTACTCCCGGTGCAGCAGCAGCCGCTGGGCGGCCTCCACCCGCACCCGGGTCAGATAGCGCCCCGGCGGGATGCCCAGCGCGGCGGTGAAGGTGCGCACGAGATGGCTCTTGGACACCCCCAGCCGCTCGCTGAGCTCCTCCACGCCGTACAGGCCCGCGTAGTTGGCCCGGATGTCCGCGATGGCGGCCTGCACCAGCGGCGGCAGGGCGGGGGCGGCGCTGTCGGCGTCGGCCAGCTCACACAACAGGGCAAAGGCCAGCTGGCTGCGCACCCGGCCCGGCAATTCCTGCTCCGAGGCAAGGCGGTCCAGCAGCTCGGCGGCGGCGGGGCAGGTCTCGCCCCGGGCCAGAAAAGGCAGCTCGTGCAGCCCGGCCAGAAACTGGGCGCTGGCCTGCCCGGTGAGCTGGACGCACAGCAGGTGGCAGCTGCCCTCCGGCTCCAGCACCAGCGGGGCGCGGCTCAGCACCAGATGCCCGGCCGGGACGCTCTGGGGCGGCAGCAGCAGCGCAGCCCCGGCGGGCAGGGGCCCGGCGGAGGGCACACTGGCGGTGCACCGCCCGCTGGAAACAAGGCAGACCCACAGCCCGTCGCCGGTCAGGGTGAGGGGCGCGCAGGGCTGCACGTCCTGCACCTGACAGGGCGCGGCCACGGCATTCCAGTCAAACAGCAATATCTGACACCTCAAATCAATAAAATGCTATTTTATATCACAAAATAATCTGTTATTATAATACCAACGAACCGAAGCGCCGTCAAGGGCGCTGCAAACACAAGATTATGGAGGCAAACGATTATGGCTTCGATTAGCTGCCAGCACATCTATAAGATCTACCCGGGCGCTACCGCTCCTTCCGTCACCGACTTCAACCTGGAGATCCAGGATAAGGAATTCATCATCTTCGTCGGCCCCTCTGGCTGCGGCAAGTCCACCACCCTGCGTATGA
>ENA-UOJA01003129-UOJA01003129.1-human-gut-metagenome-genome-assembly--contig:-C19-NODE-3129-length-10248-cov-5.064260_pt1 | contig 10248 bp, 5 predicted proteins | sample MGYA00242337_ERZ723884 | MGnify/ENA metagenome assembly ERZ723884
CTCCTGAACTATCATTGAACGAGCCTATTACCCCCGTGTCCGATATTTACAGCATTGGGAAGATCATTGACTTTATGCTTCCCTTCGTAAATGCCCCTCTTTCCCGAAATATTCTGTATATTACCCAAAAAGCAACAAATCCGGAACCAATGTTCCGTTATCAGACGGTTTGTGAACTGTCTGATGCACTTAATGAAACAAAAGAAAGTTTGGGTAAAACGCATCTCTTGCAGAAAATCGCTGTAATCGGAAGTCATTCCGGATGCGGTTGCACACATATAGCAATATCCCTAGTCTCCACACTGAACTATCTCGGTCATCACGCTGTGTATCAGGAAGAAAACTGGACCAATTGTCTGAGAAAAGCACTGCTTGAGATGGATCAGATTCAGGAACACAATGGATGCTATTATTACCAATGTTTTCAGGGCTACCCCAAATATGATACCGGCATCGAAGTTCCCTCTCCCGAAGGTGTTCTTTGCGTGATGGATTATGGATGCACTTATACGCTTCAAGATCTTATTTCTGCAGACATTGTTCTTTATGTCTGTGGTGGTGCACTTTGGCACAGGGCCGATGCAATGATTGAAGATCAAATACTAAAACATTTGGGTTCACGCCTGAAATTCGTTGCTAATTTATGTGATCGCAATTCTGCTATCTATCACGCCAGAAAATTCTCATCGCCCGTATATCCATATCCTTTTGATACTAAAATATTTCAGGCAAATGAGAAAAAATTGGACTTTGTCCACTGGCTATCCTTAGAGAAAGGCAGGAAATATTCATTATTACATTTAGTAAAAAGAAACCGTTTTTTCCGACACCTGCTACCGTAGGAATCTGCGGGGTTAGTGTCAATATTGGAGTCACACATTTATGTATTGCGTTGTCTAATTTTTTACATAGCAGATACCTTGTTTCCACCGCCTATATGGAAATGAATGCAAGTCATGAAATTGCTCTTCTCAATAAAAGGGAAGAAGTCACACTCGACTCGAAGCTTTATTTCCGGAAAAAAGGTGTCGACTATTACCCGGATCTTACCATTCGTAAAATGACAGAACTTCTTCACAGAGACTATGAATATTCCATTCTGGATTTCGGAGTTCTGACGCCACATACCAGGCCGGAATTTCTGCATTGTGACAAACGGATTGTCTTATGTAATGTCAGCCCATGGAAAACCACACAATTTGATAAATTTGTTCACAAACTAAAAAAATATAAAGTGCCTTTGGAGGAGGTCAAATTTGTAAATGCATATGGGGATATGATAAAGAAAAATCAGGAACAGATTTACAAACAATATGGTATCCGGGTTGAACCTGCCCCTCTTCTCTGTAATCCATTTCACATTACCTCTGGATGTTTTCACTTTTTTGAACAACTTATGAAAGGAGAATAGTTATCACAATGCCAAACAATAATAACTTTCAGCTGCTTATTGAATTTCGGCCAGAGGTATATCAGGCACTTGTTGTTACATTTTCTGATGTGCCTTTACCAAATACAAAATAACAAATAACAATTGGTCCTCAAAATATAAACATGGAAAAGATTCAGGCAGGGGTCTCAATGCAAATCAGACTCTTAACCGTTTGAATGAAAAAAGATACAGGGGACCGGCGTATTTTAGAGATACCCTGTCCCCTATGCATTCATTTATTATAAGAAAGAACTGTTTTCACATTTCTTAATTTTCCCTTATATCATTTGAATCTATATAAGCACAATGCTATAATCGGATTGGAAACTGATTACACATAAGGAAGGATTACATATGAAGAAAAAAACTATACCGATTTTAACTGTTTGTGCTCTTATCGTAATCATTGTAGCCATCATCGGCGGTTCCGTGCTTCTTCGCAAATATACACCAAGCAAAGAACACAAAGATTTAACCTCATATTATAATATTACCGCAGATAATCAGGTTGCAATTGTATTGAACAATGAACTTACCTCCTCGTATGCCACTTTAATTGATGGCCATATTTACGTGGATTACAATTTCGTTCACGACACTTTAAACTCCCGTTTTTACTGGGATCATAACGAAAATATTCTTCTTTATGCTACCTCCCGGGATTTGATCTCGGCTGAAGCAGACAGCAACAAATATTTAATTACCAAATCATCCGTAGATTATGGAAGACCTGTTGTAAAGGCAAATTCCGATTCTGCATATATTGATTTGGACTTTGTAAAAGAATATACCGATTTGACTTACAAATATATTAAGGACCCAAACCGCATTATCATTACCAACCAATGGGGAGACTACGAGACAGCCTCCGTGAAAAAAAATTCGACTGTTCGTGTCAAAGGCGGAATTAAAAGTCCTATTTTAAAAGATATTACTGAAACCACTGATGTTACAGTCATTGAACAGGGTGACAAATGGTCAAAGATCCTTACTGCCGATGGCATCATTGGTTATGTGCAAAATAAACGAATGTCGGATATTTCTACCAAAACACGTACCAGTGATTTTACACCGGATACTTTCGCACATATCACCAAAGATTTTAATATCTGTATGGCATGGCATCAGGTAACCAATTCTTCTGCAAATGCAAATATTGCCTCTGTTTTATCATCCACCAAAGGAGTCAATGTAATTTCTCCGACCTGGTTCTATTTAAATGATAACAATGGTAATCTTGCAAACCTTGCAAGTCTGGACTATGTAAATTACTGTCATTCACAGGGTGTGGAAGTCTGGGCACTTGTCAGCAACCTTGAAAACAAAGATGCAGATTCCGCAGAAGTATTGACACACACCTCTAAGCGCCAGAATCTGGTAAACCAGATTGTCTCTATGGCAATCCAATACAATCTAGATGGTATCAACCTTGATTTTGAATCCTTAAACCAATCAAAAGTCGGGGATGCTTATATCGAGTTTGTTCGCGAACTCTCGATTAAATGTGCCAACAATGGAATTGTGCTTTCTATAGATAATTACGTTCCAACTAGTTATACTGCCTTTTACAACCGCGCCGAGCAGGCAAACTTTGCGGACTATATCGTAATCATGGGATACGATGAACATTATGCAGGTGGCGATGCTGGTTCCGTTTCCTCCATTGGTTGGGTAAAGCAGGGTGTAGCGGATACGCTTACAGAAGTTCCGGCTGATCAGATAATCCTTGGTATGCCATTCTACACAAGAGTATGGCAGCTGACACCAAAGGATACTTCTTCCAAAGATTCGTCTGACAGCAATGATAGCTCATACGATGTTTCTTCTAAAATTTATGGTATGCGCGCTGCGGATGCATTACTTACAGACAATGATGTGACAAAGACCTGGGATCAAGAAAGTGGTCAGAATTATGCGGAGTTTACCAGTGGTGATTCTACTTTCAAAGTATGGTTGGAAGATGCCAACTCAGCAGAGGAACGTTTAAAGATCGTGAAAGATAACAAACTTGCAGGTGCCTCCTTCTGGAAACTTGGTTTTGAAACGAGTGATATCTGGAATACAATTATTAAGTATACGAACTAGCCTTCCTGCATAAATTGAATTAACTAATACAAAAGCCTTTTGCAAGCACGCAAAAGGCTTTTTCATACAATCTTTGGGAGCGCTATGCAAAAAAAATTTGAAATTTTCATGGTTGCCTGTCTTTTTATCTGTTCATTCTTTCTTGCCCGCGCTGGTGCCGCATATGTATGTGCGAAAAATCTCAATACAAAAAATCTTTGTATTGTCCTCGACGCTGGACACGGAGGTGCAGATCCCGGCAAAGTCGGATGCAATGATATCTTAGAGAAAGATGTCAATCTGTCTATTGTCCACAAATTAAAAACACTCTTTGAAAACAAAGGATTTCGTGTTGTACTTACCCGAGAAGATGACACCGTTCTCGCCGATGAAAATTCTAAAAATGTCAAAATTGAAGATTTGCGAAATCGTGTCGCACTCATCACGGAAACCATGCCGGTCATGACAATCAGCATTCATCAAAACAGCTTTCCGGATGCATCCATTTCTGGTCCACAAGTTTTCTATTTTGAACAATCAAAAGAAGGTGCAGAAATTGCTTCTGTTCTACAGGAGAGTCTGAACTCCTCGCTCAATCCACCAAAACCCAGAGCCTGTAAGGCAAACGATGACTACTATATTCTCAAAAAAACACCCACACCTACGGTTATCGTAGAATGTGGGTTCCTAAGTAATGAAACAGAAGCACAACAGTTGACTGATGAATCCTATCAGGAAAAACTCGCCCGCGCCATTTATACGGGTGCATGGAATTATCTGACTAGTTCTGCAACTTCTGTATCGACTGAATAAAACCTTCTGCAATATGATACAATCGTCTTGTCTGTACCGGATTATTTGCATTTGTTGCAAGCCCGCCTTCTTTTTTCAGCCTTGCTTCTCTGGTAATCTGTGATATTTCATAGTGTTCCAAAGAAAGATCACTTACATATGCAATTTTAATATCTATGTTTTCTGTTTCGGCATCGGTACCCTCGCGTAGTGCTTCCGTGAGTGTATCCAGATGCTCGGACAAAAACATCTGTGTATCTTCTTCATCTACAGCAATCATACCAGATACGCCGTCCTCTTTCGCCTGAAAGGAAGCAGCAACTTTTCCCAGCTTGTTCGTATCAAACAGGATGTCCACCCATCCCTTTTCCTTTTTCCCACGGACAACTTTTAAGGATACAGCCGTAACTCCATCTCCGGTCTGTACCGGAATCATAAAGCTTTCTTCTTTGGACTTCTTTGCACATAACTGAAACTGCATCGTTGCCTGCTTCATAGCCCGCACATCTATGGTATTCACATCCGGATCCTCGATAATCATTGTTTCCATAACATGTTCGGCCACTTCTGCAAGTGTCTCCTGCGCCTCGGCCAATTCCTCCGGCGTTTTTATAGATTCACCAAATGCGTCGAGAACCTGCTGCTTTAAATCCTCGATTTTTTCCACAGAATCCGTAGAAAAATTATATTCTTTCCACAATTTGTCCATCATTTGATTTGGATGGCGCAGCATATTGTTGACAGCCATAATATTTGCCACACTGTTGCTGATATCATAACGATCCAGATATTCATAGACCTCCTGCGATGCGTTCAGTGCCTGCTGCACTTCCTCTAATTGCTCCTGCGCATACCGCTGCGCATCCTGTTGTACCTCTGGAGTTTCCTCTATCTGTGACAAAGCTTCTGCCAATTGCTCCGGCGTCATATTCTGCCATTGATTCTCACCTAAAAGATGTAGTTTTTCCGGACTAATCAAATCCAAAATATCCCGCACACAATTCGTCTGAAATGCAACTTCAATCTGTTGATCAATCTTTATGCCTGTTTCCTTTGCCTGCACACCATCGAAATTATCATTGATTTCATAATTCATTCCGCTCTTTTTGCTACTGCGCACTGCTGTCAGAAGATTGCGCATTGTAATGTCACTTCCTTGCTGCATCAATGCACCAAGTGCGGCTCCATCCGTCTTCTCGACCTGCGCAATCAGACGATAGATTCCGATATATCCGCTTCTTTCTTCTTCCGTAATTTCATGGTTCTGCTCTAACTTCCACAGATAACGGCTAAAGCGTTCCTGATCTTCGTTTCCGGTTTCCTGTTTGATATCTTCCGCAACCTGATTCAACTGTTCCATTGACATATCAAGTGGATTTTCTCCGCGACGAATCATCTCCAGGGTTACCGCAGGCGTCATATTTTTAAATGCGCGCTGCATTTGCTCATCCAGCGTTTTTACATTTTGTATATTCTCCTCGTAAATATCAATTCCATTGTATCCAAGAATCCTTACCGCACGCTGATTTGCTGCGCTGTTTTCCAGATTCATATCCTTGAGGAGTGATTCTGCTGCATTAGAAAAAGCTTTCTGTATGGAATCTCCCATATCACGACGCGGAGCAGTCATCAAAGTTTCATACCGTTCGTTTGCTTTTTCAAGCGCTTGCTGCATCTGGCTTCCATTATCATAAATCTCCTCAATGGTCGTGCCTGCATCAATCTGCCCGATCACATATGCCGGCTGTCCCTTTAATGCATCAAACACAGATATGGTATCAACTGCTTTTTCCACATTCTCATCTGTGGATGGAATACCCATGCTGTCCATTAAATTGCGATAATATTGCTTTTCCTGGTCTTTTAAAGATTCCACTGTATCTTCCATAGATTTGATATCAGCTTCCACTCCAAGCTTTCCCATTGTAGATTCCGCTTCCGTAGTCATAATCAAGCGATTCTCTTCCATACGCCTCTGGGATGTAATCATATTGACATCTCCTGGTCGTTTGCCTTCCCCTATCGCCTTTGCCATATGATCCAACAGCTGATTCCAGTCTATTTCACCATTCTCAATTTTTTGTGACAATTCCAGCAAATCGCTCAACGACTGCAAATGTTCTCCAGTCAATGGAATCTGATTTTCAATCAGCCACTTACTGTTTGCAAGCGTCTCTTCATTAACTTCCAAACCAGCACTCTCAATAATTGCCGAGATCTGTCCTTCCATATCTGCGAAATCGCCATCAGAAATCTCACTTGTTCCTACACCGGTTTCACTGTTGGCCGCACCACTATACTGTGCCATATAAAGATTGCTGATGCTTGGCTGAAGATCATTTTTCAACAGATAGCTCAACATTTTATCGCTGATTCCATCTAATGATACCGCCTGTGAAAGTGCATCCATACTATCCTGGATATTGGCAGCTGTCGTTGGGAGGTCGTTTCCTTCCAAGGTGCGCATAATCTGCTGCGCTACTGCCGGATCCCCTGTAATATCCTGCAGCTGTTCCTCTGTCAGACGATCTCCGTATATTGAAATGTCAACGCCCGCCTTCGCAAGTACAGCCTTGATTTTATCTGTTACTGTTATAATCGTGTGACTGTCTGTTTCATTGATGGAGAAACCATTTTCCTCCATTGCTTTGTAATCTGCTGCTGAAGTTGTATTTGCAAGTACAGCAATCTCATTCTTTCGATCATCAGCTTTCATATCCTTATGCTGATCAACTTCCTGAGCAACAGTACGATTTGCTCCCGGTTTTTCATAGGTTGCCATATCTATCGTTCCATTTGCAGAAACTCCTACTGTCTTTTCAAAATGTTCCTGCTGTACGACCGTGGATTTATGATACTCCGCAACATTTGCCTGATATGCCGCAATCCCTCTTGCAGTTGCATCATCACTCAAACTGCGTGTTACATTATCCCACAAATTTTTCTGTTCAACCTGCATATTTTCACCATCCTTATACATCAGTCTCTGCTTGTGTCTTCGAAGACTGACACTCTATGTTTTATATCGGTCATTTTCCTGTAAAACTAAAGAAACCGCACGGATTTTATCACTTTGATAAAACCCTGTACGGTCTCTCTTTCCCTCTAATTAACCACTCAAACAAATTTAGAATTTGAATACTGCAACTCCATACGCAGGAAGCGGGTAAGCGATCGAATAATCTCTTCCGTCGCATTCTTTCTTTACTGCCTTATAAGACTCCTTGCGATTTTTATCCGTTCCGTTGAACTTCGGATCTTCACTGTTTAACACCAGCTTATAAGTTTTATTCTTCGGTACACCCACACGATAATCCTCACGTGCTACCGGTGTAAAGTTAATAACAAATAGCAAATTATTCTTGCCATCCTTGCTCTTTCGAACAAAACTGAAGATGCTGCGGTCCCTGTCATCTGCATTGATCCATTCGAACCCCGCCCATGTTGTATCCTGTTCGTACATACATGGATTTGATGTATACAGATGAAGGAGTGCCTTTACCCAATCCTGTACTTTCTTATGATTTGGATCTTCCAGCAGATACCAGTCAAGCTCACGCGCTTCACTCCACTCCTGTACCTGTGCAAACTCCTGTCCCATGAACAAAAGCTTTTTGCCGGAATGTCCCATCATAAATGCATAACCTGCCATAAGATTCTTGAACTTATCTCCTTCAAGTCCCGGCATCTTATTCAGCATGGAGCATTTCAGATGTACAACTTCATCATGAGAAAGAACAAGAATATACTTCTCACTCTCGTTATAGCTCATGGCAAATGTCATCTTATTATGATTGTCTTTACGGAAATATGGATCCAGTTTCATGTAATCCAGAAAATCATGCATCCATCCCATATTCCATTTATAACTGAAATTCAATCCATCTTCTTCGACTGGACCTGTCACTTTCGGCCATGCTGTAGACTCCTCTGCAATCATTACAACACCCGGATTTCTACCGAGTATCAATGTTTTGATGTGATTAAAAAACTCAATCGCCTCAAGATTTTTATTTCCACCATAAATATTCGGAACCCACTGACCATCTTCCTTACCATAATCCAGATAAAGCATGGACGCAACTGCATCTACACGTAATCCATCTACATGGTAATTCTCAACCCACATCAGTGCACTTCCAATCAGGAAATTCTTAACCTCATTCTTGCTGTAGTCAAAAATCTTTGTTCCCCAATCTGGATGCTCTCCTTTTCTTGCATCCGCATACTCATAAGTTGCTGTTCCATCAAACTCAACAAGACCATGTGCATCCTTAGGAAAATGCGCCGGTACCCAGTCAAGAATGACACCAATTTTATTCTTGTGGCACTCATTTACCAGATAAGCAAAATCCTCCGGTGTTCCATAGCGGGAAGTCGGTGCGTAATAACCAGTTACCTGATAACCCCAGGAACCATCAAACGGATACTCTGAAATTCCCATCAACTCAATATGGGTATATCCCATCTCTTTTACATATGATATCAAAGACTTTGCAAGATCACGATAACTGTAAAAACCATCATCATCTCTTCCTGGGTGGCGCATCCAGGAACCCGGATGTACCTCATAGATTGCCATCGGCTGCTCGTAGATTGTTTGTTTTGTAAGTGTTGCTCTGTGTTTCATCCATGTAGTATCTGTCCACTTAAAATGAGAGATATCCGTTACAATGGATGCCGTCTCCGGACGAAGCTGTGCATAATTGGCATATGGATCTGCTTTGTATAAATGTCTTCCATCCTTTGCAATGATCAGATACTTATACATGCATCCAAGCTTTACTCCTGGTACAAACAGCTCGTACACCCCCATCGTATCTGGTTCCACCCGATGCATCTCATGGGAATTTTCATTCCATCCATTAAACTCTCCAATCACATATACTCTGTCTGCATGTGGTGCCCACACATCAAAGCACACTCCCGATTCCCCATTCACAGTCATGACATGCGCGCCCATTTTACGGTATATATCATAATGTGTTGCCTGTCCAAACAGATAACAGTCCATTTCTGTAAAATTACTCATATACTCTCCTCCACATTCTCTATTTTATGATAACTAATCCACAATATTGCTTAGGATCGTTACATGTTATTCAAAATCTTTCTCCCGTAGTACAATACGATCATCGTCTGTATAACGACTCGCAGTCAGAATACTGATTGCTTTCTTAATGCCCCCATGTGCTTCGCGATCAATTGCCTCATCTACAATATCCTTTACCTCTGTCAGTGTTGTTGCCTGATCGAGTCTCTGGATGTTACTGATTCGGTTATATAAAGCAAGCACCGCCATATCGTCAATCTTGTATCCAAGCTCTCTCGAATAAGATCTTGCGAATGTCACTAAATCATCATTTGTAAAAATCGGTACCGAAAGGCTCTCCTTAAACTTTTTGGCAAATCCTTCATCCGATGCCATCAACTTCCGGATTCCTTTGGATGTACCCTCGAGAATCACAAACAATCCACTGGATTCCTGTTCCAAAAGCAGGGAAAGTGTAACAACTGATTCCTTGGTCAGTTCCTCGGCATTTTCAATGATCAGGCATCCACCTTCCACTTGTCGAATAATCTCTCCGACGTTTTTGCCATTTAATGTCTCTGCCTGAATCTTTCCGACTTTTCCTTCAATCCGTCCGGTCTCCTGTTGTAACACCTTGATAATGGATGTTGCAAGCGTTGTCTTTCCCGTTCCATGTCCTCCTAAGATTAATAGATTTCCGGTTGCCGCCGTCTTGTCTTCCTCCAGATGTCTGGACGCACCCGTAAGTGCCTGACGAAGCTGTGCTTCCATTCCTTTGACTGGCATAAAATAAGAGAATATCGTTTTCTCTTTCTCAGTCAACGTCATAAGCGGCTCTGCCGTTTTTGTCCCATTTTGTTTTCCTAAATTCTCTGGTTCCGAAATCTCTGGGAGTCGTGTTGTCTTGCCTTTCCAAAAAGAACGTTCC
>ENA-UOJA01003140-UOJA01003140.1-human-gut-metagenome-genome-assembly--contig:-C19-NODE-3140-length-10214-cov-55.266168_pt1 | contig 10214 bp, 8 predicted proteins | sample MGYA00242337_ERZ723884 | MGnify/ENA metagenome assembly ERZ723884
GGTCGGAAAACGAAAGTAGGAAGAAAACTACTTCGTTTTCCTCCTACTCGATTGTGACAATTGCGCAGCAAATACGGGGGCTTTGCCGAACATTTTAAAGGAAAAGCCTAAAAGATTTTGAAATTATTAAAAAATAGGCTAAATTGCATTGCTAAATGCTTTGTAATCGATTTAATAATTATGAAAAGAATCACTATCAGAGATGTAGCTCGAGAAGCGAAGGTTTCAGTCACACTTGTCTCATTCGTCATGAATGCCAAAAGGGACAAGGACGGCAACTTGGATTGCCCGGTGAATGCTGAAACGGCTAAGCGTGTGCTTCAGGTGGCTCAGAGGCTTGGTTACAGGCGTAATTTTGCCGCAGCATCCCTCCGTAGCGGGCGATCAAATTCAATTGCTGTTATTCCGAATGACATTTCCAATAAATTCTTTGCCGGTATCTCCAGATGTATCGAGGACAAGGCGAAGAGTTTCGGCTATACTGTATTTTTTGCAAGTTCAGACGAAAGCGCAGAACGTCTTGAGAGCGTGATGGACGCGGTACTTGCACATAACATTGACGGAGTTATCGTCGCTCCATGTGCAGGCGGTGAAGCTGGTATCCGTAAAGCTACTGATGCCGGAGTTCCTGTAGTTCTGCTCGACCGTGACATTGACAGTCTCGAAAAGGTCGGCAAGGTCCTTCTGGATGACGTGGAGGCCGGTAAGATGGCTACCCAGCTCTTCATTGACCATGGTTACAAGAAGATTGAGATGGTTTCATATTCGTTGGACATTTCCAGCCTGGAGGAGCGTGAGACCGGTTACAGACAGACTATGATGGACAATGACTTGTATGACAATGTGGGCGTGCATTATACCTCTTATGCCAAGGCAAACGAGGAAGTGCCTGCCATCATCAAGGATGCGGTTTCCCGTGGAGTGGAAGCATTGTTCCTGCCTACCTATTCATTGTCGGCGCTCGCTCTTATGACCATGCGCGACCTGAATCTCAAGACTCCTGATGATCTGGCCGTCATCGGATTTGACGTGAGCGATATCTACCAGTTGTATTCTACATCGGTAACCCATATCGTTCAGCCGTTGAAGGCTCTCGGAGAGAAGTCGGTAGAGGTTCTCGTGAATATGATTCAGGGAAAGCCGGCTGAGAGCGTTATCCTGAAGCCGGAAATGGTAGAAGGTAATTCTACTGCAGCCAAGAAATAAGCATTCCTTGATAAACAAAAAAAATCCCGGGCGATGTGCTCGGGATTTTTCAGTATATGAAGTGGGTTTCTGCTACTCGTTCTCAGCTTCCTCAACTGCTTTGAAATAGCGGTATGAGTTCACTTTCAGTTCACCTGCAGCGAGGTCATCGCATACAACGATTCCGCATGGGTGCATCTGAAGGCAGGAGAGTGTGCAATAGTGAGTTACAGGACCCTCAACAGAGTCTTTTACGGCACGTGCCTTCTTGCTTCCAAAAGCGAGGATAACCACTTCCTTGGCGCCCATAACGGTAGCGACACCTACAGAAAGGGCCTGCTTAGGAACCTTGTTCACATCATTCTCGAAGAAACGTGAGTTTACGACTCTTGTGTCATATGTGAGAGTCATCACCCTGGTTCTGGAAACGAGAGAAGAGAACGGCTCATTGAAAGCGATGTGGCCGTCTTCACCGATACCGCCAAGGAACAGGTCGATGCCGCCTGCCTCAACTATGGCCTTCTCGTAGTTCTCGCACTCAACCTTGAGGTCAGGAGCGTTTCCGTTGAGAATGTGGATGTTCTCAGCCGGCTCATCAATATGGTCGAAAAGATATTTGTGCATGAAAGAGTGGTAGCTCTCAGGATGCTCCTCAGGAAGACCTACATACTCGTCCATGTTGAATGAAATCACATTCTTGAAGGAAACCTCACCGGCTTTCACCATTCTGATAAGCTCAGCGTAAGTTTCGATAGGAGTAGAACCGGTGCAGAGACCGATTACGAACGGCTCGTCAGTTCTTGCTGCTTTCTCATTGATTTTCTTGGCGATGTAATGCGCTGCCCAGATAGAGCTCTTGCTGACATCTTCTCTAATGATTACTTTCATAATATTATAAATTTAATTAGTATAATTTCAAGAATACTTCAATTGCCTGATACTCAGCCATTCCGAGCTCATCGTAGATTCTCGCGGTATTCTGAGTGCGGTCTTCGGCCCTCTGCCAGAACTCTCTAGGGTCATCACCCGGGAACGGAACGATGTCCTTCTGTGAGAGATGACGGAAGATAGCGTGGCGTTTTTCTACCACCTCGTCCGGACTAAGAGGAACAGCCATATCTACACGGCCGATTTCCCACTCCATCCAAGCACCGCGGTAAAGCCATACATGGGTGTTTTCAATCCACTTTTCGCCCTCTTCCTTAAGCTGCTCGATAGACTCAAGCGCTGCCTCTGTGCAGACTCTGTGGGTTCCATGAGGGTCAGCGAGGTCTCCTGCCATAAATATCTGGTCCGGTTTGAGCTTCTTGATCAGCGCCTTGATGATATCCAGGTCAGCCTGTGTACGAGGAAGTTTCTTCACTCCGCCTGACTCATAGAAAGGAAGATTGAGGAAATGGACATTGGTATTGTCATTGAGACCGAAAGAACGGTCGGCACCCCTGGCCTCGCTGCGGCGGATAGCGCCCTTGATCGCCAGAAGTTCCTTCGGCTCAGGCTCTCCAGGCTTCTTCGAGTCAATGATGGCCTTGACTCTGTCGAACTCATCTGCAAAACCGAGCTGGTGAGCGGCGTCCATATGCTGAAGCACTACGTCGTCATGAACAGCAAGGTCTCCGGATGTTTCATATGCCACATGGACATTGTGTCCCTGATGGACAAGGCGGATAAATGTACCGCCCATGGAAATCACGTCATCATCCGGGTGAGGAGAGAAGATCAGCACCGTCTTAGGGAACGGCTTCGCGGAAACCGGTCTCTGGCTGTCATCTGCATCAGGCTTTCCGCCCGGCCATCCTGTGATGGTATGCTGAAGGTCATTGAATACGTCAATGTTGATTTTGTCGAAAGGTCCGAACTTGTCGAGCAACTCACCGAGAGAATGCTCGAGATAATCTCTCTGCGTAAGCTTGAGGATAGGCTTGTGCACTTCCTGGCAAAGCCATACGACAGCCTTTCTGATGAATTTCCTGGTCCACTCGCAAGAGCCTACACGCCAAGGAGATACCACTCTTGTCAGGAGCGAGCCTGCATTCTCATCGACATAGCAGCAGATGTCAGGATGTCCCTGGAACAATGATGCTGGGTAGTCAGGGCAAGCGTCGTGCTCCACAACATGACTTATGGCATCTGCCTTGTCCTCGCCCCAAGCCATGAGGATGATCTTCTTGGCGCTCATCATCGTGTCGATGCCCATGGTTATGGCAGCGGCAGGTGTGTGCTTGAAGTCGCCGTTGAAGTTCTTGGCCTGGCGTTTTCTTGACGGATATGAAAGCAGTACAGTTCTGGTCTTGCTCTTGGCAGACGAGCCTGCCTCATTGAAACCTATCTGTGCGGCCTCTCCCATACCGATTACGAGAAGGTCCAGCTCTCTTGCAGCCTTGTCGAAATCTTCACAATATTTAGATATCTTGTCTTCAGGTACGCTGCCGTCAGGGATGTGGATGTTCTCCTCCTTGATGTCAATCGCATTGAGAAGTGCTGTGTGCAGCACATTGTTGCGGCTCTGCGGCTCGCCTTTTCCGTAAGGGTAGTACTCGTCGATGGAATAAACCTCTACGTTCTTGAAGGATACTTTACCCTCCTCGAATTTTCTCGTGAGCCATTTGTAGAGTGATACAGGAGTTGTTCCTGTAGAAAGACCAAGTCTGAAATTACGTCCTTCGCAGGTGTTGATGGCCTCAATGATAGTGTCGGCAATCTTTTCGCTTGCTGTGGTTGACTGGTCAAAAATCTCAGTGCGGATTTTTTCGTAACTGTGCAAAATGTCAGAAGGGATACCTTTTTCGATCAGGCCGCCTTCCTTCGGTAATGTGAAGTGTTTCATTATGCTTTGCATTTGATTAAACCAAGTTACAAAAATAAGCATTTAACAATGATATCCCAAATATCTTAGCCCTTTCAAGCCTCTTGGAGATATTTGTAGGCTATATTTTGTCCAGAAACCTATATCCAGACGCTTCCAAAAGATGTTTCGGCTTTATCTCCGCATCGGCTCCCGAGCCCGGCATTCCGGCTGCTTCCAGGTCGGCAATCGTCCTTGCCACTTTCAGGATTCTCGAAAATGCTCTTGCCGACAATCCCATCCCCGAAGAAATCTTCTCCATCAGTCCTGCACATTCTTCCGAAAGCGGGCAGAACTCCCGTATCATCTCTCCCGTCATCTCCGCATTGACATGAATGCCCGTTCCCTTGAATCTGGCTTTCTGCACCTCTCTTGCGGCACGGACTCTCTGGGCGACCGCCGCACTCGACTCGTTTTTCCGGTATCTTACGATCTGCTCCGGCGGTATCGGCCTGAGTGTCAGCTGAATATCGATCCTGTCCATTATCGGGCCGGAAAGACGGGCAATGTATGACTGCCTCTGGGCCGGCGTGCATGAACATTTGCCCGGTATTCCATAATAACCGCAGGGACATGGATTGGACGCGGCGACAAGCATGAAAGAAGCGGGGAATTCCACCTTGGACCGGAGCCGTGAAATAATTACCCTTCTGTCCTCCAACGGGCCACGCAGCGATTCCGTAATGCTTTTCGGCAGTTGGGCGAACTCATCCAGGAACAGGATGCCGTTCTGGGCCAGTGAAACCTCGCCGGGAATGATGTTCTCCCCGTTTCCGCCACCGATTACCGCAGCAAGAGAAGCGCTGTGATGCGGAGCCCTGAAAGGCCTTTCCTTGATAAGGCCGAAAGTGGCAGTATGAAGTCCGGCGATAGAATAGATCTTGCTGGTCTCGATGGCCTCCTCCAACTGCAGGGGAGGCATAATCCCTATCATCGCCTTTGCAAGTGACGTCTTGCCTGAACCCGGCGGCCCGACCATTATGATATTGTGCCCTCCTGCAGCGGCGATTTCTATTCCGCGTCTTGCTCCTTCCTGACCGGCGATTTCGGAAAGGTCCATATAATCATGAGGCGTTTCACTTTCCCGGTACAATGTGGTTCTGGCCCCGATAAGCAGGTCCGACACGTCTTCCTCCTCGCCCAAAATCCGTAGGACCTCATCCAGATTTCTTACGCCATATATTTCTGTATCAGGGAGTTCTGCCGCTTCGTATGCCGATTCCTCCGGCAGGATGCATCCTCTGAACCCGGCTTCAGAGGCAAATTCCGCTATAGGAAGAGCTCCCGGAACCGCTCTTATCGATGCGTCCAGACCCAGCTCTCCCATGATCAGATACTTCTCCAGTCCCGGCAATTCCCTCTGCCCCGAAGCGGCAATGATACCTATGGCAATGGGGACATCATAGCCGCTTCCGTTTTTGCGGACATCGGCAGGAGCAAGATTTATGACAATCTTCTTTCCGGGGATGCGGAACCCCATCGACTGCAGCGCCGTCATAGTCCTGAGCAGACTTTCCTTTACGGCAACATCTGCAAGACCTACCAGATGAATGCCGATACCGGAACTGATATCAATCTCCACAGTTACCGGTACCGCTTGAATTCCAATACATTTCGCACAATTGACATTGATTAGCATAGCTTTTTTTTCTGTCAATTTCGGCATTGGCACTGTCGTTTTATTTAAAAAACGTAAAAAAGTGGTGTAAATTTGCAGGAGTTGGTGAAGTTTTAAGTATTTTTATGCCGGTCATTGATTTTATATGAAAGCAAACATATTCAGTTCAATAGGGAAGTATGCGCTTTTCCTGCGCCAGGCCTTCAAAAAGCCTGAAAGCCGGAAGATGCTCCGCAAGCAGTTCATTGTTGAGATAGACCGGCTTATAATGTCCTCCATAGTCATAGTCGGAGTAATTTCATTGTTCATGGGAGGAGTCCTGGTGATTCAGACGGCCTCCAACATGGACAACCCGTTCCTGGACAGGATGTTGATAGGCTATATGGTAAGGGAAAGCATGATTCTCGAGTTCAGTTCCACGATGGTGGCATTGATTCTTGCAGGAAAGATGGGGTCGAGCATCGCATCAGAGATCGGAAGCATGCGGATTACCCAGCAGCTGGACGCGATGGAGATGATGGGCATCAACAGCGCATCGTTTGTAGCACGTCCGAAAATCCTGGCAGCCACGATAGTCAGCCCTATTCTCACGCTTCTGAGCTTCGTCCTCGGTCTTGCGGGCGGAGGCCTGATAGTGTATTTTACCGACATCATACCGACAGCCAAGTATTTCACGGGCCTGAGATACTGTTTCAACGGCTTCTTTATGGTTTACAGCTGCTTCAAGACGATGGTGTTCTGTTTCCTGATATCGTCAGTGGCGTCATATCACGGTTTCAATGCCAAAGACGGCTCGCTCGGCGTAGGCCGTTCAAGCACCAAGGCCATCGTGTCTGCAAGTATCCTGATACTTATGTCGGACCTCATAATAACCCAGTTGCTGCTTTATTGATATGATTACAGTCAAGAATCTGCATAAAAGCTTTGACGGCAAAACTGTCCTGAAAGACGTCTCGATGTCCTTCAGGGAAGGCCAATGCAATATGCTTATCGGCGCCAGCGGTTCGGGCAAGACCGTGCTGCTGAATATGCTCATAGGCCTTACGACTCCGGATTCGGGCGAAATATGGTATGACAATGATGAGTTTACGCAGATGTCCGAAACAGAGAAAAAACTGCTTCACCAGAAAATCGGAGTCCTGTTCCAGGGCAGCGCGCTCTTCGACTTCCGGACAGTTCTCGGCAATGTGATGTTCCCGATGGACTTCCTCACCGACTGGTCCGAGGCCGAGAAAAAGGAAAAAGCCCGCTATCTGCTTGACAAGGTCAATGTGAAAGACTCGGAAGACAAATATCCCGATGAACTTTCCGGTGGTATGCAGAAGAGGGTAGGCATCGCCAGGGCAATAGCCCTCGACCCGTCTTATCTTTTCTGTGACGAACCGAACTCAGGACTTGATCCGCAGACGTCGATCGTCATTGACAAGCTCATCAGCAGCCTGACCAAAGAACTGGGTATCACTACGATAATGAATACCCACGATATGAATTCCATATTGGAGATAGGGGACAACATCGGTTTTCTGCATCAGGGAACGATTCTCTGGGAAGGAGACCGTCATTCGATTCTGAAGTCGGCGGACTGTCAGCCGCTCAATGACTTCCTGTGTTCCAACACATTGGCCCGTAATATCTTGCAGAAAAAATAGCGGCCACCTAAATCCCGTCTTTCCGGTACAATGCGAACAGGGCGGATCCGCTTCCTGACATTGACGCGTAAGCAGCCCCCGATTCGTAGAGCGAAGCCTTTATCTTGGCCAGTTCCGGGTGCTTGTCGAATACGGTCTTTTCAAAATCATTGACCAACAGCTCTTTCCATTCGCCGACAGGCCTTTTGAGTACATCCCGGATGCTCATTTGAGGTATTGCCGGTACTATTCCTTTGTATGCTTCTGCTGTGGATACGTGGATCTCCTCGGGCACCACTATCTGCAGTTCGTACGCCTCTCCGTCCGTCTCCTCTCCGGGCTCGGCAATCTTTACCCCGAGTTCACATCCGGAAAGCACTTCGCCCCTGCCTTCGCCAAACATAGGACGGTTGTAGATGAAGAATGCACAGTCGCTTCCGAGTCTCGAGGCGTATTCCGCGAGCCGGTCGTCACTCAGTCCGAGACCGAACATTTCAGAAAGCATTTTCAATGTAAATGCCGCGTCAGCTGAACCTCCTCCAAGCCCTGCCCCCACAGGAGATGTCTTTTCCAGATATATCTTCACCGGCGGCAGACCGTATTCCTCGTCGAGCATCATATAGGCCTTAGCGCACAAATCCTTCATCACAGGCCAGTCCACGCCCTCTTTTCTCGCCACTGTAATCATCAGTTTCCCGTTGCCGGAAATGCCTTGGGCCAATGTCGGGATGAAATCGTCATCCGCGCTGTCCTCCACATTCTCCGGTGCGGACAGGTCGGTAATCTTCGCCAAGTCGCCGTAGAGCCCGGCAAGTCTCGCGGAAGTCCGGCTGTAGTCGTCTCCGCTTATGATTTCCAATGTGTCGTGAATCTGGTTTGCAGGATAGAACAGCGTCTGGATGTCGTGAAATCCGTCAGCACGCCTGTTTATGACGTTCAGGCCTAAATTTATCTTGACAGGAGGGTTTGTAATCATTGCAAATGGAACATTATTGGACAAACTTACGCAAATTCCGTGGATTTTATGTAAGTTTGTATTTGAAATGTAGAAAAAGCATTACTTTTGCCCACTCTCAAAATGAGAGTATTTATATGGAGTCAATCTGTCAAACTGGAAAAATGAAAGAGTACAATAGGGTATTTGATGATCGGTGGAGCTTTTGGAATGCTGACACTAAGGAATATACTCATGGATATCATTCTTATCCGGCAATGATGATACCACAAGTTTGCCGCGCGCTTATCAATGAATTCAGGCCTAAAGGACGATTTTCTCTTCTCTTCGATCCCTATATGGGAAGTGGTACTACCCTTGTTGAAGGCGCGGTAGCTGGAGTGGATGCTATTGGAACAGATCTGAATCCTTTGGCAAGATTGATGTCAAAAGTCAAAACGACTCATTATAACTTGAATGAAATCAAGGACCAGATTCAAAATATTTGTTTCAATTTTTCATTCTACTCAGAAGATCAAGTTGTTAATCGAAACTTTGATAGAATCTCAAACTATTCATTTTGGTATTCTGAAGATGTTCTTCTCAAGTTGTCATTTCTATCTCAAGAAATTGATAAACTTAACGAGAATAAAGATTTCTTTGATCTAGTGCTCGCAGAAACGGTAAGAGAATCATCTTTTACTAGAAATGGTGAGTTCAAAAGGTTTAGGATGAAGGAAGAAAGCATTAAGAAGTTCAAGCCTGATGTTTTTAAAATATTTGCTCAGAAAGCGGATAGAAACGCAAAAGGGCTTGAGAGTTTCAATAAACTTAAAGGTAATACCTCTGCGACTATTTGTGACTTCAATACTACTTTTGGCATTCCTCATGACATTATCAAAGATGGAGATGTAGATATGGTTGTTACTTCTCCGCCATACGGAGATAGTAGAACAACAGTCGCTTATGGTCAATTTTCAAGATGGGCGAATGAATGGTTCGGATTTGCGAATGCATGTAATCTCGACTCTTTACTTATGGGAGGAAAGAAAACAGGCTCGGAGATTTTCCAGACAGAATCGCTCAGAGAAACTTTAGATACGATAAAGTCTCTTGATGGCAAACGTTATCTTGAAGTAGTGTCCTTTCTCAACGATTACTGGATGTCTATACAAAATGTCGCAAGATGTGTTAGAACTGGCGGTACGGTTTGCTATGTTGTTGGGAATAGAACGGTCAAGGGAATTCAGATTGACCTTGACTACTACACTGCCGAAATGTTTGAGAAATGTGGATTTAGGCATATTACGACCATAGTAAGATGCATCCCAAATAAACGTATGCCTTCTAAAACGTCTCCAACTAACAAACCGGGAGACAAGGTTAGTACTATGACCAACGAATATATCGTAATACTTATGAAAAGCTGACAATTACGACATTGGTGGACAATTATAAGCCATGTACTTTAAAAGGTTACACGGCTTAAATTGTTTCTACTTGACTTTATCAAAAACAGCTTTGATTTGATTGCATGATCTGGTCTGGTTAAATCAACTGAACGTGATTCCCTTTTCAACGTACTGACATTTCTTTTGCCTATTGATGTGGAATTATAAAAGAAAGATTATACCCGCCTCAACGGTCTTATCGCGTTAATCATTAATAAAGCTCAGTGTATCTGTGCAGTGTCCGCGGGCATATGCCACCCCATTTATATGGAGTGTTGGGAAATGTTAAAAAACAATTGACTTACTTAACGAAATGATTGACAATGCGATAGAAACTTCGATAAAGAAAAAACAATTAACGACAAGAGTGAAAAAATTGGGGCGCAAAATTAATCTGCAGGTCAAATGATTATATCGCATAAATGTGACTTCTATGACGTTTCCAAATGTGGCACTTCAGATTTAGATATGGTCGCTTTCGGTCTGGTAATGTTATCATAGGGACTGTCGGGAAATGTTAATCTTTTCCTAACGAATTGATTGCTAATGTGTT
>ENA-UOJA01003142-UOJA01003142.1-human-gut-metagenome-genome-assembly--contig:-C19-NODE-3142-length-10206-cov-19.480051_pt1 | contig 10206 bp, 7 predicted proteins | sample MGYA00242337_ERZ723884 | MGnify/ENA metagenome assembly ERZ723884
GTCACTTCGGGGGCTGCCGTCGGCTCAGCTGTCGCTTCGGGCACAACCGTTGGCTCGGCTGTCGCTTCGGGCGCTGCCGTCGGCTCATCCGTCACTTCGGGGGCTGCCGTCGGCTCAGCTGTCACTTCGGGAGCTGCCGTCGGCTCAGCTGTTGCTTCGGGGGCTGCCGTCGGCTCAGCTGTCGCTTCAGGCGCTGCCGTCGCATCGGGGTTCGGGGTCGGGTCATAGTAGCAATCCGCCGTGTGCGTGTGCTCTTCTTTGCCGCAGATATAGTGGCGTTCGTAGCAGTCCGCCGTGTGATGATGGCCGGAATCCTCCGCCGTCACCGTCACAATGCATTCATTTGTATGCTGATGCCGCAGCACCTGAATGTAGCTGCAAGTGTAGTAGCCGGTTTTCGCATCGACGCAGGACGCGGAATGCGTGTGCACTTTCGCCGGGTCAGGATAGAGCTTGCATTTCAGGTCGCCGCGCACCATCTCGTAGCAGGAATCATCATGCGTGTGTGCGCCTTCGCCCTCAAGCAGACCGCAAGTCGGTTCTTCCGTCGTCGGATAGCAGGCATCCGTGTGGTGATGCGCGCCCTCGCCTTCCGTCAGGCCGCAGGTGTACGTCAGGGTCACTTCGTAGCAGCTGTCATCATGGACATGCGGCATGTCGGAGTTCGTCGCAACGTCCTCGGTGCAAATCAGCGTGCGTGTTTCCGTCACGCAATCCGCCGTGTGCTGGTGCCCTTCACTCTCAAACAGACCGCAAGTCGGTTCTTTTGCCCGATAGCACGCATCCGTGTGGATGTGCCCCTCGCTTTCCGGCAGCGTGCAGATCAGCTGTTTCTCCCAATTGTAGCAGGCATCCGTGTGCTTGTGCATCGGATGCTCCTCCAGTGTGCAGATAAGAACGCCGTTGCTATCGTAGCACTTCTCGTCATGCTCGTGGATGTAGCCATCCCAGTAGCCGCAGCTGAGTTCACCCTGCGCATTGTAGCAATCGGAGGAATGGTGGTGCGGCTCAAAGCTGCAGCGCATAATATCGGTAAAGACTGTCTCCGCCTCGCGCTCGGAAATCAGGCAGGTCAGCTCATCCACATAGCAGTCCGCCGTGTGGGTATGCTCCTCCAGCCCGCAGTACGTTTCCGCCGCCATCGTCAGACCCGGCATCATCAGCACATAAGACGTGCAGATGGCGACAACGAGTGCCAGCGCCGTGACCGTCTTGAGCAGACGTATCCGGCGCTTCCGCTGCGCAACGTATTTTTCTGCTAATTCCATGAGTTTGCGGTTCATGTCAGCATCCTCCGATTCTGGAACCTGTGTTCCTCTTCTTGCTGTATTGTACTTACGTTATTGCAGGAATCCAATGCGGTTCAGCGGCCAAATGCGGAGCGTTACGCGCCCCATAATCTGCTCTTCGGACACTGGGCCGACCAGTGTGCTTCGGCTGTCGCGCGAGGTGGAGCGGTGATCACCCAGAACAAAATACCGCCCGTCCGGCACTTGGTACGGCAGCGTGATGGAGCAGTCGCCCAGCGCACGGTCGGTGATGTACGGCTCATCAAGCAGTTCGCCATTGATGTAGACGTTGCCGCTTCCGTCGATGTTGACCCACTCGCCCGGCAGGCCGATAACGCGCTTAATCAGCACCTTATTGTTGTAGTAAAAAGCGATAATATCGCCGCGCTGCGGATTTGACCCGCGCACGACCATTGTGATTTCGCCCTGCCCGACCACTGGCGTCATTGACGTGCCGGTGATTTGCAGGATGGGCATGACCATGGTTGCAATCAGCACCGCAACCGCCGCCACCACCAGCAGCGTATAGAGCGTGCTGCGCAGGGCGCGGTTGTAGCTGTGCTTGCGTTTCTCATGCTTCAGTTCCGTTTCCAATTGTGCGGATGTGGGGTTCATTTCCCGCAGCAGGTGGGCGCGTTCCGCCGCTTCCTGCGTGTCGTTGAGCAATTGTTTGCCCGTTTTCTGCTGATTCTTGTCTTCTGACACCTGCGCGCCCTCCCTTCTGTCATGTTTCTTTACTGCTGATTGGCGGCTTTCTTTGCGCGCGCGAGGATTTCCTGCGCTTGGCTTTCTGCCGCGCTGATTTTCTCCTGGCAAAGCCGCTCGACGTTCTGCTGATACTGTTCCGCGGCCTTCTGCGCCGCCTCAAACACGCCGTTTAACTTCAGCGATGCCTCCGCAATCGAGCCGCACGTTTCCAACTGCAGCTGCTGACTTTGCAGCGCCGCTTCTGCCGCATTCAGCCGCTGCTCCAGTGCCTCAAATTCCCGTGCCTGTTCCAGCAGCAGTTCCAGCAGCTCTGCGCGTCCCAGCTTCCGCAGTTCCTTCTCTGTCACAGTTCACGTCTCCTTCACATGTAACTCATTTATTGTTTCTCGATATGTAATTCGCGAGATTTCCGGCAAATCACAGTTCGAGTTCTTACATGGTTTATTATACCATCAAATCTTCAACTGTCAAGACGGAAAAATAACATTTATTATGCTCATTTGGTGCATTTTTGTGTGTTTTGCCATACTTTCGTGTGGCAATTTTGTCATTTCCACCTGTTAACGGCTTGTTAGTTTCCTGAGTATTGTTATTTACATGTTAAAACTATCGTAATAGGAATATTTTTTTGTCTGTTGCTTTCCTCGTTTTTTCGTAATTTTCGTTCAGTGTACGCAAATTTTCGACCGGTTTTTCTTTGTTTCCACGCCATTCGTTCTTCTTTTTCAATGTAACATTCCAAACTTGGCAAACAGAAAACAGCAAAATATTGTTGATTCACAAAAAAAAGCAGGAGCAACCCGCAAATCGTGCTGCTCCTGCCAAATATTCTGTTATCCATTCGGGTTTGCGCTGTCGTCATCCTGGCGATACTGATCTGTACGGCGACGATGGCGCGGCGCTTCCTCTGCCGATTTCGCCACCGGGCGCGCATACGGATTCTCCATCGTCGTCGTGCTCTTCGGCGCGGCAGTGGACGGGGTCTCCTGCGGCTTCGTCAGGGGCTGAATCGGCGTGCGATAACCGACTTGCGGTCGGTTTTGCATGTCCTGCGTCTGCGGAACGGGTGTCGCCGGGCGCACCTGCACAGGCGAAACGCCATTGCTCGTCTGCGGACGCTGCTGCGGGGTTGTGTACGCGCCGGTGCGCATCTGCTGCGGCTGACCCGCCTGACGCGCAACCGGACGATCCGCATTGCGCGCTGCCTGTGCGCGGCGCTGTGCCGCCTTCATGGCAACCTCACGCTGTTTCTTCTGGTATTGCATGAAGGCGAATCCGCCGCCGCCCAGCAGCAGCACGACCGCAATCACGATGAAGATAACCAGCCCGCTGTTGCCGCTCTCGTTCACCACAGGGTACGTCGCGGCTGCGGTAGGCAGCGGTTCGAGCGTCGGTGTGGGCGAAGCGGAAGGCGTCGGCGTGGCGGTTTCCTGCGCGGTGACAGTTGTGGGCGAAGTCAGCGGACCGGGCGTTGAAAAGCCCTGCCACGGCACATAGCTGACCGTTGCGCCGCTGCCCTTCCAGTCGTTGATGGTCTTGTCTTCTTCCGGAATCAGACCGCTGGTCGGTTTTGCAGTAGCATTCCCCGTCGTGTTGTTCTGGATGCCCTGAATGTACTCGCTGCTTTGCAGGAACTCTTCCAGCTCCTCCACCGTCATCCAATGGAAGTATTTTCCGTTGACGTAACCTTCTTGGTCATTGTAGCGGATGTGATACCACGTTTCGCCGTCCGTTCCGGTCGTTGTGCCGAGGACAAAGCAGAACGCGTAGTTGTACAGCTTTCTGATACGGCTCGCGTTCATGCTGGGCTGCTGGCGGAAGTTGACCGAGGTCGTCGTGGTCACATAGCCGTAGCTGGAGTAGTTCGTCGGGTCGTAGGGCTGGGGCGTGGTGACAAGCGTGGGTGCGGGCGTGGCGTTCAGGTTGTTCAGGTACGCCTCGATTTCCGCCTGCGTCATGAAGCGGAGCATGTCATAGCGCACATAGCCCCACTGCCCATTATACTGCACGCGGTGCCACGGCATACTGCCCAGATAATCCTGCCCGGAGACGTAGACAACTTCGCCCTGCATCAGGTATGCCTCAATCGCGCTGAAGTCGCCCGCCATCTGCCGCAGCGGCACGTTGTTGCCCACGGCGTAGGCGTAGCCCATCTCCTGTGCGGGAACAGGCGTCAGGTACGGCGTGGGGCTGGGCGTGGGCGTGCTGCGGGACTGATTCCACTGCTGAATGTACACCTGCGCCTGCGCGTCGGTGACGTAGCGGAGGTTCGCGTCCGGCACATAACCGGATGTCCCTTCCAGCGTGGTCACAATGTCCCACTTTTCGCCCGCCGTGCTCAGCTGGCTATTCACATACACCAGCACGTTCGCCTGCAGCGTCGCCATGACATAGTTGCCCGTGCCGATGCCGGTGCGCATTTCGGTTTCGCGCGTGGTGACGGCATAGCCCTCGTACGGCACAGCGGTCGGCGTCGGGGTCGGAGCCTCGGTCGGGGTCTGCGTCGGCGCGGCGGTCGCCACCTGACGATACCAGAAGGCAATATCCGCCGCATCCATGCTCAGCGTGCCATCTTGGAAAACAGTCAGAGTGATTTGCTCGCTGCCGGGAATCAGCTCATATCCATCCCGCAAATTCGTCGGCATCGGGCGCAGGGTGTATGTGCCGGGGGCGAGCGTCATCGATTGCGCGTTCGCCACCGGGCTGCCGTAGCTGTCCAGATACTGGATGATGATGGTCGCGTTCTGCGGCGCGGCGGTCGGAGTGGCCGTCGGCACCTGCGTCGGAATTGCGGTCGGAATTGCCGTCGGGGTCTCAGTCGGAATCGGCGTTGCCGTCGGCACAGGCGTTGCGCCGGTGGATGCGGCATACGCGTCGCTTTCCGACTGCGTCATGATGTTCAGGTATTCGCTCATGATGTAGCCGCTCTGTCCATCCACCATGACGACGCTCCACCGTTCGCCCTTGTCATTCAGCATTTCGTTGACGACGTAGACGTTCGAGCCATTCGCCAAGCGCTTGATGATCGTGTTGCTCTTGCTGGTCGAAGCCTCGCTGCGGAACGCCACTCGATTGCCGTTGATGGTCGCGTAGCGGTTGACCGGCTGCCCGACGGGAATCGGCGCTTCAGTGGGCGCAGTGGTCGGCGTTTCGGTCGGAATCGGCGTATTCGTGGGCGCTTCGGTCACGGGAACATCCGTCGCAGCGCTTTGAACCGGGCGGTAATAGAACGCAAGGTCTTCCGCCGTCGCTTCGTCGCCGTTGATGGCAATAGTGCCGTCCGCGTAAATCGTCAGGTCGAACGACGTCCAGCTGCTTTCCAGCTCGTAGCCGGGAATGCTGTCATACGCGGGCGTGACGTGGTACGTTCCCGGCATCAGCTCCGCCACGCTTGCGTCAGCAATCTCCTCGCCAAGCGTGTTGTAGTAGCGGATGGTGACGGTCACGAACTGCTGCGCGGGCGCGGGGGTATCGGTCGGCGCGTCCGTCGCCGGAATGTCCGTTGCAGGCACGTCCGTTGCGGGCGCAGGCGTGTCCGTCGGCGCTTCCGTCGCGGGAACTTCCGTCGGGGTCTGCACCGGGTGGTAGTAGAATCCGACCGCATCCGCCGGAATTTCTTCGCCATCCATGTACAGCGTGCCGTTCGCATCCACCGTCAGGTCAAACTGCGTCAGGGTACTGTCCAGCTCGTAACCGGGGATTTCGCGCTCCGGAATCATCGGATACGTCCCCGGCAGCAGTTCCTTCACCACCGGGTCGGCAATTTCCACGCCGCTCATGTCGAAGTAGTGAATCGCCACCAGCATCGTCTGCGGGGCGGGCGTGTCCGTCGGCGCAGGGGTATCGGTCGGCGCTTCGGTTGCGGGTGCTTCCGTCGTGGGAATATGATAGTAGAAATATACCTCGCTCGGCGTCGCGATGCCGCCGGAAACGTTCACTTCCACCGTGCTTTCCGTGCCGGGCATCGGCACATAGCCGTCCGCCATGCCCTGCGGATTCGCCGTCACAAGGTGTCTCCCCTCGCTCAGCGTCAGCGTGTCGTCCATCGCAACAGGCTCGCCCTCGGAATTGAGGTAGTGCACGGGCACGTTCACTTCGGTCGGCTGCGGGTCGGCATAGAAGAAGGACACACTCGCCAAGTCGGTCGTACCGTCAGGACGCAGCGTGACCGTCTGCGGATTTTCGCTGATGAGGTCGTACCCGCCCACGCGGTCGCTGGCGGTATAGATGTAGTTCACGCCCTCGGTCAGCGTCTGCGACTGCTGATCCAGCAGCGTGCCGTTCTCGTGATAGTAGAACACGTCGATGTTGGATGTTACCGGCTGCGGCGTGGCATAGTGGAACACAACGGGATTCACGCTCGCCGTGCCGCCGTTGTCCACCCACACATGCACCGTGTCCTCGCCGACAAGCTGATACCCAGCAGTCATCGCGCTATTGGCGGTGACATAGTTGTCGCCCTGATTCAGCGTCACATACTGCGTGTCCAGAATCGTGCCGTTGTCATCCAGCTGATACAGCACGGTCACTTCCGCCTGAATGACGGGCGGCTCGGTCGGGGCTTCGGTGGGCACTTCCGTCGGCGCTTCGGTCGGCTGCTCCGGCACGGCGTAGACAAAGCGCACCTCGCTCGGCGACGCGTTGCCCATGCTGTCCACAAACACATCCACCACACCGGACGCAGGTTTGACAAGCAGATAATCCCACGGCACAACACTGGAATTGGCGTACACTTGGGTAGTCGCGTTCGTCAGGCAGCTTGCGTACTGGAAATCCAGCTGCTGGCCATCCTCCGTCACATAGTACACCGGCACGTTGACGCTCTCCTGCGCGGGCGTTTCGGGCATTCCCTGCGACGAGAGGTACAGCGGGAACATCCCTTCATAGACGCTGTTGCAGTAATAATCCACTTCATACGAATACATCGGGTCAAGGGCAGTCGCATCCTGCGTCCACATGATTTCCGACGCATAATCTTTCAAGTAGAAAGTATACGCCGGGTCAGACGATACAACCTGCACCTGAACCGTGCTGAAAAGGGCGGACGCATCCAGCGTCGCCCAATACGCATGTTCCGCGCTGTCAGGCACGGGGAACGCCTGCGTTGTCTGCTGCTGTCCCTGCGAATCCGTCCAAATGACGGACACGACGACGTCCTCCCAGCGATCCAGCGCCAGCGCCGGAACCATCGCGGTTGTCATCAGCAGCGCCGCCACCATCAGCACAGACAGCAGACGGCCAAGACCTTTGACGCCGGATTTTCTCATGTTGGGTTTCCTCCTTGCTCCTGCCCTTTGCGGGCCTGATGCCATTCTATTATACCGCAGCGGCGCGGTTTGTCAATCTTCCGCACCCTGCCGCATTTTTCCTTGCGATTCGCAGGATTTTTTGCGTCTCTTGTCGAATCACTATGGCGAAAATCATCCTATTGTTTGAGGAGGACATTGACCATGATGGACGACAAGCAGCTGACGGAAGAGTATTTGGATGGGAAAGTCGTTTTCCCCGGCAAGATTATCCGTGTTGAGCATTGGCATGTGCGCCTGCCCAACGGCGAAACTGCCCTGCGCGAGGTGGCGTGCCATCCGGGCGCGGCGGGCATTGTCGCGCTGGATGATGACGGGAACGTGATTCTCGTCCGCCAGCATCGCATCGCCGTTGGCCGCTTGACGCTGGAAATTCCGGCGGGCAAGCTCGATGGGGTGGATGAAGACCCGTTCGTCTGCGCCCAGCGTGAGCTGAGCGAGGAAACCGGGCTGACCGCCGACCACTGGCGCAAGCTGACCGTGCTGGAGACGACCCCCGGCTTCTGCAACGAGCGCATCCACCTCTACTTGGCGACGGGGCTGCACGCTGGAAAGACGCATCCGGATGAGGATGAGTTCGTCTGCACACTGCGGATGCCGCTTTCTGACGCGGTGCAGAAGGTGATGGACGGCACGTTCCGCGACGGCAAGACCGCGCTGGCGCTCCTGATGGTACAGCAGCTGCTGTCCGCCCCCTGCAAACAATAAACGTGCGAAACGCGCGTTCTGTTCCATCCACGCTTATTGTAACAAATATTTCATCAAAATGCAATCGTGTGGACGGATTTTTGCGCGTTTTTTCGGAAAATTTCGCTGACGGAGGTGCTTTATGGCTGGAAAAAAGCAGCGTCATCCCCTGTATGTTCTCTTTCTGCTGCTGATGCTGCTCATGCTGGCGCTGGGTGTGTATCTGCTTGTTGTCGGCTGTCAGCAAGGGAATCCCCCTGTGCTGCTTGCGCCGTTTTCGCCGCATATCATCGGAGGTTTCTTCCGCCATGTATGAAAAGCTGGGGCAATGGCTCTCCCACCGCAATCCGCCGAATGAGCCGATTCCCGCAGCGGATTACTTCGCGTCCCTGCCGCGCCTGACGACCGACCGGCTGCTCCTGCGTCCGCTGACGATGCGCGATGCGGCGGATATGTTCGCTTACTCCCGCGACCCCGAAGTCGCTCGGCATGTTCTCTGGGATGCGCACAAGTCGATGGCGGATACGCGCGGCTGCCTGCGCTACATCATCAGCCAGTACCACAGCGGCGCGCCGTCCAGCTGGGGCATTGTGCTGCGCGAAACGAACCGCGTCGTCGGCACGATTGGCTTCATGAGTTACAGCGACGCGGACAGCGTGGTGGAACTCGGCTATTCGCTCGCCCGCTCCTGCTGGAACGGCGGACTGATGACCGAAGCGCTGGCAGCGGTGCTGCGCGAATGCTTCACCGTTCTGCGCCTCCACCGCGTCGAGGCGATGCACGAGTGCGACAACCCTGCCAGCGGGCGCGTGATGGAAAAATGCGGTATGCGCCACGAAGGGACACTGCGCGGCAAGGTGTTCAACAAGGGCAATTTCCACGATGTGGAGCTGTGGGCGATGCTGCGGGAGGACTGGGACGCGCGCCATTGAGCGAGTTTCTTCCTATTTATATGCTGGAGGATACGCTAATGCAGTTTGACATGATTTCTGGGCTGCGGTGGATTCACTCATCTCGTCCGACGAAGCGGCGGCGCGCGGAATAAGCGCATCAAAAAAGAGGGCTTCTGCCCCCTTTGAATTGGATTTATACTAATTCGATTCTAAAACATGACATCGAGCATAGCAGTTTTTTCGTTCCGGCAAAGCTGAGTGAAGCGAGGCGTACTGGAGGTACGCGCGAGCGGAACGAAGCAAAGCCGGGGCGGAAAAGATGCTGTGCGAATGACATGCTTTAGATGAGAATTAGTATTACTTCGTCAGCGCGTCCATCCGCCGCTTGAGTACCTCCGGGCGCGCGACGGAGTAACCGAAGAAGCCCAGCACATCCGCCGCCTTCTGGTATGTGCCATGCGTGTACGTCACCAGCCCCGCCTTTTCCAGATGCAGCGAACCGTCCGCCGCGAACAGATCGTCCCGCACCTGCACACCGACGATTTTTCCCACGAACATCGTATGGCTGCCCAGTTCGAGCTGCTGCACCACCTTGCACGCCAAACACGCCGGGCATTCGGCAATCGCGGGGGCATAATCCATGTTCAGCGCGGGCATGGGCGTAAGGTGGCACTCCTGCCACTTGTCCACATCACGCCCCGACCGGACGCCGCAGAAATCCAGCGCCTTGCAATGGGCTTCATCCACCAGATTCACCACAAACTCGCCGCTCTTCGCAATCAGGTCATGGCTGAAGCGGTTGCCGCGTACCGAAATGGACATCATCGGCGGTTCGCTGTTGACCGTGCCGACCCACGCGACGGTGACAATATTGGGCTTGGCATCCGCTTCAGGCGCACGGCAGCTAACCATCACCGCCGGAACGGGCGCAAGCAGATTGCAGGGGTCAAAGGTGCGGAAATCAGCCATTTTTTCTTCCTCCATTTTTCAAGGAAATATGCTATGATTCCCTTGACATTCTTCTGAAATAGTGTACAATATCGACTTGCGCTTGTCAATACGAATTTCAGAAAGGATGTAGTTTATGGCTGTCTTTTTGCAGGTTATCACCCTGTTTCTGCTGATTTTCTGCGGCTTCTTCTCGGCGAAGGGGAAGCTCGTTGACGAAAACGGCATTTCCACGCTCAATAAAATCGTCCTCTACTTCGCCCTCCCCGCCCTGACGCTCTACGGCTTGCAGAAGGATGCCAGTCCTGAGCTGATTCATGACCTGATTCTCGTGTTCTTCATCAGCCTTGCCATCATGATTCTGAGCGGGCTGAT
>ENA-UOJA01003148-UOJA01003148.1-human-gut-metagenome-genome-assembly--contig:-C19-NODE-3148-length-10192-cov-7.900464_pt1 | contig 10192 bp, 10 predicted proteins | sample MGYA00242337_ERZ723884 | MGnify/ENA metagenome assembly ERZ723884
TGTGATTAAATCACTGTTTTTCAGGGCATTTTACCAACACATATATATACTGCTCACACTTATGTGTGTTTGGCAGCTATATTTTTACAAAAGTACAGATATGTATAAAAAAAGATTTACTTGAATATAACAGACTTAATATAGATAGAAAAATAAATAAAAATCCGTTCTAATGAGGTGTAAAATGGAAAATCAGTATATTATAAAAGGTGGCACCCCTCTCAAAGGTGAGGTAACAATCGGAGGTGCAAAAAATGCAGCATTAGGTATTCTTGCCGCTGCTATTATGACAGACGAAACAGTAACTATCGAAAATCTTCCTGATGTCCGTGACATAAATGTATTATTACAGGCAATAGAGGGAATCGGTGCAACAGTTCAGCGTATCAACTCTCACACTGTCAAGATTAACGGTAGTACCATAGGTAATATCACCATAGATTATGATTCAATCAGAAAAATCCGTGCATCCTACTATCTTTTAGGTGCGTTACTCGGAAAATACAACAAAGCACAGGTAGCTCTCCCTGGCGGATGTGACATAGGAAGCCGCCCTATTGACCAGCATTTAAAGGGCTTTAGGGCACTTGGTGCAACAGTTACCATTGAACATGGCATGATAAACACATTTGCTGACTCACTCGTTGGAAATCATATATTCCTCGATGTTGTATCAGTAGGTGCGACGATAAACATTATGCTTGCTTCATGTATGGCAGAGGGCCGTACAGTCATTGAAAATGCTGCAAAAGAACCACATATCGTTGATGTTGCAAACTTCTTAAACAGTATGGGTGCAGACATCAAAGGTGCCGGTACAGACAAAATCCGTATAAATGGCGTGAGCAAACTTCATTCGAGCGAGTACTCTATAATTCCCGACCAGATTGAAGCTGGTACTTTCATGGTCGCTGCTGCCGCAACTCACGGTGATGTCCTTATCAAAAATGTTATTCCTAAACATTTAGAGGCAATTTCCGTTAAACTTATCGAAATCGGTGCAACCGTTGAGGAATACGATGATGCAGTCCGTGTATCTGCCGACCACCGTCTCGGTCACACTCAGGTAAAGACTCTCCCATATCCTGGATTTCCTACGGATATGCAGCCACAGATTGCCACTCTTCTCGCCCTTTCAGAGGGTACAAGTACGGTTACGGAAAGCATATTTGAAAACCGTTTTAAATATGTTGATGAACTTGCCCGTATGGGAGCTTCAATAAAAGTTGAGGGCAATGTTGCCATTATCGAGGGTGTTGAGGGCTTTACAGGTGCGGCTATTTCTGCCCCTGACCTTCGTGCCGGTGCTGCACTCGTCGTTGCCGGTCTTGTTGCAGAAGGCTACACTACTATTGATTCAATACACTTTATCGAACGCGGTTACGAAAACTTTGAGGGAAAAATAACCGCTCTAGGTGCGTCCATGGAAAAGATTCCGGTTGATGATGAACGTGCCGTGATGAAATTTAAATTAAAAGTCGGTTAAACCTATATAAGGGCAAGCATCACGCTTGCCCTTGCTTATAATGAGGGGGTGTATTAAAATCAGGCATTTATTTAAAGATTATTATCAGATTTTACAGGTGCATTATGACGCTTCTCCTGATGTCATTAAAGCAGCTTATCGCAAGCTCTGTACCCTGTATCATCCTGATACCAGCCACAACCCAAATGAAGACAAACGAATGCTCGATATAAACGAAGCCTACAGCATACTTTCAAATCCAGAAAAACGGACAACCTATCATAAACTCTGGCTTCAAAACCGTACAGACCGCTCAAGACAGGTTCACCCCGCTTCTGCTTTTAACGCATCCTTATCAGACATATCGGCAAAGGATGTACTTGACAGATTTTTTCATGCACTTCTTACAAAAAACTGGAAAAACGCTTATGCCTGTCTCACTCTTGAGGACCAGGAACACTTTACCCTTGACGAATTTTCTGCCTGGAAAGATGCAGTAAATTCATGTTTTGAGATGCAGGATTACAGGATTTCTTTTTATAAAAATTATAGCAAATGCCGCATTGAAGGTACCGTATATCCTTTCGTAAAGGAATTTGCAGTCACGATAACTGATACCGACCTTCAGCTTTCACAGACTTCCCAAAATATGTCTCACAAATATGTTGCATATGACGGAAATTCATGGAAAGTATGTCTCGGTATGCACTCTCTTAAACAAGCAACATTAAAATTTAAGCTGATGGCATCAAGAAGACAAAATTATGACCCGATTATGATTTATAATAATGCTGTATCAAGAACAGACCCGCTTACCGGACTGCTAAGTGAAAAAGGCTTTTATGACGATTCATTTAAAGAGATAGAACGACATAAACGCTACCATAATCCGGTCAGTTTTGCCGTCTTTCAGATAGACTGCTACAGACCGGAGCGTGAAATCTACTGTCTTTGCCAATGTGCAAGTATTTTAAAAACGGAATGTCGTATAAATGACATTATAGGCCGTCTCGGAAATAAGCAGATAGTATGTCTTTTTGCCGAGACAAATGAAAAACAGGCAGAAGCAGCCGTAAATAAATTTTTAAAGTCAATAAAAATACGGCAGAGCGAGCCTTTCACCGTGAATGCAGGAATATTGCAATACAACCGGATTCATTCTCTTGAAGATACCGTTTTTACCATATCGTCAAATGTCAGTAAACAGCAGAACACGATAAAAATGAACAATACATAATGTACTCTCTAAATCTTCTGAACGAAGAATTTCGAGATGGATTTTCGATATACAACGAGAAAATTCAAACAGTATATCGGAAAAGCATCCGAAATGACCCGGTTTGAGAAGATACCTAGAGTACATCACATAAATAAGGGGGACTAAGTATGAATATGACTACTGCAAAAAGAACGACAAATAAAATATTTAAAATAGCCGTTTTAAGTATTTTAATAATAGCCGCCGCTGCTCTTTACCTTCCGTCAGAGTCATCGGCAGCTACAAAAAAAACAACTTTAAAAACAAAATCAGCAACAATATATGTAAACGGAAAATACACTATCTCACTTAAAAACAAACTTAAAAATGCTACTTATTTTTATACTTCAAACAAAACATCAATAGCCAAAGTATCTGCAAAAGGTGCTATTACCGGATGCGGTAAAGGTACAGCGAAAATAAGTGTAAGATACAAATATAAAAAAGAATTTAAGTCTGTAGGTACATTTAAGGTAACTGTCAAAAAAGCGTCATTAAAAAGCAGCTACAAAAAATTCACTGCTACTGTAGGTGATGTATTCCAGCCGTCTGATTATCTAAACAGCGTAAACAAATCGGCTGAATATCTTTTTACAAACACATCCTCAAAAGTTGCCAGTGCCGTGACAAGCGGTGCTATAACCTGTTTGAAAGCAGGTTATACAAATCTGTCAATCCACGAAGTTTACAACAAAAAAAGCCGCACTATAGGTCATATGGAACTCACTGTAATGGGAGCTTCTCTTCGTGCTGACTCATTTAAACTCGCATATTTAAAACAGCTTCCAATCGATGACATTGTAGAAAATATTGACAACACAGCTACATACAGCTTTACTTCAGACCATCCGGAGCTTTTTGAGCTAAATGACAGTGGAGTTATATCAACCACAACCGGCAACACTGTCCAGACCAGCAATATCACGCTTACCGAGACAACTCCCGACGGCATTAAAAGAGTTCTCGGAACATTTAAAGTTGAACTCACAAACGAGCCATTTATATCTGCTTCAGACCAGAGTATAACAGTAGGGCTTGGTTCAACCATCCAGGCATCTGATTACGAAGGAATAAGCATTACAAACCCTCGTGCCGGTGCGTCTTATTTCTTCACACCTAAAGATACAAATATAATATCAAATGATATGGTTGCCGTTAATTACGGAACCACCACCGTTGAAGTAAAAGAATATTATAACAACCAGATAACCACTCTTCCTGAGACAGTTCAGGTAACGGTTACTACTGCATCAATAAAGAAATCACTTTCACTAAACGGTTTTACAACAATGGTTGACGGTGATGTTTACGGTGATTACCCTGTTGACTGCCGTAACCATACAAAACTGTATCATTATGAATCTGCCAACACATCAATCTGTACTGTCACGACAGGTGGCGACAAACAGGATCAGGATTATCTTGTTATATCACCACTCAAGGTTGGAATAACTTCAATATCAGTTTACGAAACTGTTTCCGGTGAGTCAGATAAAACAAAAATCGGAAGCTTTAAAGTAACAGTAAAAGAAGATACAAGTGATCTTCCTGACCTTGATACACTCAAAGCAAGCCAGATTTTTAGAAGCATTGCTTACACACACAATGATAAAACAATAAATGGTGTTGTAAATACCAACTCATTATCATGCAGTTTCTATGACAGCTATGGCGGATATATTGACTATGGTACTGATTTTTCAAGTCTTACAGCCGGCAGCTTTACATATGTACTCAAAAAATCAAAATACAAGGTTACAAATGTTGAGACAATTGACGGTGGCATGAACTGGACATTCACCATTGATCTCGGTGACACAGACCACACACTTGTAAATGTACCGGTTACATTATCACCGGCACAGCTTGACACAAGCACAATTATTGACAATATCGTTGTCAAACTCGGAACAACGACAAACCGGATAACAGATATAAAAGCCGCAGATTCATCATTTGAAACAACATTTACTGCCGCACAGTACATTGCAGCCGGTGCAACAGAATACAGTAATACTGCCGTAAACCCTGTCGCACTGAGTGATCTCACAAATGTAACCTGCACCGTAACACAAAAAACTTACAATGCGGTAAACACACCTAACGCAAATATAGCAGTGAAACATATTACTGAGCCTGCAACAAAAGACAACAAAACATGGCTGTTTACAGTAACTTTTGAAGATGGCACAAGCAAAGATTACACTGTTACATTAGGATTAAAAGAGTAAAAAACATCAAATTAAACACACGGAGGAAAACGGACATGGCATCAAAAAAGGGAAAATTTATTGTATTTGAGGGAATTGACGGGAGTGGCAAAACCACACAGATAAATCTCCTCAAACAAAAAATTGAGAACACGGGGACAAAATGTTTAGAAACCCGTGAGCCATCAGATGGTCCTGTCGGTGTCATGATCCGCCAGTGCCTTACCGGACGAATGAAGATGGACGAAGCGGCTCTGGCAGCACTTTTTGCTGCAGACAGACTTGACCATATTAACAACTCCGTAAACGGTCTGAAATCAAAAATTGATGAGGGCATATCCGTAATATCTGACAGATTTGTGCTCTCAAACTATGCATACCAGAGCGTGAAAGCCCCGCTCGAATGGGTGATGGAGTTAAACCGCATATCACTTGATACTCTCCGCCCCGACTGTCACATATACATTGATGTAGACCCTGAGATAACACTCGACCGTATGCAAAACGGCCGTTTCCAGACGGAGCTTTTTGAAAACAAAAAAAGACTTACAGAAGTAAGAAACCGTTATCTCGAACTGATAGAAAAATTAAAAGAAACAGAAAACATTATTGTTATTGATGGAAACAATTCAATAGAAGAAATTTCCGCTGCGATATGGGATAAAGTCGCTCATTTTTACAAATAAGAAAATACTTATATATCTTCCAGAGATTGCTACCTCATATAAATTTGTGGTACAATAATATACATAAAAATGAAAGGAGGCACCTGTTTGGATCTTAAAATAACACCTATGCAGCAGCTACAGCAAATTGAACAGGCTGCAAAAACAAACGAATCAGATGGTTCCTTTCGCTTTACTCTGCTTAGTACCATAGAAGAGCAGGAACTTCAGGCTACCCTTTTTACCATGATGGAGGAGATAACCCAGCAGGGTGACAAACTCGGCAAACGCATGGACATAAGAGATATGAAAAACTACCGCAGGCTCATCAAAGAATTTATGAACGAGATAGCCTCACATACACATGAATTCAGCCGCGAAAATTTTCTCGACAAAAAAGGCCGCCACCGTGTATATGGTATTGTAAAACAGATAAATCAGACCTTAGACGAACTGGCCGCAGAACTTCTCAAAGAAGAAAAAGACCACTTGGCGATACTTGGAAAAATTGATGAGATTCGAGGTCTGATACTTGATATTATCACATAATTGGAGGTTTAGTTATGGCAAACTTTAAAGACATTATTGGCCAGGAAAGTATAAAAAAACATTTGCAGACAGCTATCAAAACAGGCAATCTGTCACACGCATATATAATCAACGGAGAATACGGTTCAGGACGACAGACTATTGCTTCTGCACTCGCAAAGACAATTCAGTGCCAGTCAAAAACAGACGATACTGATGCCTGCGGAGTATGCACATCATGCAAACAGGCTGAATCGCACAATCACCCTGATATTAAATATATCACTCATGATAAGACCAGCATAAGTGTAAATGATATTCGAGAGCAGCTCAACAACGATATTTCCATTAAACCATACAGCAGCGAATATAAGATTTATATTATACCTGATGCAAATAAAATGACTGAGCAGGCACAGAACGCACTTTTAAAAACAATAGAAGAACCACCCGTGTATGCAATTATTATATTGCTCACGGAAAATTGCGACAGTCTTTTACCAACAATAAGATCGCGTTGTGTCACTCTCACGATGAATCCTATAGAAAAAGACAAAATATGTACCTACCTTGAAAATAAATTTCAATTAGAACCCGAACAGGCACAGATAGCAGCAAATTATTGTCAGGGAAATATAGGAAAAGCAATCCGTTTTGCAAGTTCAAGTGATTTTATAGAGATGAAAAATCAGGTATTAAAATTACTTAAAAATCTCGACTCAATGGATATTGCTTCAATAATAGATACAATTAAAGAATTTTCAACGCACAAAAATGATATAAATGATTATCTCGACCTTATGCTTTTATGGTATCGCGATGTACTTATGTTTAAAGTTACAAAAGATGCAAATCTTTTATTATACAGCGATGAATATTCTGCCATTTCCGAGCAGGCAACAAAACGCGATTATGAAAATATTGAAAACATTATTGCTGCCATTGACAAGGCAAAAGTTCGTCTCAAAGCAAATGTAAACTTTGATGTGACAATAGAATTAATGATTCTTGCAATGAAAGATTAATTGTATATGGAGGAAAAAATGATTTTAATTATTGGAGTAAGATTCCGTAAATCCGGCAAAGTGTACTATTTTGCCCCAAACGGACTAGATATAAAAAAAGGCGATCATGTCATAGTTGAAACGGCACGAGGAATAGAATACGGACTTGTTGTTCTCGGTCAAAAAGAAGTCACTGATGACAAAGTTGTCCAGCCATTAAAAGATGTTATCAGAATAGCAACCGAGAGTGATTATGAAATACACGCTGAGAACGAAGAAAAAGAAAAAGAAGCATATAAAATATCCATTGAAAAAATAGCAAACCATAAAATTCAGATGAAACTTATCGAATGTGAATACACATTAGATAAAAACAAGCTACTATTTTAGTTTACGGCAGATGGCAGAATAGATTTCAGAGAACTTGTAAAAGACCTTGCTTCTATTTTCAGAACAAGAATAGAACTTCGTCAGATTGGTGTTCGTGATGAGACAAAACTTATAGGTGGCATAGGTATATGCGGAAGACCACTCTGCTGCCACACATATCTTTCAGATTTCGCCCCTGTGTCTATCAAAATGGCAAAGGAACAAAATCTTTCGCTTAATCCAAGCAAAATATCAGGTGTATGCGGAAGACTTATGTGTTGTCTGAAAAACGAGGAAGAAGCCTACGAATATCTCAATGCAAAACTCCCTCACATAAATGAAGATGTAAAAACCATAGACGGTTACAACGGTATTGTGCAGAGCATAAGTGTATTAAAACAGCTTGTAAAAGTAATTATCACAAAAGACAATGACGAAAAAGAAGTCCGTGAATATCATGTTGACGACCTTAAATTTGAGAAATCAGCTTCAAGAACTTCCGTATCGCCGGGACAAGCTTTACCCGATGAGGAATTAGACGAAAATGCCTTAAAAGAACTTGAGCAGATGGAAAAAGGCGATATTGAAGATATGACCGAAGAAGAAGAACAGAATAAAAAGTACAAAAACAATCACTACCAGAAAAAGAATTTCAATAAACGCCCTAAATATCCGGATACAAAAAATAAACCGGCTGAAAATTTTTCAGGAAAAAAAGGTAAACACTATAACCGTGAGCGTGATAACAATAACTATCGTCACAACAACAATAATAACAATAATCAGCCACGCAAAAATTATCACAAATCATCCGGCGGAAACGGCGGTTATGGTAATGGCTACAACAACATTAAACCTGAATAAGAAATACAATGAGGGTTAATATGGAAAAAGAAAATTATTTAAAGGACGGAGAACGCCTTGATGATCTCCAGCTAAACGGTTTACACATAATACAGAATCCCGAAAAATTCTGCTTTGGCATGGATGCAGTTCTGCTGTCATCATTTTGTGCCAAAAGCATACGAAAGAAAGACAAAGTTCTTGATTTAGGTACCGGTACAGGTATCATTCCGATACTCCTATCCGCAAAAGCTGAGCCGGCACATATCAGTGCTCTTGAAATTCAGGATGAAAGCGTTGATATGGCAAAAAGAAGTGTAAACTTAAACGGTCTTGACGAAAAAATAGATATTATTCATGGCGATATTAAAACAGCTTCACTAAATTTCGGTGCGGCTGTTTTTGATGCTGTCACAACAAATCCCCCATATATGAATGACAATCACGGCATTAAAAATCCGGATGTTCCAAAAGCGATAGCACGACATGAAATATTATGCAATCTCGATGACATTGCAAGAGAAAGCTCAAAACTTTTAAAGACACAGGGGCGTTTCTATATGGTACACCGCCCGTTCAGAATGACCGAGATAATTTGTACATTAGCTAAATATAAGCTTGAAACAAAACGCATCTGCATGGTTCATCCTTTTGTATCAAAAGAGCCTAATATGCTGCTTATCGAAGCTGTAAAAAACGGAAAACCTTTTGTCAAATTTGAACCTCCGATAATAGTTTATGAAACACCTGGAAAATACACTGAACAATTATTAGAGATATACGGTTTGCAGCAGCATACACCTTAAATCAAATGAAAGGAAAACTGATATGAATACCACCACTCCCGGCACACTTTATCTCTGTGCAACACCTATAGGCAATCTTGAAGACATAACATTCAGAGTTCTTAAAACACTAAAAAAAGTAGACCTTATTGCCGCCGAAGACACAAGAAATACGATAAAACTGTTAAATCATTTTGAGATAAAAACTCCAATGACAAGTTACCACGAATACAATAAAATTGAAAAAGCAAAATATCTTGTCGAAAAAATAACAAACGGAACAGATATTGCACTCGTTACAGATGCCGGAACACCGGGTATATCCGACCCCGGAGAAGAACTCGTCAAACAGGCATATGAAGCCGGCTTAACAGTCACTTCCTTACCCGGAGCCTGTGCCTGCGTTACTGCTCTCACACTTTCCGGTCTCTCAACAAGGCGATTCTGTTTTGAAGCATTTCTTCCTGTTGACAAAAAAGAACGCCGTGCAATACTCGACTCCTTAAAAAAAGAAACACGCACCATTATAATATATGAAGCACCGCACCATTTGAAAGCAACACTTTCAGAACTTTACTCATATCTTGGTGACCGCAAGATAACATTTTGTAAAGAACTCACAAAATTGCACGAAACTGTACAGCAAATGACCTTAAGTCAGGCAATCGAATATTACGGGCAGACTCCGCCAAAAGGCGAATATGTCATGGTTATCGAAGGTATCTCCCATAAAGAACTGGAAAAACAGTCGATACAGGAATGGGAAAAAATCACCATACAGGAACATATGGATATTTATCTTTCACAGGGAATGGATAAAAAATCATCCATGAAACAGGTCGCACTCGACAGAGGCATCCCAAAAAGAGAAGTATATAATACCCTCTTAAAATAATTTATTATTTGATATTCAGGCGTGTCTGTTTTTTCTATAAACAATCACGCCTGACAAAAGTGCATAGATTAACAAATCAGGGTTTTTATCCACAAAATTTATGTTATCTTTCTCATTATTCTTATAATCTTTTAAAACTCTTTCAACAATTCCGTCAATAAATCTCTTAT
>ENA-UOJA01003153-UOJA01003153.1-human-gut-metagenome-genome-assembly--contig:-C19-NODE-3153-length-10177-cov-5.335803_pt1 | contig 10177 bp, 11 predicted proteins | sample MGYA00242337_ERZ723884 | MGnify/ENA metagenome assembly ERZ723884
CGTTTGGAGGAAATCGAAGAGAAGATAGGGGATACACAATATTATCAGAAGGGGGAGAATATTTTTGAACAATTTCTTTCAGATGAGGGACTGGCTGAAACAGAAAATAAAGAACCGGACGAAAACTGATTTTCTTATTATGATACTCATCGGTGTTCTGGTGCTGATCGTCATGATCCCCACAGGAACGAAAGAAACATCCGGAAAAAGCAAGCTTACCGGAAACAAAAGCAATGAGAAAAATACGCAGGAATATGGAAAGGCAGACGGAATCTCGGACAGTGAATATGTCGAACAGTTAGAAGAACAGATCCGCATCCTGATCGAGCAGATGGATGGATGTGGGAAAGCAAATGTCATGATAACACTTTCGGACGACGGACAGACTTATCTGGACAAAAACTGCAAAACAGACGAAAAAGCGAAGGAGGAAACCACCGTGATTTATGACACCGGGGAGGAACAAAAGCCTTATGTCATAAGAAAAGAACGCCCGCATGTAGAGGGCATGGTTATTGTGGTACAGGGGGGAAATTCTCCCGCTGTAGTGACTGAAATAACCGATGCAATGATGTCATTATTTGATATTGAAGCGCATAAAATAAAAGTAGTAAAAATGTCAGCGCAGGAGGAATAGCTGTGAAAAAAATCGTACATAAAAATCAGATTGTGATCACGACACTTGCCGTACTGATCGCAATCGCAGGGTATGTAACTTACGACAAAAAAAATGCAGATCCAAAGGAGGAACAGGTTGTGACTTCCGTCAATGCAAACGATGCCGCCTCGGATAAAGAATCAGATTTTACAACTGATATCGCATCGGATATTTCGGATGGAGAAACGGTGGCCACTGCATCTACGCAGGAGGTGAACAATCCGGGGGAGACGGTGCTTACCAGTGCGCTGGTACAGGATGCGGACTATGTAGCAAAGGTAAAACTGAACCGTGAGCAGGTGCGTTCCAAAAACAAGGAGAGCTTACAGGCAATCATTGATAACGAAACACTCGATGATGCCCAGAAGAAAGCTGCTGTGGATGAGATGATCACTTTGACCGATATCGCGGAAAAGGAATCCAATGCAGAGATGATGCTTGAGGCAAAGGGATTTACCGATGTTGTGGTAAGTATCAGCGAAGATGCCTGTGATGTGGTACTGAACATGGGAGATGTGACAGACGCAAAGCGCGCACAGGTGGAAGACATTGTGAAACGCAAAACAGGGGTGGCAGCAGAAAATATTGTGATCACACCGATTGAATAAAGAGTTGAAAATACATACTTTTTAGGGTAGAATAATGAAGTATATGCGTTATGTAATTTGATTTGGAGGATATACTGTGAGTGACTTAAGAAAAGAAATAGAAAAAAGACGTACCTTTGCAATTATTTCCCACCCGGATGCAGGTAAGACAACTCTGACCGAGAAGTTCCTTCTCTATGGAGGTGCGATCAATCAGGCTGGTTCCGTTAAGGGAAAAGCAACGGCAAAGCACGCGGTATCCGACTGGATGGAAATAGAGAAGCAGAGAGGTATCTCAGTAACTTCTTCCGTGTTGCAGTTTAATTATGATGGATATTGTATTAATATTCTGGATACACCGGGACATCAGGACTTCTCGGAGGATACGTACCGTACTTTGATGGCGGCGGACTCTGCGGTGATGGTCATTGATGCCAGCAAAGGTGTTGAGGCGCAGACACGTAAGCTTTTTAAAGTATGCGTGATGCGCCATATCCCGATTTTCACATTTATCAATAAAATGGACCGAGATGCCAACGATACATTTGAATTGCTTGATGATATCGAAAACGAGCTTGGTATTGCGACCTGTCCAATCAACTGGCCGATTGGTTCCGGAAAAGAATTTAAGGGTGTTTATGACAGAAGAACGCGTAAAGTCATGACATTTGCAGATACTTTAAAGGGAACCAAAGAAGGTTCTGAAAAAATTATCGATATTGATGATCCGTCTCTTGTGGATGAAATCGGAGCAGACAAAAAGGCACAGCTGGATGATGAAATTGAACTTCTTGACGGCGCAAGTGCGGAATTTGATATGGAGCTGGTAACAAAGGGTGAACTTTCACCGGTATTTTTCGGATCTGCCCTTACAAACTTTGGTGTGGAGACATTCCTGCAGCATTTCCTGCAGATGACGTATGCACCGTTAGCGCGTAAAGCAGACATTGGTATGATTGATCCGTTCCAGGATGAATTTTCTGCATTTGTATTTAAAATTCAGGCGAACATGAACAAGAATCACCGTGACAGAATCGCATTTATGCGTATTTGTTCCGGTAAATTTACCGCCGGAATGGAAGTTTATCATGTCCAGGGTGGCAAGCAGATCAAACTTGCGCAGCCGCAGCAGATGATGGCGGACGAGCGCAAAATCGTGGAAGAGGCGTATGCCGGAGATATTATCGGTATTTTTGATCCGGGCATTTTTTCCATTGGAGATACCCTTACCACGGCAAAAGAAAAATTCAGGTTTGAGGGAATCCCGACGTTTGCACCGGAGCATTTTGCGCGTGTGCGTCTGATCGATTCCATGTAGCGTAAACAGTTCGTAAAAGGTGTTACACAGATCGCACAGGAAGGTGCCATTCAGATTTTCCAGGAGTACAAGGGTGGCATGGAAGAAATCATTGTTGGTGTTGTTGGTGTACTGCAGTTCGATGTGTTGAAATTCCGACTGGAAAATGAGTACAATGTGGATATTCGTCTTGAGAATCTTCCGTATGAGCATATCCGCTGGATCGAAAACAAAGACGAAGTGGATGTGGACAACCTTACCGGAACTTCAGATATGAAGAAAGTCATCGATATGAAGGGAAATCCGCTTCTTCTGTTCGTCAATGAGTGGAGTGTGGGTATGACCCTTGACCGAAACGAAGGACTTGTACTGGCGGAATTCAGCAAGAATTAATTAATCGAAAATAATGAGGAAAAAGGAGAAGAAACATATGCAGATTGTAGAAGTAACAAAAGACAATTTTGAGCAGGAAGTACTCGGGGCAAAGGTTCCGGTCGTAATCGATTTCTGGGCAGTGTGGTGCGGACCATGCCAGATGCAGTCACCGATCCTTGACCAGGTGGCAGAGGAGTTTGGCGATAAAATCAAAGTCTGTAAAGTGAATGTGGACGAGCAGCCATCCCTTGCATTGAACTATCAGATTGCAAGTATTCCAACACTTGTATTTATGAAATACGGGTTGTTTCAGCAGAGAATGATCGGATTGCAGGACAAGCAGACAATAACCGATTATCTGCAAACATTGCTTGACGCAGAATAGAAGAATCGATATAATAAAGGCAGTTGCGTGTGCAGCTGTCTTTTTTATTCCCAATGTATTTAAAATTAAGTTTATGATTGACACGAAGGCAAAAATATAATATTATTAGAACATGAAAACGAACATAGGTTCGAGCTAAGGAGATCATTATGGCAAAAGAAGATAAATTGAAAGCATTGGACGCTGCAATTGCACAGATTGAGAGACAGTACGGTAAAGGATCTGTCATGAAGCTTGGAGATAACTCTGCAAATATGAACGTTGAGGTTGTTCCGACAGGATCCCTCAGTCTGGATATTGCTTTGGGACTTGGCGGACTCCCAAAGGGACGTATTATAGAGATCTATGGACCGGAATCCAGTGGTAAGACAACCGTTGCCCTGCACTGTGTTGCAGAAGTGCAGAAGCAGGGTGGTATCGCGGGATTTATTGATGCAGAGCATGCATTGGATCCGGTATATGCCAAGAATATTGGAGTAGATATTGACAACCTGTATATTTCCCAGCCGGACTGTGGTGAGCAGGCGTTAGAAATCACTGAAACCATGGTGCGTTCCGGAGCGGTAGATATTGTAATCGTGGATTCCGTTGCAGCACTTGTTCCGAAGGCAGAGATTGATGGAGATATGGGAGATTCTCATGTAGGTTTGCAGGCACGTCTGATGAGTCAGGCACTTCGTAAGCTGACTGGTGTTATCAGCAAATCAAACTGTGTTGTTATCTTTATCAACCAGCTGCGTGAAAAAGTTGGCGTTATGTTTGGTAATCCGGAGACAACAACTGGTGGACGTGCGTTGAAATTCTATTCGTCTGTTCGTCTGGATGTAAGAAGAATTGAAGCATTAAAGCAGGCTGGAGAAGTCGTTGGTAACCGTACAAGAGTGAAAGTTGTAAAGAACAAGGTCGCTCCGCCATTTAAAGAAGCAGAATTTGATATTATGTTCGGTCAGGGAATTTCAAAGGAAGGCGATATTCTTGATCTAGCAGCCAACGTTGGAATTATCAGCAAGTCCGGCGCATGGTATGCCTATGAAGGTGACAAGATTGGTCAGGGACGTGAGAACGCAAAGAATTATCTGCGTCAGAATCCGGATTTCTGCAAAATGATTGAGGAGCAGGTAAGAGAACATTATTTTGCACAGGAAACAGAGGAAGAGCCGGAAGCAGAGGAGAAAGCAGCAGAGGCTGATAAGGAATAGAGTGAATGATTACCGTAACAGAGTATGAATCTCTGGGGAAAGGTAAGCTCCGCGTGCGTTTTGATAACGAGGCGGAGCTTATTTTATACCGTGGAGAAGCAAAACAATGGAAGCTTCGCGAAGAAGCAGAAATATCCGAAGAAGATTATCAGAAGCTGCTTACCGAAGTGGTTGGAAAACGTGCAAAGAAACGCGCTATGCATTTGCTGGAGCGTATGGACCGTACAGAGAAACAATTGAGAGATAAATTGGAAGATGGGAAATATCCGCAGGTTTGTATTGATGAAGCAATCGCGTATGTCAGGAAATATCATTATATTGATGATTACCGGTATGCCTGCACATTTATCCGGTATTCTCAGGAAAAGATGAGTCGGCTTCAGCTAAAGATGAAACTGACTCAGAAAGGAGTTCCAAGAGATGTGATCGAAAAGGCTTTGGAGGAGGAATATTCCGGAGAAGAGTCTGCGCAGATCGCACGTCTTTTAGAAAAGCGAAAGTTTGTGGCAGAGGAAGCGGACGAACGTGAATTTCAGCGGACTTACCAATATTTATTGCGCAGAGGGTTTCGAAGTAGCGATATTTTAAAAGTCATGAAAGCAAAACCGGAATTTTAGACAAATCAAGGGCGTATTGCTTGACATTATTAAGCAAAAAGGATAAAATTAATACGTTGTAAAGTTATGACATGAAAAGAGTTTTCTTTTTGTTATATGTACAATGAAAACTTAATAAAGGAGGTGCTCCTGTAGTGGTGCCGTATGTAATTACTGCTATCATCACATTCGTAATTACTGCTGTTGCTATATGGTTTATTTCTGCCGAATATCACAAGAGGGTAGCCAATACAAAAATTGGTAACGCAGAAGAGAAAGCCAGAGGCATTATCGATGAGGCCGTAAAGACTGCTGAGAACAAGAAGCGCGAATCTATGCTTGAGATCAAGGAAGAGACCATTCGTTCCAAGAATGAACTTGACAAAGAAATCAAGGAGCGTAGAAATGAAATCCAGCGTAACGAGCGTCGTGTTGTGCAGAAAGAAGAAAATCTGGACAAGAAGATGGAAGCGATGGAGAAGCGTGAAGCAAGCTTTAATGCCAAAGAAGAAGAGTTAAAGAAGCAGAAGGCTGAGATAGCAAAATTAAATGAGCAGCGTGTACAGGAACTGGAGAGAATCTCCGGATTAACCTCTGAACAAGCAAAAGAATACCTCTTAAAGACCGTCGAAGAAGATGTAAAACTTGACACTGCAAAGATGATCAAGGAAATGGAAAATCAGGCAAAGGAGGAAGTTGCAAAGAAAGCAAAGGATTATGTAGTGACTGCTATTCAAAAATGTGCTGCGGATCACGTTGCAGAAACTACAATTTCAGTTGTTCAGCTTCCGAATGATGAGATGAAGGGACGTATCATTGGACGTGAGGGACGTAATATTCGTACCTTAGAGACAATGACAGGTGTGGATCTGATTATTGACGATACACCGGAAGCAGTTATCTTGTCAAGCTTTGATCCAATTCGAAGAGAAGTTGCAAGAATTGCACTTGAAAAATTAATCGTAGACGGACGAATTCATCCGGCTCGTATTGAAGAGATGGTAGAGAAAGCTCAAAAAGAAGTTGAGACCATGATTCGTGAGGAAGGTGAATCTGCTGTACTTGAAGTCGGCATTCACGGAATTCATCCGGAACTGGTTCGCTTATTGGGCAAGATGAAATTCCGTACCAGTTATGGACAGAATGCATTGAAGCATTCGATTGAGGTTGCACAGTTGACAGGACTTCTTGCTGCTGAGATTGGCGAGGATGTTCGTATGGCAAAACGTGCAGGTTTATTACATGATATTGGTAAGGCAGTTGATCATGATATGGAAGGTTCCCATATTCAGCTTGGTGCAGATTTGTGTAGAAAATACAAAGAATCAGCACTTGTAATCAATGCCGTTGAATCACACCATGGTGATGTGGAGCCGGAATCATTGATTGCATGTCTGGTACAGGCTGCTGATACGATCAGCGCTGCGAGACCTGGTGCAAGAAGAGAAACATTGGAAACATACTCTAATCGTTTACAGCAATTAGAGGATATTACAAATGGTTATAAGGGAGTAGAGAAATCTTTTGCTATTCAGGCAGGTAGAGAGATTCGAATCTTGGTTGTTCCTGAGCAGATCAGTGACGCCGACATGGTTTTATTAGCTCGTGATATTTCAAAGAGAATTGAATCTGAGTTAGAATATCCGGGACAGATTAAAGTCAATGTCATTCGTGAGTCACGCGTTGTAGATTATGCGAAATGATTTTTAATGAGCGAGAGGGCTGTCGCCTGAACGGTTGATAACCGTTTGGGTGATGGCCTTTTTTAATGGAAACAGCACCGGAGATAAAGTAGACTAAAAGAATTCTAAATAGTTATAAAATAATATATTGAACTTGATTTTATAAAGATGTGGATGTAAAAGGATGTGAATACAATGATTGAACGTATGAAACGATTGGATAGAAAATTAATGTATCAGGGATCTATTTTGGATGTTTACAAAGATACGATGGAGTTCCCGAACGGAACGCATGAAGAGTGGGATTTTGTTTCTCATCGAATGGGGGCGGCTGCAATTCTTCCGGTACTTCCGGATGGAAGAATCGTAATGGTGCGCCAGTATCGTAACGCTTTGGAGCGAGAGATACTGGAGATTCCAGCAGGTTGCAGAGACAGCAAGACAGAAGATACCAGTGTATGTGCAGCAAGAGAGATGGAGGAAGAGACCGGATACAAGAGTAAACATGTAGAATATCTCCTGTCTCTTCGCACAACCGTCGCATTTTGCGATGAGTTTATTGATGTGTATGTAGCGACAGATCTGGAGCAGGGAAAGCGCCATTTGGATAACGCAGAGAGTATTGATGTAGAAATTTATACACTGGATGAACTTTGCCAGATGATTTACGAAGGTGAAGTGCAGGATTCAAAAACTGTTGCAGCGATTATGGCATACAGTAATAAAATAAAAGGCTAGGACATATTCTAAAAAAGAAGATAATAGTATTGTTGATGGATGGAATATGCGAAAAGAACTGGCAATAGGAATATGCTTTTGTATAGCAGGAATACTTACGGTATGCTTTTTTGGATATACGTATTTTACAACGTATGGTTTTTTGAATACGTATCATATGCAGGCATTTGCGGAAGCAAAATTAGAAGTTTCGGCATTACTCGCAAACATTATATGGGAGCGTGGAAAATTATTTCTGCTCATCTGCCTTGTGGCGTATACACCTTTGAAAAGGGTTGCCCCACTTGTTCTGCGATGCGGAATCTGTTTCACAGCGGGGGTGTTTCTTGCAGCAAGTATGCTGAATATGGGGATTCGTGGCATTGTATTTTTCACAATGTCGCTTTTCCCTCATTGTCTGTTTTATTTGATGGTGTTACTTCTTATTTTCGGAGTGGATACGCACAGCTTTTACAATCGGAAGAATCCGGTAGTGAAGAGAGTGATTTATTATGGAGTGGTTGGAATTGTATTTTTGCTTGGATGTATTTCTGAAGTGATGATTTCTGTACCGTTGTTGCAGAAAGTGATCCGACTCATATGCACCTAAAGAAATGAAAGACGTTATGCTCTGGAGGGGGCTTACGTCTTTTTTGATGTCTCCGTATACTATGCATGGGAGTCAGGCTGGTACTACACGGGCGCGTACACTTGATTTTTCCTACACGATTTTAGACAGAATTGCAGAAGTTGTGAAAGCCTTCCCCTGCCTCTATTTTCGTGTCCGGCTCGTGTTTCGACACCGGGGGCACGTTTGTCCGTCTATCACAGATGCGCTCAGCATTTTTAGCAGGCCTAAGTGGTGGGGTTCATAAATTTTAATGTGCCCGCTCTCCATTGTGTCGCCCATCGTAGTACTACATTATTAATAAGTAGAACGAGGGCGCAAATGCGACCCGCGAGCACCGTATTGTTCATACCGCCTCTAAGACGAACACAAAATACTTCGGACGTCATCTGTGAGAGACGGACATACACGGGCCGGTGTCGAAACTTGAACGGACAGGAATCATCAAAGAGACAGGGAAAGGGTTGCTACAACTTCGCAATTGTGGCTAACTAGTAGCAGGGAAATGTGGTATGGGCCGGGGCTTTGAAAATGTAAAAAAATGGCGCATCGAAAAACTTTTGCATAAGATACGCGCTTTCTATCCATAATAAACAAAAAAGAAAGGCGGTTCTTATGGCACTTACAATTAAAATTATTGACATACACGCAAGACAAATTTTAGATTCCAGAGGAAATCCTACGGTCGAAGCGGAAGTCACTGCACAGACAGAGACGACAGGAAGAAAGAGTGTAGGCAGGGAATCTGTTCCGTCAGGAGCGAGTACCGGACAATTTGAGGCTATCGAGTTAAGAGATGGTGTTGAAGCATATTTTGGTCTGGGGGTTGAGAAGGTTGTATCGCATATCAATGAGCGTATTCGGCAGGAACTGATGGGCATGAATGTGCTCGATCAGATCGCCATCGATCGCAAACTTGTAGAACTGGATGGAACGGACAATAAGGGAAATCTGGGAGCAAATGCGCTGCTGGCAGTTTCGCTTGCCTGCGCCAGATGTGCGGCTACAGCTCTGGATATACCGCTGTACCGTTATCTTGGTGGCACGAATGCAAAGAGATGGCCAATGCCGATGATGAACGTGATCAACGGTGGTGCACATGCAAAAAATTCACTGGATTTTCAGGAGTTTATGATTGTTCCGGTGGGTGCCGATGATTTTGCACAGGCACTCCGGATGGGAGCAGAAGTCTATCATTTCTTAAGACAGATTCTTCACGAGGATGGTCTGCTCACGGCTGTGGGAGACGAAGGCGGATTTGCGCCGGATTTTGCGGATGCAAAAGAAGTCTTTGCATATTTATCCCGCGCAGTGGAAAAAGCCGGCTATCAGGTGGGGGCCGATGTGGCGTTTGCGATGGATGCAGCAACTTCGGAATTGTATCATGAGGAAGACGGTATGTACCATTTTCAGGATGGCATCCGCAGCGCAGAGGAATTGATTTCTCTGTATGAGGATCTGATTCAGAATTATCCACTTATCTCGATTGAGGATGGACTTGATGAGGATGACTGGGAAGGATGGCAGAAAATGACCACGCGACTGGGAAAGGATGCGATGCTCGTAGGGGATGATCTGTTTGTTACAAATGTCAAGCGCATTCACTGCGGGATTGATCTTGCGGTGGCAAACGCGGTATTGATCAAAGTAAATCAGATTGGAACATTAACGGAGGCGATGGACGCAATTGAACTTGCACAGAAAAGTGGTTACAAAGCCATTATTTCACATCGTTCCGGTGAGACAGAAGATACTTTTATCGCGGATCTGGCAGTGGCAGTCAATGCCGGATGGATCAAAACAGGAGCTCCTTGCCGTGGAGAGCGCACAGCAAAATATAATCAGCTCCTGCGAATTGGAGAAAATTTGTAAATTTACGTATAAAATAGGGGAAAAAGAAACGAAAAATGCAATCGTGAGTGTAATGAGTATGATCGCGGCAAAGGCAGAATGATTTTTGCTATTGCCGCGGTTTATTTTATTCTCGATACATAAAGCAATAAAAACACCCAGAAAATAAAGCGTAATAAAAATGTTACATGCATGTAAAAAA
>ENA-UOJA01003157-UOJA01003157.1-human-gut-metagenome-genome-assembly--contig:-C19-NODE-3157-length-10162-cov-61.880578_pt1 | contig 10162 bp, 8 predicted proteins | sample MGYA00242337_ERZ723884 | MGnify/ENA metagenome assembly ERZ723884
CAGGGCGGTTTAGGGACTTGCACCCATTAGAGTATGTTCGTGCTGGACGAACTAACAGAACAGCCCGGAAAGCTCCGGGCTGTTTTCTGTCTATATGTAGATATGATGCGCTATAGAACGCTCATAACTGCTTCTGCGATAGAATTGAGCTTGGTATCCACGCTGTCCGCACGGCTTGCAAGAATACAAGGAGCAGTCGTTCCTACGAGCATACCTGCCTGACGCACGCCTGTAGAGAGCTTGGAATTCGTCTTCCAGAACACGTTTGCAGACTCGATGTTAGGGAATACGAGGCAGTCAGCGTCACCTGCTACAGGACTGACAAGCTTCTTGATCTCAACAGATTCCTTGTCGATAGCCACGTCGAGTGCGAGAGGACCGTCAGCGATGCAGCCCTTGATCTGTCCGCGCTCTACCATCTTGGCCAATGCAGCAGCTTCCATACAAGCCGGCATTGAATCGAGAACCTGCTCTGAAGCTGCGACGAACGCAACCTTCGGCTTTGCGATGCCGAATGACTTGGCAACTTTCACAATATAGTTCGTGAGTTTCATCTTCTGACGCAGATCAGGAAGCGGAACCACTGCCATGTCGGTAAGGAATATGAGCTTGTGATAGTTCGGGCTGTCGATTACTCCTACGTGGCTGAGAAGGCCTTTAGGCGGAAGGAGACCGGTCTCCTTGTTAAGTATGGCGCGAAGGAACTTGTCAGTAGAGCAAAGTCCTTTCATAAGGACGTCACCTTCTCCGTCATGAACCATCTGGACTGCCTGTGCAACAGCCTTCAGCTCATCAGGATTGTCCACAATAGTGAATTTCGCTGCGTCGATACCTCTCTTGACGCAAACTTCATTGATAAGAGCGGCGTCACCTACGAGAACAGCTTTGATGAATCCGAGATCCACAGCCTGTGAAGCTGCTTCAATGGTATGCTCGTCCACTGCCCAGGCAGCGACCATCGTTTTGCAGACACCTTTTTGCTTGAGTTCTGCAAATACATCTGAGAAACTTGTGATCATATTTTTCCTCTAATTAGTTTTCCTCTTCGCTTTGAACGATGTGCATTGTATCACGTGCAATGACAATCTCTTCGTCGGTGGTGATGAGAGCCACTTTCACCTTGGAATCAGGCAATGAAATGATGGTATCCTCTCCCCATGCGACATTTGCTTCATAGTCGAATTTGAGGCCGAGATATGAGAAGTTCTCACATACTCTGCGACGCAGACGGCTGTTGTGCTCACCGATACCTCCGGTGAAGATGATAAGGTCAACTCCGTTCATGACTGCAGCGAACTGACCGATATACTTGATAATGCCGTAAGTCAGCATCTTAAGTGCAAGCTTGGCTCTCTGGTCGCCTGAATTTGCAAGCGCGTCGAGGTCTCTGGCATCAGAAGAAGCTCCTGAAATTCCGAGGAAGCCTGATTTCTTGTTCATCACCTCTGTCATTTCGTCCGGTGTGAGGTTTTCTTTCTTCATCAGGTATGGAACCACGTTAGGGTCAATGCTGCCGCATCTTGTTCCCATGATGACGCCGTCGAGCGGAGTGAAGCCCATGGAAGTGTCCACTGACTTGCCGTTCACGATGGCAGTGATGGAGCTGCCGTTGCCGATATGGCATGTGATGATCTTGGAGTTGTTGATGTCCAGGCCGGCGAACTTGGCGCCTTTCTCAGCCACGAACTGGTGACTTGTTCCGTGTGCACCGTATTTACGTACTCTGTACTTGGTGTAATCCTCATACGGAAGACCATACATATATGCGTATGCAGGGATGGACTGATGGAATGCGGTATCGAAGGTAACCACCTGAGGCACAGAAGGAAGCACTGCCTGAACGGCTCTGATTCCGAGGATGTGCGCAGGGTTGTGGAGCGGTGCGAAGTCGCAGCAGATCTCGATTTTCTTCATCACGTCTTCGTTTACGAGGGCGCTTGACGAGAAATATTCTCCTCCATGCACGATTCTGTGTCCTACGGCCTCGATGTCGTCAAGTGATTTGAGGACACCGTGCTCACTGTCGGTAAGTGCCTCGAGCACGAGCTGCATTCCGACTTTGTGGTCAGGAACCGGGAGGTCTTTCACTACCTTCTCTTTACCTGTAGCCGTGTGCTGAAGACAACCCATCTCCAGTCCGATTTTTTCTACGATACCCTTCGCAAGGACATCATAGACGTCATCGTTTTTCATATCAAGGAGTTGATACTTAATCGATGAACTTCCGCAATTGATTACAAGAATTATCATAACTATAGTTTTTGTTTCTATTTTTTCGGATTTGACGCGGCAAAGTTAAAAAGAATTCACTACTTTAGCAAGGAAATGACCGCCAACGGTCGAGTAACTGAGCGCACACCTATGACAGAAACTGCGGACATAAAGCCACTTGCATTGGCATTTACCTTCGGGGCGGCATCCGGACTGCTCCTGAGCCGTATTTCCATGCACGCCGCATACATCTCCTCCGCCACTTCCCTACTGGTCGCATTGACATTGACACTCATCACTTCAGCGGACCGCCGGCAGGCGGAAATCCTGCTGCTGTTCCTGACGGCAGGCGTTTTCTGCGCCGCGACATCGACATTGACAAGTCTCGGGGCTGTCGCCGGAAAACCGCTCTTCGCGGGCCTTGCGGCTGATTTCAGGTCAATGATTTCATCGATTCCGTTTCCGCACGAGGGGACTGCGCCTCTTGTCAATGCCCTGCTGACGGGTGACAGGTCTTCGCTGGACAGCAGCGTCATGAACAGTTTCCGGGACAGCGGGGCGTCACACATCCTCGCACTGTCGGGGCTGCATCTCGGAATCATCTACGGCATCCTGCTCAAGGTGACTTCCATTTTCGGAAAGCATCCCATGGTAAAGGCCGTCAGGAGTCTGATTATCATATCGTTATGCGGGATATACACTTTGGCGACCGGGGCAAGTCCGTCGCTTGTGAGGGCTTTCCTTTTCATCCTTGTCAATGAGACTGCACGTCTGACTCACCGCAGCAACAATCCGCTCCGTGTGTATTGTGCTGCACTTTTCATCCAGACGGCCATCAATCCCCAAGTGATCAGTTCGACCGGATTCCAGCTTTCCTACCTGGCGATGGCAGGCATCTTCCTGCTGTATCCTGCATTGAAAAAATGGTATCCGCAGGAGGAGGCCGCTGGCGACATGCTTATCGAAAAGGGCGCCGGCCGAACAGAAAGTGACGGGCTAACAGAAAGTGACGGGCTGGAGGGCGTGATGATCGACAAGGGCTGCTGCCGCGCGAGGCGTTGCTGGACTTCGTGGATGAAAACAATAGTGTCGGCCGCACCGCGCAAGATTTGGGATGCGGCTGCGCTGACGATTTCGTGCCAGGTATTCACCGGCCCTCTCGCCTGGTGGAAATTCGGAACTTTTCCGAAGTACTTTCTGCTGACGAATCTGTTGTCGCTGCCATTGACAAGTGCCGTCATGTTATTGTCTGTCAGCACTTCAGTCCTGTTCGCCATCGGCATCTGCCCGGACTTCCTCATCTCACTTACCGACAGCAGCGCGTCCCTGCTTCTTTTCATCATGAAGGTCATCTCCAGCATGTAGGGGCGGGGTGGGAAGGCAACTTCGTCCGTGAGAACCCGCCTTCGACCGGACAAGTTGTGGATTCGTCGCATTCGTCCGTGAAAACCCGCATTTCTCCGGACAAGTTGGACATTTTGAGTCACTCGTCCGTGAAAACCCGCCTCCCACCGGACAAGTTGTCATTTTGAGTCACTCGTCCGTGAGAACCCGCCTTTCACCGGACAAGTTGCGGATTACAGCGTGCGCAAAAAAAGGACGGCAACCGGAATCTCTCCGATTGCCATCCATAGTCTTTAAAGCTTTTATAAACAGTAAGCGATTATTTGCTTGCCTCTACAGAAACTTTTCTGAATTCTTTAAAATCCTTCATAAGAGCAAGAGCAGCTTTACGTGCGCGAGCACCAGCAGCCTTATTGCCTTTCTCTACCTGAGCGTCTGCATTAGCAACGAATTCCTCGTACTCAGCTTTGATTTTCTCAACAAGTTCTTTCATTGTTACTATAGTTATTTGTTAAACATTAAGTTGCTTGATTTTGGTAATCCTTTGCAATTTATGTAAAAATCCTGAAAATGCAAGCAATTATTTAACTTTTTACAACGATTAACCCCGTACGAAACTATTTTTTAGCAGTATTGAAGCAATTCATGGCCCTGTCGATGCCGATTGTCACAAACGCCTTGACGCCTTCTATGACAGAGTCACATATTTCAGGCATTTTCTCTTTCTCCTCTGCGGACATCGGACCTATCACGAAATCCACCTGTCTGCCTTTCTGGAAATCATTGCCAATGCCGATCCTGATTCTCGGATACTCCTGCGTCTCGAGGAGTTCCTGAATGTTCTTGAGCCCGTTGTGGCCGCCGTCGCTCCCCTTCTTGCGCATTCTCAATGTGCCGAAAGGAAGATTCAGGTCATCGCAGATCACGATGACGTTCTCCAGCGGAAGTTTCAGTTTATTGACCCAATATCGAACGGCATTGCCGCTGAGGTTCATATATGTGGAGGGCTTGAGGAGGGTGATGTCCCGACCTTTGAATGACACTTCGGCCACGTCTCCATAGCGCTGGGTAGTGAAAGTGGCACCTGCTGCTGAAGCCCATGCATCCAGCACCATAAATCCTACGTTGTGGCGCGTGTCCGCATACTCCGCACCGATATTTCCAAGTCCTACTACAAGGTAATTCATACTCGTTCTCCGATTCTGTCCGCAGAAAGTTTCGCCTTGTCTGCGGTTATTGTCATTTCTTCACGCACCAGGAAAAGTCCCCGCCTACCAAGAAAACAGGACGGACCGGAAAGTCGATTCCGCCCCGTCCTGTAAAGTTTATAGCTGCACGATTATGCCTCAGCTGCCGGAGCTGCCGGAGCTTCTGCGTGATGTACGCCTTCCTCCATAGCCTCGTCAAGAGCTTCCTCATACTCGATGTGAGCTGCAACCTGACGTGAAGACTTGACTGTGCAGATGATAGTTCCCTTAGGAGAAACTACATTGACATTCTCATACTTGAGGTCACCTGCTACGATTCTCTTGCCGATCTGGAGTTTGTCGATGTTGATGACAAGCTCATCAGGAAGGTCCTTCATAAGAGCGCTGACTTTCAGTTCACGAACCAGCTTGTAGAACTTACCACCGGCACGTACACCGGCTGCATGACCGGTAATGGTGATAGGAACCATGATGGAAATAGGTTTCTCCTCATTGACAGCGAGGAAATCTGCGTGAAGGCAGTTGTCCTTTACCGGGTGATACTGAAGCTCGTGGATAACTGCATTGTATTTCTGGCCGTTGCTGAGCTCGAGGTCAACGATGTAAGATGCAGGAGTGTCGGTAAGACCTTTGAGATCTTTTTCAGTAACTGTGAAGAGAATGTTCTCTACACCTGAACCATAGATGTTGCATGGTACGAGACCCTGTTTGCGGTACTCTTTGATGACCGCCTTGTTGCCGACCTCACGGACCTGGCCTTTCAATACGAAATGTTTCATTTCTTTAATTTGTTTAAAATGTGTTACTCAGTCTTGGTCCGGATGCCCGGACTAGACCCCATTGCACCAAAAGCTACTGCTTTTTCGCGGACCTTTCTTCAAAGGCCCAAAATGCGGCGCAAATATAGTGAATTTTCCGCAAATAAAAAATTGACGTGAAGTTTTTTAAAGAAAGTAATCATAAAAAAATTACTATCTTTGGAGATGTGTAAAGTTTTGGACTATGGAGACGACGATTAGAAAGTTCCCGATTGGGGTACAGACATTTGCGGAAATCATATCCGGAAAGTATATATACGTTGACAAGACGGGTTATGTCAATGACATTGCGGATAAGTACAAATACGTTTTCCTGAGCCGACCGCGCAGGTTCGGCAAGTCGTTGCTGTCTTCTACATTGCACTGCTATTTCGAGGGCAGGAAGGATCTTTTCGAGGGATTGAAAGCTGGTGAGGTAAAGAAGGAATGGACTAAACATCCGGTTTTTCATTTCGACATGTCCACTGCCAAGCATTTGAATGAGGAGCAGCTGGTACGCACTCTCGGATATAAACTGGAAGGGTATGAGGCCATTTATGGAAAGCTCCCGAATGTGGATGAAGTCGATGTAAACGCGCGACTGGAATTCCTGGTGAAAGCCGCCTTCGAGCAGACCGGACAGCAAGCCGTCATCATCATTGACGAATATGACGCACCACTGCTGGACGTGATGAACGACAGGGGCAAGTTACCGGCCCTCAGGCAGATAATGAGAAATTTCTATAGCCCAATCAAGAGTCTGGACCCGTATCTGCGGTTCGTTTTCATTACTGGAATCAACAAGTTTGCACAACTCAGCATTTTCAGTGAGTTGAACAATCTGAAGAATATCTCGATGATGCCGCAGTATTCCGCCATTTGTGGAATTTCCCAGACGGAACTGGAGAACGACATGGAGCCGGAAGTGCAAGCACTTGCAGACGAGCAGGGTATCACATTCGCAGAAGCAATCGGCCACTTGAAAGCCAATTATGACGGATATCACTTCTGCGGCAAATCAGAAGATATTTATAATCCGTACAGCCTTCTCAATGCATTGTCCGACAAGAATTTCGGCAGTTACTGGTTCGACACAGGCACCCCGACTTACCTCATTGAAAGACTACGGAAAAACCCTATCGACGAGACTACGCTGGACAATATCCCGCTCGTTCCGCAATCGGATTTCGACGTTTCTCCTGAGATTTCGGAGAATTCATTGCCAATGCTTTATCAGACCGGTTACCTGACCATCAAGTCATACGACGAGAGGATGCAGCTCTATACGCTCGGATATCCGAACAAGGAAGTCAAGATCGGTTTCACGAGAGGGCTTCTGGGCGAATATCCCAGCAAGACAAGCACAGCGTCGGGATTCGTGGCACATTTCTATGCGGCAATGGATTCGCAGGACATTGACCTGGCTATGGAAAAGCTGCAGGCGTACCTTGCAGGGATACCGAATGACTTGGAGAACAAGACCGAAAAACATTATCAGACAATCATTTACCTGATTTTTTCGCTGCTCGGTTTCTATATCCGCACGGAAGTGAAATCCGCCATCGGCAGGGCTGACGCGGTCTGCTACACGGACAATTGCATCTATGTCTTCGAATTCAAGGTGGACGGAACTGCAGAGGAGGCGCTCAAGCAGATTGATGACAAGGGCTATATGCTTCCTTACAAATTTGAGGAAGGCAAGAACCTCGTCAAAGTCGGCGTGAACATTTCCTCGCAGACCCGCACCGTCGAGAAGTGGATAGCGAGGTAACGCTACAGTTCCAGCACGGCAGGCTTCAGGCCTTTAGCATTGACTTTCAATAGGATCGGGCCTTCGGCGTCGGCGTGGGAGCGGACTATTACGGTCAGCTTGCCGGCGAAGAGGTGCATGTGCGGGAGATGGAAAAGTTCGAGCGAGCACGGGTCACCGTTGGCGATGGCGCGGAACTCGCCGGCACCGGACACTGAGGCGAATACTTCGCGCGTGTCGGTAGGCACGGTATTGCCATCCTTATCCACCACACTTACAGTCACATACGCCAGGTCTTCGCCGTCTCGGGCGATGGAATCCCTGTCACATTCAAGACGGAGAGCATACGGCTTGCCGGCAGTACGGACAGACTCCGAAGCAGCGACATTGCCATTCGCATCATAGGCCACGACGCGGAGCTCACCTTTCCGGTAAACCACGTCATTCCACATCAGACGATAACGTCCCTCAACCGCCTCATCCTGAAGACCTTCGCAAGGCGCGGACGGCGACGCTTTGGAACGACGACCCTGAGAAACACCATTGACAAACAGCTCGGCCTCAGGCCATGAAGTATAGACGTAAACCGGCGTCACCTGCCCGTCACATCCAGGCCAGGTCCAATGCGGAACTATATGAAGCGTAGGACTTTCCGTATTCCAGACGCTGCGGTAAAGCCAATAGCGGTCCTTCGGAATGGAGGCCAGGTCAATGATTCCGAACATGGAACTGTGGTTCGGCCATGCATCAGTATCGTAAGGGCTCGGCTCGCCCAGATAATCGAAACCGGTCCAGACGAACTGTCCCATTGTCCAAGGATAATCATCGGCAAGGGCGAAGTCCACATCCGGGATATTCGACCAGTTGCAGGCTTCCATATCGTAGCCCGATGACTGATGGTCAGGGTGCATCACGCTGAACGCCTTCTCCACCGGGAAATGATATGTACCCCTAGAACTTACGGTAGATGCCGTTTCCGAGCCGAGCACAAGTCCCTGAGGCAACTGTTCATAACAATCCTTGTAACGGAAAGTGCGGTAGTTGATCCCCGGGATGTCCAGCTGGGCAGCAAACCCGTTGGAAAGCACGCAATTGACCTGGTCCATTCCGCAAGTGACAGGCCTCGTCGGGTCCTCCCTGTGGCAGATGGACTGAAGGAACGATGCCGTCTTGTATCCTTCGGCAGAGCATTGGGACGGAACCTCATTGCCTATGCTCCACATGATCACTGACGGGGAATTCCTGAAAGCGTGGAGCATGCTTATCATATCACGCTCTGCCCACTCGTCGAAATAGCGGTGATACCCGTTCTCGCATTTCGCGTCATTCCACTCGTCGAAAGGCTCCACCATCATCATGAAACCCATCTCGTCACAAAGACGTACAAGTTCGGGCGCAGGCATATTGTGCGATGTGCGGACCGCATCACAGCCCATGTCCTTCAGCATTGTCAGCTGATGCCTCAACGCCGGCACGCTCACGGCCGCACCGAGAGGCCCCAGATCGTGATGGTTGCAGACGCCCTTGAATTTCCGGTGCTCGCCGTTCAGGTAAAAGCCCTTCTCCGGGATGACCTCGATCGAGCGGATGCCGAAGCGCGTCTCATATTCGTCCGTCACGGTTCCGCCCACCAGGATACGGGTCAATGCCTTATAAAGGTAAGGGTGCTCCGGTGCCCACAGTTTCGGCTCTTTCACAAGAAATTTCTGCACATGGCTGTCGCCTTTATGGTACAATGCCACAGACCGCCTCGATGCCACTTTCTCGCCTTCCGGAGAATAAATATCCGTAATATATTCTATGTCAATGTTTTCCTTGTCTGACTGCAATGCAATTTCGAGTGAGACCGATGCCATATCATTATGCACGGAAGGGGTGGTGACGAATGTTCCCCAGACCGGAATATGGGCATTGGCAGATGTGCAGACCAAGTGGACATTTCTGTAAAGGCCTGCACCCGGGTACCATCTGGAAGAAAAAGGAAGGTTCTCCAGCCTGACAGCCAGGACATTGGAGCCGGACTTGTTCAGATACGGGGTGACGTCGCAGTGGAACGGGCTGTAGCCATAAGGCCAGAAGCAGACCTCATGGCCATTGACATAAACCCGCGCCTCGCTCATCGCGCCGTCGAACAGCAGTTCTGCTTTCAGTCCGTCCGGGACATTGAACTCGGTCCTGTACCAACCCACGCCCACATATGGCAGACCGCCAGTGCGACCGGTCTTGAGCGATGCCTTCGTCTCCATATTCTGCACTATCTGCACGCGCTGAAGGTCATTTTCAATGCTGAAAGGCCCGGTTATGGCCCAGTCGTGCGGCACGCTCACACTCTCCCACCCCGAATCATCATAACCCGGCACGAAAGCCCCGTCAGCCTCACCACGATGGAACCGCCACCCGTCCTTTAGGCAGGTATCTGTCCTCGCAGCTGATGAAGGAGTTGGAGTGTTTGGCGAACTTGAAGACCGCAAAGGGCCAGAAGAGAGTTCACCGGCATTGAAACGACTGAAGCACAAAGAAGTGCTGCCAGACATGAAAAAAAATTATTCAACATGTTATATCTTCCGTTATTAACTGACGCTATTTCAAATATCTACAAAGATATAACACTCTCCGGTATTTCTCAACTTAGCAGGCTTAGTAATACTCAAAAAAAACGCTCGACGGCAAGGGACCGCTCTGCTCAGGCATCATAAGATGCCGGGCCGGAGCTGGCGGGCAGGGCAGCCTTTGCGGCGATGGCACGTGCGGCAGCAAGAAGCCCCCGCGAGGACCAGGCCCTCCTGCTTCGCAGGCGCCTCCCTCTAGTGCGAGGGCGCTGAAAAAGTCCCCTGAATAGCCTAGAACACTTT
>ENA-UOJA01003162-UOJA01003162.1-human-gut-metagenome-genome-assembly--contig:-C19-NODE-3162-length-10159-cov-18.135095_pt1 | contig 10159 bp, 9 predicted proteins | sample MGYA00242337_ERZ723884 | MGnify/ENA metagenome assembly ERZ723884
CAGGCAGCGAAGCGTCCCTGCCAGTAACTTTGCGCGTCCGCAGACGCGCCCCCCAGCTGCTCTTCCCCCAAGAGTCCGTGATGAACCTTTTTTTCTGCTTGACGGCATCCATCCGCCATGATATGATGAAATTGCAGCCGTTCTTCTATTTTGGCGGAAGAAAAGTTGTAAATCTTCATGAAACACGGAACAAAATCCCCCGACCGCTCGTCATGAAAAACGAGGAGGCTTCTGCAATGGATGAACTCATTCTCCGGCGCGCGCAAAAGGGCGACGCATCCGCCTTTGAGCAGCTCGTCACACCCTATGAGCAGATGATTTGGCGCGTCTGCTGGCATTATCTGCACCACCGCGAGGACGCGATGGACTGCGCGCAGGAGGTCATGCTGAAGGCGTGGCGCTCCATTGGGCAGTATCGGCAGGACTGCGGCTTTTCCAGCTGGCTGTACCGCATTGCGGGCAGCGTATGCATTGACTTTCTGCGCAAGCAAAAGCGCATGGTGGACAGCGATTCGATGGACGCGATGGCGGAAAACGGCTTTGAACCGGTGGATGATTCCCCGACCCCCGAAGCCGCGCTGCTCGACCGCGAATCCACCGGCGATATTTCCCGCGCCCTTGACCAGCTTCCCGCCGACATGCGCACCGTCGTCATCCTCTACGCGCTGGAAAAGCAGCGCTACGAGGATATTGCGCAGATTACGGGCGTATCCGTCGGCACGGTGAAGAGCCGACTCAACCGCGCACGGCAGAAACTTGCCGCCATTCTTGCCAATCAGCGGGAACAAAACGAAAAATCAAGCGTCTTACCGAGTGAAAGGAGGACGGGAAAATGAACCGCGAACCCCATTTTGATGAAAACGAAGTCCTCCGGCAATGCATGTCGCCCCTGAACGAGGAAGTGCCGGATATGCCGGAAAATTTCCACGCGCAGTGGACGGCGCTGGTAAAGGAGGACGCCATGAAGCAGGAAGAAACCCGCAAAGTCGCCCCGATGCGCCGCTGGACGCGCATCCTCTCCGTCGCCGCGGCGCTGGTGTTCGTCGTCGGCGGAACGCTGCTGACGAAAGACAGCCTGTCGCCCGCGCGGACGAGTGCGCCGCAGTCCCTCGCGGACAGCTACGACTACGATTACGACACCTACACCAGCGACGTCGGCTATTCGGAAGAAGCCGGCAGCGGTGTGCGCACGATGATGGTCGGCGCCGCGAACGACGCCATGCCGGAAGCCGCCAGCGCGAAATCCGCCGCTGCGGAGGACAAGAAAATCATCCGCAACGTGTCGCTGACCATCAAAACATCCGCCTATGACGACAGCATGGCAAGTTTGACCGCGCTGCTCAGCCAGTACGGCGGATATCTGGAAAGCTCCAGCGAATACACGAACAACCGTGATCTGCGCACCGCGTCGCTGACGCTGAGGATTCCAGCGGATTCGCTCGATGCGTTCCTGAGCAATACGGGTGAGCTGGGGCGCATCACCAGCCGGAACATGTCGTCCACCGACGTGACGGCCAGCTATCAGGATACCGCCGCGCGGCTGGAAAATCAGAAGCTGCTGCTGGCGCGCCTGCAAGCCCTGACCGACACGGCGGGCGATTTGTCGGATTTGCTGGCGCTGGAGACGCAGCTGGCGGACACACAGTACAACATCGAGCAGCTGGAAAGCGCCTTGGCGGACACCGATCAGCAGGTAAATGACGCGACCGTGCGTGTGACGCTGAACGAGGAAGCCCAGCCGGATCTGCGCGATGAAACGGTGTCGCTGGGCGAGCGCATCCGCAGCGCATTGTCCACCGGCTGGAATGCTTTCGTGTCGTTCCTGCAGGACTGCGTGGTGTTCCTGACGGCGGCGCTGCCGTTTATCGCGATTGTCGCCGTGATGGCGATTGTCATCATCATCATCCGCAAGGCAAAGAAGCGGAAGTGAATTCTTTTCCCTGTTCCAGTGGAATGCTGGGGCAGGGATTTTTTTTGCTCGCGCCACTTTCATCCCCACAAACGATGGACATTCCCGGCGTTTTCTGGTATACTGTGTGTAAGAAAGGCTGCGGAATCACCCAGAAAGAGGAGGACGGTACATCATGAATCACGAAACAATTGCCGCGTATATTGCGGACGGAAAAGCGGTGCTGGGCATTGAGTTCGGCTCGACGCGCATCAAGGCGGTGCTGATTGGCGACGACCACGCGCCGATTGCATCCGGCGACCATACATGGGAGAATCGGCTGGAGGACGGCATTTGGACGTATCACTTGGATGACGTATGGGCGGGCGTGCAGGATGCGTTCGCGAATCTGCAAAAGGACGTGCAGGCGAATTATGGCGTGACGCTGACGAATCTGGCGGCGTTCGGCGTATCCGGCATGATGCACGGCTTCCTCGCCTTTGATGAAAACGGGCAGCAATTGGCGCAGTTCCGCACTTGGCGCAACACCATGACGGCACAGGCGGCGGAAAAGCTGACCGCCTTGCTGGGCTTCAACATCCCCCAGCGCTGGTCGATTGCGCACCTTGTGCAGGCGATGATGAACGGCGAAGCAATGGTGCCGCAGATTCATCACCTGACGACGCTGGCGGGCTATGTGCACTACAAGCTGTGCGGCAAGAACTGCCTTGGCATCGGCGAAGCGAGCGGCATGTTCCCCATCGACAGCGATGCGCTGGATTACGACCAGCACATGCTGGACAAGGTGGATGCGCTGGCGAAAACCTACCACATGCCGTGGACGCTGCGCGAGATTCTGCCGTGCGTGCTGTGCGCGGGCGAGGATGCGGGCGTGATGACGGCGGAAGGCGCAAAGCTGCTTGACCCGACCGGCACGCTCCAGCCCGGCGCGCTGATGGCGCCCCCTGAAGGCGACGCGGGCACGGGCATGGCGGCGACGAACTCCGTCGCGGTGCGCACGGGCAATGTGTCCGCGGGCACATCAACCTTCGCGATGGTGGTGCTGGAAAAGCCGCTTTCGCGCGTGTACCCCGAAATCGACATGGTGACGACGCCCACCGGCAAGCCGACCGCCATGGTGCACTGCAACAACTGCACCTCCGACATCAACGCATGGGCGGGGATGCTCAAGGGCTTTGCGGACGCGGCGGGCGTGCCTGTCAGCATGGGCGACATTTACACGGCGCTGTTCACATCCGCCCTTTCCGGCGACAAGGACTGCGGCGGCGTGGTGAATCTGCCGCTGTTCTCCGGCGAACCGGTGGTTGGGCTGGACGCGGGTCGTCCGATGCTGGTGCGCACGCCGGATGCGAAGCTGACATTCCCGAATTTCGCGCGTTCGCTCGTGGCGGGCGCAATGACGAGCCTCAAAATCGGCATGGACATCCTCGCCAAAGAGCATGTGCAGATTGACAAACTGCTGGGTCATGGCGGCTACTTCAAGACGCCCGTCGCAGGACAGACGATTCTCTCCGCCGCGCTGAAAGCCCCCATCTCCGTCATGGAAACGGCGGGCGAAGGCGGCCCGTGGGGCATGGCGCTGCTGGCGGCGTATCGCGTTAATCGACAGGCAAACGAAACGCTGGAGGACTACCTGAACGCGCGTGTTTTTGCGGGCGCGAAGGGCTCTACCATCCGTGCGGACGCGGCGGATGAAGCCGGGCTGGATGCTTACACCGCGCGTTTCCATCAGGCGCTTTCCGCCGAAAAAGCCGCGATTGCGGATATGGATTGAGGAGGGGAATTCCGATGCTGAAATCGCTCAAAGAAGCCGTTTACGAAGCCAACATGGAGCTGCCCAAGCGTCATCTGGTAACGTATACATGGGGCAACGTGTCCGGCATCAGCCGCGAAAAGGGGCTGGTCGTCATCAAGCCGTCGGGCGTGGAGTACGACGAGCTGTCCCCCGACAAGCTGGTCGTGCTTGACCTGGACGGCAACATCGTCGAGGGCAAATTGAACCCCTCCAGCGACACGAAAACGCACTTGGAGCTGTACAAGCAGTACCCGGACATCGGCGGCATCGTGCACACGCACAGCCCCTACGCGGTCGGCTGGGCGCAGGCGTGCGAGGATATTCCCTGCTACGGCACGACCCACGCGGACTACTTCTACGGCGCAATTCCCTGCGCGCGCCACCTGACGACCGAGGAAATCGACGAGGACTACGAGAAGAACACGGGCAAAGTCATCATCGAGGAGCTGACGAAGCGGAATATCAACCCGGTGCATGTGCCGGGGATTATCTGCGCGTCGCACGGGCCGTTCACATGGGGCAAGGACGCGGCACAGGCGGTCTACCACGCCGTTGTGCTGGAGGAAGTGGCGAAAATGGCGGTGTACACGCGGCAGATTAAGCCCGATGCTGCCCCCGCGCCGCAGAACATTCAAGATAAGCATTTTCTACGCAAACACGGCCCGAACGCCTACTACGGGCAAAAATAATAACCCGCAGGAGTGAGTGACCATGGAGCGAATTCTGATTTTCGGCAACACCCACGAGAGCCGTGAGGCGGCACAGACGATGCGGCGGCGCGGCAAGCAGGTTATCGTCTGCGTGACGACGGAATACGCGCGCGCACAGCTGCCGCCGGGAACGATGTGCCACATCGGGCGGTTTGACGACGGGCAGATGCTCTCCTACATCCGCCAGACGAACCCCCGCAAGGTCATCGACGCGACGCACCCATACGCCACCGCGACGCAGACGCGCATCCGCCGTTCCGCCGAGCAGCTGGGGATTCCCTGCCAGCGCATGAAAATCGAGAACGAGCAGGAAGCGTGGCGCGACGTGGTGCAGTGGGTGGAGAATCCGGCGGAGGCGGCTGCGGTGCTGTCGCGGCTTTCGGAGGAGAACATTCTGCTGGCGGGCGATTACCGCAATCTGCCGCATTATGCGTCCCTTCTGCGCAAAGACCACCTGTTCTGCCGCATTGTGCCGACGGTGGAGGCGCTGGATTTGGCAGAGAAAGTCGGCGTGCCGGAGACACACATTGTCGCGGCGCATGGCCCCTACACCCGCGCGTTCAATAGCGCCGTGTTCGACATGCTGGGCATTGATGTGCTGGTGATACGCGACGTGGCGTTGGACGGCGGCTTGGCAGAGTGCGTGATTCCCGCGCTGGAGCGGCAAATTCATGTGATGATGGTGCGCGGCGAGTGACGCGCCACCCCCAAATAGCAAAATTCCGCGGATGCAGCCAAATGCACCCGCGGATATTTTTTGGTTCATCACGGAATCTTAGGGGAAGAGCAGCTTGAGGGCGCGTCTGCGGACGCGCAAAGTTACTGGCAGGGACGCTTCGCTGCCTGCACCTTTGTTGGCGGTTTCCTTGGGATTGGTCTGACGCAGAACAGTTGGGGCGTTGCCCCAAACCCCACAAGGGACGCTGTCCCTTGACCCTGCAAGGGGCAATTGCCCCTTGACCCCTCCGCGCGATTCAGTTGGTCGCGCTTTCATGCTCCTTCCGCGTGCAGCTTTTTGAGGCTTCGCCTAAGCCCTTGTTTGCTCCCCCAAGATTCCATGAAGAACCTTATTCATTGCTCATTTCCTTATATTCCGACGATTTGCCCGATAACATCCTCCCCCGCCTTGCCTTCACGCTCCAGCACAACCGCCGCGTTCCAGCCGAACGCGCTGTGCTCCAACACGCGGAAGAGCGCGGCAATGGCATCCACCAGTGCCGTTTCATCCGGATGCAGCTGATGGTAGAGCACCGCCGTACCGCGCAGCACCGCGTACTCCGCGCACAGCGAAACCGCTGCCGTCGCCGAGCGCTCCTGATGCGTGCCGTACGGGAAGCCCTCGTAGAACACATGGTTGACCATCAGCTGCTCCGTGCCAATCATCCAATCCGGCGTATCCGCCTGAAACGTGCCCGCCGCCTGCTGCAAAACTGCGCCCGCCTGTTCCCCGCGCAGGAGCGGCAGGATTTCCGCCGCGATTCCGCCCATGCTGATGGTATCCGCCAGCAGTTCTTCCATCAGCGTCCGCAGGATATTCGCCCGAAGCGCCCAATCCGCCGGGGGAATCGCGACTTTCGCCGCCGCGCGGAACGCTGCCCAGCGGCTTTCACTCGTTTGACGCCCGGATTCCTCCAGCACGAGCGCCGCGCGAATCCCCATCATGCGGCTTGCAAGCGGAACTTCCCGCGCTTGCAGCATGGTGACGACATCCCGGCGCAATTGCCGCGTTTCCGCCGTCAGCGCCGCGTCCGTCTCGCGCGGCGGCAGCGGCATGGCGAAGGACAAGCGCATCCGCCGGAAGGTCAACGGCGGCAGGCGGTGCAGCAGCATTTCCACCACGCGCTCGCAGGAGGCACTGCACGCGCACTCGTCATCATCCATCGTGCGGATGCCGCGGGGGTAATAGCGGCAGGTGGAGGAGATGGCGTCCTCGCCGCACTCGGCTTGCAGGGCGCAGAGACCATCCGCGCGCTGAAGTGGGCAGTGCCCCTCCCAGTTTGGCAGGAGTTCGGCGTAGCGCTCCGGGGTGGGGTCATCCGCCAGATGCAGCGATGTATCCAGCTTGCGGCGCAGTTCCGGCGAACACGTCACGCTCAGCAGGCGGAAATAATCCTCGCGCGGGAAGGTGACTGCCCACCCGTCGCAGCAGGTATGGCGGCACTTGCCGCACTTGCAGTGGAAATCGGCATAATTATCCGGCACAAGGAAATCGCGCGTGTCCATAGGGCATCCGCTCCTTCAAACGATTTTCGGGACGATTATAATACGAATTCGATTCTAAGACATGGCATCGAGCATAGCAGATTTTTCGTTCCGGCAAAGCTGAGTGAAGCGAGGCGTACTGGAGGTACGCGCGAGCGGAACGAAGCAAAGCCGGGGGCGGAAAAGATGCTGTGCGAATGCCATGGTTTCGATGAGAATGAGTATAACACATTTTGAAGGAAAACGGGCGCAAAGTACACCAGAAATGCAAATCAGTACAAACAAAAAACAGGCTGCCCGTGTGGGACAGCCCGTCACACATTACTTTCTATCTATTCTTCAATCGTGCGTATTGTCTCTATTAAACACTTTCGCACATGTTGCAAGTCCTTATTGTTCTTGATATTATCAAGTTGAACAATAGTCGTCAGTCGTTGTATATTCGCATCAAATGCAGCAATGCTTTTAGTGTCAATAGCTATTACGCAGCGTTGTCCGATATTTTCCACACAACTTTCATCTGGCGTAAGATATGTTTTTTCCACGTCAATATACTTTAGCAACTGCGTTGATAATTCTTTCTCCGTGTCAAAATTCAGCTTTACCTCCACAAAGCACTTCTTTGAGTCCAGTATAATGCAGTTATCAGCGTAGCCTGACAAATGGTTGTTTTTATAGCATACACATTCTGAATATATTCTCTTTCTATCTGCTATTTCTTGAAGCAAATAGTCAACATAGTACTTTCTGAACTGGATTTCCAAGAAAAAATGCCGACGATATTCGTAAGTGACGCTAAGCCAGTTTCCCTGATTTATATTTCTTATTGGAAACGGCGTTGTGTCCGCTTTTTCCAAATACTTTGGAATGACATTATACTCTTTTATTATCATCTTCAAGCGTTCAAACGAATCCCCGCAAAGAATAGTTATTGCACTTTGATGCGAAATTTGAATAAATGAACGGAATTCGCTAATGTCAATCGGTTTTTCTAAAACACATATCTGATCTACTTTCGCATAAATTCTGCCGCTCCAATGGAGTGTTACCTCCGGTTCATCTGAATCGCGAAACGGTCTGCCCGCAACACGCGCTACTGCGAAAATCTTCCCACCATAACTCTTGTATAGTCTTTTTGCCCTGTCAAGCGCATCAAGTAATTCGTTTTTGTTTTCTACTGCATCGCTATCTCTTAGCAATTCCAATTCAAGGTGTCTGATGCGTTGAATCGCGGTTTTCGCATGAAAGAAAAAAACAATATCGTTTTTCAGTGCCCACTTTGGTGTTGTCCATTCTTCCCACTGCGAATATAGTATATCTTCAAGATTGAATCTTCCACGTCCAGATACAAAATAGTCCAGTTCTTCTATTGTTTTAGGAAAACTAATATTATTTATGAATGCCTGTACATACATGCTCTTCTCCTCTTTGCCGAGCAACGAAAGAAGGCACTTTAAGGTATAAATCCCCAAAGTGCCTTCTTCTCATTTACTCCTTGCAGTACCCGTTCATCAGCGTTTCGAGTTCATCCAGCACCTTTTCGGCGGCTGCCTGATTTTCGCCGCGCGCGAAGAGGTAGGCTTTCAGCTTCGGCTCCGTGCCGGAGGGGCGGACGATAATCTTGCTGCCATCCGCCAGCGCGAAGGACAGCACGTCGCTCTTGGGCAGACCCGTTTCATCGTTCTGGTAGTCGATGCGGGTCGCGGTCGGGAAATGCGCATCCTGAAAGGTATCCAGCGGGGCGCGGAGCTTGCGCATGATGTCCGCCATCTTCGCCGCGCCGGATTCGCCCTCGTACTGGAAGGTCAGCAGGCGCTGGGCGTAGAAGCCGAACTCCTCGCGCAGCTGCTCCAGCTTATCCAGCAGCGTCAGCCCCTGCGCCTTGTAATTCGCCGCCATTTCGCAAACCAGCACCGCCGCGTTGACGGCGTCCTTATCGCGCACGGACGTGCCGGACAGGTAGCCGTAGCTTTCCTCGAAGCCGAAGATGTAGCGCTCGGTGTGGCCTTCCTTTTCCAGCAGCCCAATCTGCTCGCCGATGAACTTGAAGCCGGTGAGCACGTTGCGCAGCTCCACGCCGTACTTCTTGCAAATCGGCACAGCCATCTCGGTGGTCACGATGGTCTTGACGGCGACGGGCGGCAGTTCGCCCTTCTGCGCCTTGCGGTGGCTGCACACATAGTCCAACAGCAGCACGCCCATGTCGTTGCCGGAAATCAGCGTGACGGTATCGCCCTGCCGCACACCCGCGCCGATGCGGTCGCAGTCGGGGTCGGTGGCGACGCACATATCCGCCCCGGTGGCGATGGTCTTTTCAATCGCCAGCTTCATCGCCTCGCGGATTTCGGGGTTCGGGTACGGGCAGGTCGGGAAATGGCCGTCGGGCATCTCCTGCTCCGCGACGACATCCACGTCGATATTGCCCATGCGCTTCAGCATTTCACGCACCGGCACATTGCCCGTGCCGTTGAGCGGGCTGTAGACGATGTGCAGGCGCTCGTCGGTGGGGGCGATGCGCAGGCCGTTAATCATCTGGTAATAGCTCTCAATGGTTTCATCGTCGATGTAGCTGACCATGCCGTTATCAAGGTACTTCTGGAAGCTCGGCAGGGAGGGCTGGAGCGTCTGTTCGGCGCTGATGAAGGAATAGATGCGGTCGGCGGCTTCAATCGTAATCTGGCAGCCATCCGCGCCATAGACCTTATAGCCGTTGAATTTCGCGGGATTATGGCTCGCCGTCACCATCACGCCCGCGCTGGTGTGCAGGTGGCGCACAGCGTAGGACAGCATGGGGGTCGGCATGAGCGTGCGGTAGAGGTAGACGCGGATGCCCATTTCCGCCAGCGTCGCGGCGGTCAGCTCGGCAAAATCGCGGCTATGGATGCGGCTGTCGCAGCTGACAGCGCAGGACGGCTTCTCGCACGTCTCCAGCAGGTAACGTCCCAGCCCGCGCGTCGCCTTGGACACGGTGTAGAGGTTCATGCGGTTTTCGCCCGCGCCTAAGACCCCGCGCAGACCGCCCGTGCCGAACGCCAGCGAACGATAGAAGCTGTCATTCAGTTCATCCGGCGACATGGCTTTGAGCTGATTGTGCAGCTCCTCATTCATGCCGGGGCACTTCCGCCACGCCTGATACTTCTCCTGAATCGAACGTTCACCCATCTTTTTTTCCTCCTTATGCTGATTTGCTTGCGAATAAAAAAGCAGTATGCGCCGATTGAGCGCAGATTGGGTGCGCCGAAGCGAATACTGCTGATTTGCGGAATCTTGACACGCGCTTTTGCGCGAAACATCGGCTTACGTTACAAGCCTGCATCGGATGATGTGGATGATATGCCTTCATCCTATCTTCGATAAAAATCAAGTAACATGGGAGTGCGCTGCGAAGGGTTCAAAGGTGCGACCGCAGACATTCGTCTGTTTTCATTGCCCCCTTGTCGCGCCCATCTGGCGCGACACAGCATAAATGTTGAAAAGAGCAAGTTGGGGGCGCGTCTGAGGACGCGCGAAGTTACTGGCAGGGACGCTTCGCTGCCTGCGCCT
>ENA-UOJA01003163-UOJA01003163.1-human-gut-metagenome-genome-assembly--contig:-C19-NODE-3163-length-10156-cov-7.058410_pt1 | contig 10156 bp, 9 predicted proteins | sample MGYA00242337_ERZ723884 | MGnify/ENA metagenome assembly ERZ723884
CAATATGTGTGCTGTGCACTATGGTGCTTGTCATGCTCTCGGCTACGGTATGTCTTTATGCCGGTGAGGAGAGTGTTGTGAGAAACAGGTATCCGAGGGATATCAATCTCACGACAGTTTTTAACAGCTATCCGGATATGGAAAATTACATGGGTGATATGAAGGAATCCGTAAAGAGCTGTGTGGGCGCTGCGGGTGAGGAGATTGTGGATTTAACCGATTATACGGCGGCTATATTTTCATGTGCCTATGCGAACGGAAAAATTAATTACACAGATTATGAGACCACAGATTACTACAGTGCCGGACTGTCGCCGACCATATATCAGATGTTTGCAATCTCATTGGATGATTACAACCGCCTGATGGATGAGAATGTGGAGCTTGATGATGATGAGGCGCTTGTATGCTTCACGAAGGGAATGGGAAGCGCTAAGAATGTCTCACCTGATGAGCTGGTTCTAGGGGACGATGGACCGCACTACAAGGTAAAAAATATCATCGGAAGGTTCATAGCCAATGGAACGGAAGCATACAATGTGCTTCCGGGAATGTATATTATTGTGAACAACCCAAAGGATATAGTGCTTCCTATAATCAATACGCCGGGCAGCAGCGGAGTGATAATATCATGGTTCTATAATTTTGACATGACAGGCAGTGAGGCAGGAAAAATTGCCGCTGCGAATGAGCTTAACAGCATGTTCAACCGGGAATATAAGGAAAATGAGGCGTACCTTGCCGGGATTACCAGTGTGAATGTTGAGGGCAGGGAGGCTGAGAGAGACAATTTCTACACAATGTTCGGTGCACTCCTGTTCCTTGCGATTTTCCTTGGAATAATATTTGTGCTTGCCACGGTGCTTATCATATATTATAAGCAGGTTACTGAAGGCTATGAGGACTGCGGGCGCTTCGAGATTATGAAAAAGCTTGGCATGAACCAAAAAGATATTAAGTCCAGTATCAATTCCCAGATGCTCACGGTATTTTTTCTGCCTATTATAATGGCATGTGTCCATCTTGCGTTCGCTTTCCCGATTGTGAGTAAGCTTCTGCTGTGTTTCGGATTTAGCGATAAGGGCTTTTTTGCACTGGTAAATGTTGTATGTGTGCTTGTGTTTGCGGTATTTTATGTCATTGTGTACAGAATTACATCAAAATCGTATTATAATATTGTAAATGAATAGTTAAAAGTTTCTTGAATTTTGGCATGCAAGTAGGTATAATAGACATGTACTTGTCAATATACTGTTACGAAAAAAAGATTGTGGATGAAGACATTGGAAAATATGGCTTTGTCCGGAAAAAAGGTGTATGCCATGAAAATTTGGGAATTTTTTGAAAATATGAACGAATGTGTGTATGCTTCGGACATAGATACGGATGAACTGGTATATATGAATAAAAAGGCACTCAGGATGTACGGCATTCATTCGTTAGATGAGATAGCCGGAAAGAAATGTTATGAGGTGCTGCAGCATTGTTCAGCACCTTGTGCCGTCTGCAACAATAAACAGCTTTGTGAAGGAGAGTTTATTGAATGGAGGCATTACAATCTTCTGCTTGACAAGGATTTTGCGATAAAGGATACACTTGTAACCGATGGCGGCAGAAGATACAGGGTGGAGCTTGCGATTGATGCTGACACGGCGGGGCATGACCATGAGTGCGAGGATGCGAGCCGCTATGAGAACATAGAGGCTATATCAAACGAGGCACTAAGAAGTGCACTTCAGGCACCAACCCCTGATATGTCATTACAGATTGTGCTTGAGTATATAGGTAAGGCACTCAAGGGTGAGAGAACATATATATTTGAGCAGAATGAGCTTGGAGGGGATGACAATACCTACGAATGGACGGCGGTCGGTGTGGAGCCGCAGAAGGACATCCTGCAGAATGTTCAGGCAGATGTATGTGCTGAATGGTACAGAAATTTTGCTGAGAACAGGTATATAATGATTGCAGATCTGGAGGACATTAAGGAGAGTGACCCGCTTCAGTATGAGAACCTCAAGAGGCAGGATATACATTCGCTGGTTGTTGTTCCTCTTTATGACAATAAACAGGCTATAGGCTTCTATGGTGTTGATAATCCGCCGGGGGAGACACTAAGGTATGCTTCTAATATTTTGCATATACTTGGCCACTTCATAATCTCATGCATAAGGAGAAGAAATCTTATGAAAGAGCTCGAGATTATGAGCTACAACGATCAGCTTACCGGGCTTGGAAACAGATATGCGCTCAATGAATATATGAGCAATGTGGATGTGAATAGAAGCATGGGTATTGTTTATTGTGATGTGACCGGGCTTAAGAAGGTTAATGATACCCAGGGACATGAGATGGGTGACAGGCTGCTGAAGACTGCCTGTGAAAGTCTCAGAAGAGTGTTTGATGGTTATGGGCTGTTCAGGATAGGCGGAGATGAATTCTTAGCGGCTGCCAATGGTGTGACCAGGGAGGAGCTTAGCGAGCATGTACGCCTTTTGAAGGAGGACATGAAGGTACACGGTGTCAATATGGCTGTGGGTGAGGTGTGGACTGACAAGGCACCAAGAAACCAGGACGCACTTTTGACGGAGGCAGAGAGGCTGATGTATCGGGATAAGGCTGATTATTATAAGAGAGCAGGAATTGACAGAAGAAAGTACTAATATTATAGAAAGCAGAGAGTAATTATTTTAATGGAAAACAGCAAAACAGAAAACATGACAAACACCGCAGAGGGGATGAAGAATGCAGAGAGCACAGTCAATGCGGTAAGGTATGAGGACGCACCTATCGATGAGCGAATAATACGCGCAGTTCAGGAGATGGGCTTCGAGGTGATGACACCGATACAGCAGCAGGCGATTCCGGCACTTCTTGAGGGACGTGACGTGCTTGGTCAGGCACAGACGGGAACAGGAAAGACTGCAGCATTCGGAATACCGATGATACAGAGAATTGACCCTGAGGTTGAGGGCGTGCAGTGTATCATACTCTGTCCTACGAGAGAGCTTGCAATTCAGGCAGCAGAGGAGCTTCGCAAGTTCGCAAAGTTCATGCATGGAATCAAGATTCTTCCTATATATGGCGGACAGGATATATCCAAGCAGATACGCTCACTCAAGGGTAATGTCTCGATTATTGTCGGAACTCCGGGACGTGTCATGGATCACATGAGAAGACATACACTGCGTCTTGAGAACATCAAGGCTATCGTGCTTGATGAGGCGGATGAGATGCTTAACATGGGCTTCCGTGAGGATATTGAGACTATTCTTAAAGAGATACCTGAGGATCACCAGACAGCATTGTTCTCAGCTACAATGCCTAAGCCTATTCTTGACATCACACATACCTACCAGAAGGATGCCGTGCATGTGAAGGTTGCTGCAAAGGAAGTAACAATACCGCTTGTAAAGCAGTATTACTATGAGGTTCAGCGCCAGAACAAGGCAGAAGTTACGGCAAGGCTTTTAGATTACTATAATCCGAAGCGTTCTCTTATCTTTTGTAATACCAAGAAGATGGTTGATGACCTGACAGAGGAGCTTAAGGGAAGAGGTTATTTTGCAGAGGGACTCCACGGCGATATGTCGCAGTTCCAGCGTGACAAGGTTATGAACGGCTTCAGAAACGGCACAGTCGAGATTCTTATTGCAACGGATGTTGCGGCAAGAGGAATTGATGTTGATGACGTAGAGGCGGTATTCAACTACGACGTTCCGCAGGATATTGAGTATTATGTCCACAGAATAGGCCGTACCGGAAGAGCAGGAAGAACAGGACGTTCCTTCACACTTGTTGTCGGAAGGGAGATATACAAGATAAGGGAAATAGAGAATGTGTGCCACACCAAGATTAAGGCGCGCACAATACCTTCGGCAGCGGACATTACTGCTGTGAAGGCGCAGAAGATTTTGTCAAAGGTTATGGAGGTCAGAAACGAGAAGGACTTGACCAAGATGACCAAGATTATCGCCGACAAGATGAATGACGATGACGTTACAGCCATGGAGCTTGCAGCCGCATTCCTTAAGCTGCACATGGGAGAAGAGCTTGAAGATATTCCGGTTGAGGTATATAAGCCAAGACGTGCGCGTCATTTTGAGGAAGAGAATGGGCGTAAAGGCGGACGTGGACGCAGAGGCGATAAGGACGGGCGCAGAGGCGGATGCGATGACCGTCGCAGAGATGATAGCGACAGGGAAGAGCGCAGGCGTAAGGGCGGAAAGCCGGAAAAAGACAGCTGCATCGAAATGGGCGGGAAATCCAGAAGGGATGACCATCATGAGAAGGGTGAGAAATCCGGCAGGGACGAGCGCCGTGAAAAAGGCGAGAAGTCTTCAAAAGAAGAACGCCGCAGGAAGGAGCGTATCGGACGCGACGGCAACGCAAGAAATGAGAAGGGAAGAGTTGATTTCGGAGTTGAGCGCCGCTTAAGAGAGAAGCGCGAGAAGCAGAAGAATAAGAAGAAAGATTGATGCATCATTGCCATTGGTGAGATAGTTTTTGACTTTGTTTAGTGTCCTCAATGGTCTGAGGAAATATTATCCCCACCTGATTTATACCGGTATACGGTTGTCAGATTTTATGTCTGACTTCACGGAGCGAGTATAATCATCAGGTGGGGATTTTTTAAGCTTCGGGCGGTAATTATGAATAGGCATGCATATTTATGGTTACAAACGTAGATATATGCATACAGCGTAAGAGAATCACCTATAGATATGCATGTATCCAAAGTATATAACGTACCACATATTGAAAATGTGTGTGTGAAAATCATATTTATATGAAACGATTTATATGAAACAATAACATACACTCTTGATTTTTTTCATAGGTTAGTCTATACTGACAATAGAAGTTAGGCATAGCTAACTTAAATATATTAACTTAAACATATTAACCTAAACACATTAACTTAAAAGCGTGTATGATGTCACATACAATGGAAGCTTACATATAATAATATAGCAGGCATAGCTGGTGCCGGAAAAGGAGGATGTTATGAAAGGTATAATTTTAGCAGTTGTAATAATCGCTGTGTGCAGGGCAGTCAAGATTTTAATGAGAAGAGAGTTAAAAAAATCAGGGAATACAGATGACAATAATTTTAAGGGGGCAGTAGGAGCATGACAGATGTACTTTCAGGAATTCTTATTCCATTTGCAGGCACCACTCTTGGTGCCGCATGTGTTCTTTTCGTTAAAAAAGAGATGAATGTCATACTACAGAGGGCTCTCACCGGCTTCGCCGCCGGGGTAATGGTGGCGGCGTCGGTGTGGAGCCTTTTACTTCCTGCGCTTAGTCAGGCATCGGGTATGGGAAGGTGGTCATTTGTTCCGGCAGTTGTGGGGTTCTGGGCAGGGATTATGTTCCTGTTTTTGTTGGATAATATTATTCCGCATCTGCATTCAGACACTGAGCAGGCGGAGGGTCCGAGGACAAATCTAAAAAAAACGACAATGCTTGTCCTCGCGGTCACGCTGCACAATATTCCTGAGGGAATGGCGGTGGGAGCCGTATATGCAGGCTATATAAGCGGGAATTCCGGAATAACGCTTATGTCGGCGATGGCGCTTGCGGTCGGAATAGCAATACAGAACTTTCCGGAGGGCGCGATAATATCCATGCCGTTAAGAAGCCGCGGTATAGGCAGGGGAAAATCATTTCTGTACGGAGTGTTGTCAGGTGCGGTGGAGCCTGTGGGGGCTGTCTTAACCATCATGGCAGCAGGCATTGTTGTTCCGGTTCTTCCGTACCTTTTAAGCTTCGCAGCAGGGGCGATGATTTACGTGGTTGTCGAGGAGCTTATACCCGAGATGGCACAGGGAAAGGGAAAGCAGAGTGATATAGGCACATTGATGTTTGCGGCAGGATTTACTGTGATGATGACGCTTGATGTGGTGTTTGGGTAAAATTAATTGTAAAGAAAAGGTAAAAATGTAAATAAAATAATGTATAATATTAAAAAATTCTTAGAAAAAGTATTGAAAAAATTATGTGTCAATGCTACATTATATCCGTGCGAATTCGGGATACCCGAGATAACTATGCACAAAGGAGAGCCTTATTATGAAAAAGAGTTTTGTAAAGGGTGCTGCTGTCATGATGGCAGCAATGACAATGCTTACCGGATGTAACAGCAAGCCAACTGACAGCACAGCTACAACAGGTACAAGCGCAGCGGATACTTCAGCAGCAGATACTTCAGCAGCAGATACTACTGCGGCAACAGATGCCACCACAACAGAGGGTGCATCAAATGAGGTTAAGCAGAGCTTTGACAAGCTCACACTTGAGTTCGTTCCTTCTAAGGACGCCGATGTTATCATCACAGGCACGAAGGAGCTTCCACAGCTTGTTAAGGACGAGATGGCTAAGCTGGGATATGATATCGGGGAAGTAGATATCTCAGTCGGTACGAGCTATGACGCAACAGGCGAGGCTATGTCAGCGGGAACAATTGATGTAGGCTGGTTACCGGGCGGTACCTATGCACTCTACTCAGATGATGTAGATGTCATTCTTACAGCTACACGTAATGGTCTTTCAAACGACAGCGAGAATCCGGCAGACTGGAATGGTGATGCCAACGCAACACAGAAGAACGGTCCACAGGTTACATACTACCGTTCACTTATCTACGCAACACCTTCAGAGTACGGAAAGCAGTTAGCTGAGAAGGTTAACAACGGAGAGACACTTACATGGGATGATCTTAACAAGGCTACATGGGCAGTTCAGAAGACTTCCTCATCAGCAGGTTATATCTATCCTACAATGTGGCTTATGAAGAACTATGATGGCAAGAAGATAAGTGATCTTGCTAATGTTATTCCTCTTGATTCCGGCTACGGCACAGCATTCTCTTATGCAGCAGCAGAGAGCGTTGATATCATCGTATGCTATGCTGATGGACGTAACGATTATGAGGAGAGCTGGATGCTTGCTTCAGATAAGCAGGATTCAACAGGCAAGCAGGGTATGGGAAGAAGCGAGTCTATCTGGAATGAGCTTAATGTAATCGGTGTAACAGATGGTATTTACAACGATACAGTTGCTATTTCAAAGAGAAGTCCATATTATACAGATGAGCTTAAGGAAGCTCTTCAGCAGTGCTTTATCAATATCATCAATACCGAGAAGGGTAAAGAGATATTTGGTGTATACAGCCATGCAGGTTATGCAATCGCTACAGACGCAGATTATGATGGCGCCCGTGAAGCACTTAAGGCAGTTTCAGAATAATACGGTATAGCTCCGGATAAAAAAGGGGTACCTCACAAGCTGTGTGGGTGCCCCTTTACTTGAAAAAACAGGTTTTGATTGTTAATAACCATTTGTGTATTTTCGCAAATATCAGCTTGAAAGGGCTGCTACTTTACAAAAAGGAATTAGACGATGATTGAATTTAAGAATGTATATAAGACTTATCCGAATGGCTTTACAGCCTTAAAAAATGTGAATTTGAATATTGAACAGGGAGAATTCGTTGCGATTATCGGACTTTCGGGTGCCGGTAAATCAACTATTCTCCGCTGTATTAATCGTATGCATGATATACAGCAGGGAACACTTACCGTGGACGATGTTGATGTGGAGAGCCTTAGCGGTAAGGCACTGCGCCGTTTCCGCCGCAAGGTGGGAATGATTTTCCAGAGCTTTAACCTTGTATCAAGAAGCACGGTTATCAAGAATGTGCTGACAGCAGATGTGCCGGATATGCCATTCTGGAGAGTATTATTCGGAATATTTACCAAGGAACAGAAGATGAGGGCTTTAGAGAGCCTTGATAAGGTAGGTATCCTTGACAAGGCATATACAAGATGTGACCAGCTCTCAGGAGGGCAGCAGCAGAGAGTTGCACTTGCAAGAACCTTAAACCAGAATCCTTCAATTATTCTTGCCGATGAGCCTGTTGCGAGCCTTGATCCGGTTACAGCGCGTCAGGTTATGAGTGATTTCGTGAGAATCAACAAGGAATACAAGATTACCATTCTTCTGAACATACACCATGTTGACCTGGCACTCAACTACTGTGACCGTGTAATTGGCGTAAGAGCGGGAGAGATTGTTTTTGACGGACCTGCTTCAAGCATTACTCAGGAACAGCTTGACGAGGTGTACAATGGCACGGCGGTTCCTACTACCGAGAAGTCCGATAACTAGGAGGTGCGTTTATGAGTGAAGAGTATAAGGCACCTAAGGCTAAGGTCAAGCTTTTTGACCGCATATTCAAGCCGCAGGTTATCACTATCGCCAATGGACATACAACGGTAAGACCTAGAAGCAGAATGCCTCTCATACTTATTGTGCTGTTCATTGTGCTTTTCTGGGCATTTAAGATGACCGGCTTCAGCTTCGCTACGGTCTTTTCGAGAATAAATGAGCTTTTTGTAATTCTTGGCAAGATTTTCCATCCAAAGTGGAGCTTCTTTGGCAAGGTTATATCACCGCTTATCGACACTATAAAAATGTCCGTCTTAGGTACTGTTATAGGCTGTGCGGCTGCACTTCCTTTTGCGGTGCTTGCTTCAAGCAATATTATTCACAATCGTGTTGTTGTGAGCGTCATCAGATTTATACTGGCTCTTGTAAGAACGGTGCCTACACTTATTATTGCGCTGGTATGTGCGCTTATTTTCTCGCTTGGAACATTTGCCGGAACACTTGCCATCGCGATATTTACATTCGGAGTTGTGGCTAAGATGCTCTATGAGAGCATAGAGACTATAGATATGGGTCCGTTTGAGGCGATGGAAGCGCTTGGCGCGAATAAATTTCAGGCTTTCTGGTCGGCATGTATTCCGCAGATTCTCCCTGTATATTTAAGCCACAGCCTTTACTGCTTTGAGATGAACGTAAGAGCCTCAGCAATTCTTGGATATGTAGGCGCAGGCGGTCTTGGAATAACCATCAATGAGCGTATCGGATGGCGCGATTACAATGGACTTGGAATGGTACTCCTTGCGCTGTTTGTGGTTGTTGTTGCGATTGAGTTTTTCAGTGAATATCTGAGAAAGAAGCTCAGCTAAGTATTAGGAAAGCATGGAGATAGACATGGGTAAAAATAGAAAAAATACTGTAAATAAAAAAGAAAATGCGGAAAGTATTTTGGATAGGGCTGAGAAGAAGCTGACGGTTCTTGAAATGTATGAAAGACAGCCTCACAAGTGGCTTCTGTATCTTGGAATAGTACTTGTAATTGCGGTTATAATTGGATGGTCGGCTTCCGATATACATTTTTCCGGAATGACGGCAACAGGTACGGAGGTTGCCAAGGGTGTTATGCATGGTGTGTTTCACCCGGATACCAAGCTTATGTTCGGTACAGGAGATTCCGATGTGCCGTATCTGCTGTTCCAGACGATAGCGATTGCCGTTCTTGGTACATTGTTCGGTGCAATACTGGCGATACCGTTCGCTTTTCTTGCATCGACAACGATAATGCCGAAGCCGGTGGCATACATTTTCAGAGTGTTTATTCTGCTTATCAGAACCATACCGAGCCTCGTATGGGCACTTATGTGGATAAGAGTTACAGGACCGGGTGCATTCTGTGGAGTTGTCACCCAGTCGGTATGTTCTATAGGAATGATATCCAAGATGTATATAACGGCGATTGAGGATCTTGATACCAAGATTCTGGAGAGCCTTGATGCCATGGGATGTACACCGTTCCAGAAGATTCGTTATGGTGTGCTTCCTCAGCTCACAGCGAGCTTCATATCGACAACAATATACAGATTTGACATCAATCTTAAGGATGCCACAACACTCGGTATTGTAGGTGCAGGTGGTATCGGAGCTTCGCTTATGCAGTGCCTTAACAGCCGTAGATGGGCTATGGTAGGAGCATTTATATGGGGACTTATGATTCTTGTGCTCATCATTGAGTTTGCTTCCACCAAAATCAGAAGAAAGCTGGCAAGGGGATAGTAAAATATACAAATTTAATGGCAGATGAACAGCAATGTTGTTTGCCATTTTTTTTGAAATATGGTAAAATTAGGACAATAAAAGGTTGGGGGACAAAAGTATGTTGAGAACGAGTTTTGCCGTTTTATATATAATTTTGACAGCATTACTTATTGGCTTCATTGTCAAGGCGGCAGGGAGCAGAAGTAAGATGGCCGGACCTGTAATTAAGGTG
>ENA-UOJA01003165-UOJA01003165.1-human-gut-metagenome-genome-assembly--contig:-C19-NODE-3165-length-10149-cov-17.618189_pt1 | contig 10149 bp, 8 predicted proteins | sample MGYA00242337_ERZ723884 | MGnify/ENA metagenome assembly ERZ723884
AGGAGCTGGTGCGTGTGGTGCGTGCACCCAGCGGAGAGATCAGCATTGATCTGGTCGGCAAAAAGCCGGGCCGCGGGGCATACCTTTGCCCCAGCCTCGACTGCCTGACCAAGGCAAAGAAGAAAAAGGCGCTGGAGCGCTGCTTTGAGCAGCCGGTCCCCGCCGAGGTGTACGAGGCATTGGCCGCACAGCTGGCCGAAGCCGCAAAGGAGGCAGCCAATGGCAAAGAAGAATAACGCCCCCGCAAAGCCCAAGCTGCCCCCGGAGGAAGCGCTGTTTCAGGCGCTGAGCCTGTGCCGCAAGGCGGGCGCACTGACCATGGGCTTTGATGCCGTGGAAGATGCCTGCGTCAAGAGCAAGGCATGGCTGGTGATGGTGGCAAGCGATGCCAGCGCCAAGACCGTGCAGCGCCTGAACTATTCTGTGGGCGACCTGGTGGATGTGATCACCATGCCGCTTTCGCAGGATAAGCTGGCCGATATCAGCCGCAAGCCTGTGGCTGTTTACGCGGTGACCGACCGCAACCTCGCAAAGCTCTGCTTTGACCGTCTGTCGGACTGCGGAGCAATCAAAAATGAGGAGGATATGAGCGAATGATCGTAAAATATAAAGTGAGTGATTTTGCAAAGGACCTGAACCTTTCTGCCAAGAAGGTCCTGGACGAACTGAACGCCATGGGCAGCACCGGCAAAAAGAACAGCTCCAACCTCGAGGAGAACGAGCTGAACTACCTGCTGGAAAAGTTCAGCAAGGACAACAGTGTGGCCAATCTGGACGAGTTTTTGAACAGCGCCAAGGAGCCCAAGGCAGAGCCGAAGGCCGAAAAGAAGCCGGAGAAGAAGGCGGACAAGAAGCCCGAGGCCCCCAAGGCTGAAAAGTCGGCCGAGAAAAAGCCCGAGCAGCCCGCCGCCAAGAAGGCTGAGCCTGTTCAGCAGAACAAAAACAACAATAAGCACGGCGACAAGAAGAACGAGCAGCACAAGAAGCGCGAGGAGAAGACCGTCTCCCTGAGCGAGCTGGCCCGCGAGACCGGTGCCAAGGCCTCTGCTGCCCCGGCTCAGTCCGTCTCTGTCCGCCGCGAGGACAGCCAGGTGACGGTCGATACCCGCACCGTGGATGTGAACGTGGACCGCTTCGATGCCCGCTATGACGATCTGGCTTCCACCAAGAACACCGAGAACCGCCGCAAGCCCACCCCGCAGGGCAACAAGCAGAAGTTCACCCAGCGCGGCCAGCGCCAGCGCCAGCAGTTCCAGAAGGGCAAGCGCGAGACCGAGTTCGAGCGCCTGCAGCGCATCCAGCTGGAAAAGGCCCGCAACGCCCAGCTGAAGGTGATGATCCCCGACGAGATCACCGTCGGCGAGCTGGCTGCCCGCCTGAAGCAGCAGGCCGGCAAGGTCATCGCCAAGTTCATGCAGATGGGCGAGATGCACGCCATCAACGATGTCATCGACTTCGATACCGCATCTCTGCTGGCCGAGGAGTTCCACGCAAAGGTCGAGCACGAAGTGCACGTCACCATCGAGGAGCGCCTGTTCACCCAGGAGGAGGATTCCCAGGATGATCTGGTGGAGCGTCCCCCGGTCGTCTGCGTCATGGGCCACGTTGATCACGGCAAGACCAGTATTCTGGATGCCATCCGCAAGACCAACGTCACCGCAGGCGAGGCCGGCGGCATCACCCAGGCCATCGGTGCCTATCAGGTCAAGGTGAACGACAGCGTCATCACCTTCCTGGATACCCCGGGCCATGAGGCATTCACCTCCATGCGTGCCCGCGGTGCCAACATGACCGATATCGCAGTTCTGGTGGTGGCTGCCGACGACGGCATCATGCCCCAGACCATCGAGTCCATCAACCATGCCAAGGCTGCCAACGTCAAGCTGATCGTGGCCATGAACAAGATGGATAAGCCCACCGCAAACCCCGAGCGCGTGATGGAAGGCCTGACCAAGTACGGCATCATCACCGAAGACTGGGGCGGCGATGTGGCCTGCATCCCCGTGTCTGCCCTCACCGGCATGGGCATCAACGACCTGCTGGAGCGCATCGCTCTGGAAGCTGAGGTCATGGAGCTGAAGGCCAACCCCAACCGCCGCGCCAAGGGCGCTGTGGTCGAGGCCCGTCTGGACAAGGGCCAGGGCCCCATCGCCACCATTCTGGTGCAGAACGGCACCCTGCACTCCGGCGATGTGATCATTGCCGGTACCGCTGTGGGCCGTGTGCGCACCATGCGCAACGACAAGGGCCAGCAGCTGAAGGATGCCGGCCCCTCCACCCCTGTGGAGATCACCGGTCTGACCGCAGTGCCCGAAGCAGGCGACCTGTTCGAGGCCGTTGAGGACGAGCGTCTGGCCCGTGAGCTGGCCGAGCAGCGCATCGCTGCCGCCAAGGAGAAGCAGTTCTCCGCCTTCCAGAAGGTCACGCTGGATAACCTGTTCAGCCAGATGGCCCAGAACGACATGAAGGAACTGGCTATCGTGGTCAAGGCCGACGTGCAGGGTTCTGCCGAGGCCGTCAAGCAGAGCCTGGAGAAGATCTCCAACGACGAAGTGCGTGTGCGCGTTATCCATGCCGGTGTCGGTGCCATCAGCAAGTCCGACGTTGACCTGGCCGATGCATCCAACGCCATCATCATCGGCTTCAACGTCCGCCCCGACAATGTGGCCAAGGAAGAAGCCGCTGCCACCAAGGTGGAAATGCGTATGTACCGCGTCATTTACGACGCCATCAACGATGTCACCGACGCTATGAAGGGCATGCTGGCTCCCAAGTTCCGCGAGGTGTCTCTGGGCGAGCTGCAGGTCCGTCAGGTGTACAAGATCTCCAACGTGGGCACCGTTGCAGGCTGCCGCGTCACCAGCGGCAAGATCACCCGCGACAGCAAGGTGCGCGTGGTGCGTGACGGCATCGTCATCACCGAGGACGAGATCGCATCCCTGAAGCGCTTCAAGGACGACGCCAAGGAAGTGGCCGAGGGCTACGAGTGCGGCGTCACGCTGGCAAAGTTCGCCGACGTCAAGGAAGGCGACGTGTACGAAGCCTTCAAGATGGAGGAGTACCGCGACTAAGAGTTTTTGAAATTTTCTCTGGCACTGCTCAAGGTGCCAGAGAAAGTTTGTTTAAGGAGAAATACTATGTCTCAGAAGAATATGGGCCGTCTGGCGCAGGATATGAAGCGCGAGATCATTGCCATCATCGGGCGGCTGAAAGACCCGCGTCTGGAGGGCGGTCTTTTGACCGTCACCCGTCTGGACGTGACCCCCGACCTGGATGTGGCCAAGGTGTATGTGAGCGTGATGGGCCGCGAGGACGGCCCCAAGCCCGCCATTGAAGCGCTGAACCGCGCGGCCGGTCATGTGCGCACCGAAGTGAGCAAGAAGATGCACATCCGCAAGGCACCCCGCTTCATCTTTGTGGAGGACGACGGTGCCGCCTATGCAGCCCACATCAACGAGCTGCTCCGCACGCTGAATGTGAACGGCGACGCTGACGCCGAAGCCAGCGCACCGGAGGAGACCGAGGAATAATTCCGCCTGCGGAAAGGATGGATCATGGAATGACAGAACAGTTGAATGTGCAGCAGATGGCCCAGCGCCTGACGGCTGCAGACAACATACTGATCCTGTGTCACAAAAACCCGGATGGCGATACCATCGGCTGCGGCAGTGCCCTGTACTATGCGCTGAAAGCGCTGGATAAAAATGCAGCGGTGCTCTGCTCCGACGCCATCCCCTCCCGCTACGCCTTCACCAATGCGCGGCTGTTCAAGGGCGAGTTTGAGCCGAAGACCGTGGTGGCCGTGGACGTGGCCAGCGTGCAGCTGTTTGGCGAGGGCAACGGTGTGCCGCAGTTCTCCCGCCATGTGGACCTGTGCATCGACCACCACGCAGGCAACAGCGGCTATGCTGACTTCACCCTGCTGGACGGCGGGGCCGCTGCGGCTGCCGAGCTGCTGTATGAGGTGATCTGCGCCATGGGCGTGGACATCACCCCCCACATCGCCGACTGCCTGTACACCGGCCTTGCCACCGACACCGGCTGCTTCCGCTTCTCGTCCACCACGGCAAACACCCACCTTGTGGCGGCAAAGCTCATCGAGGCGGGCTGCCATGTGGAAGAACTGAACACCCTGCTGTTCGACACCAAGCCTCGGGAACGCATGGAGGCTGAGCGCATTGCCCGCAACCATCTGGAATACTATCTGGACGGCCGGTGCGCGCTCATTTACCTCACCCGGGATGAGATCGAGCAGAGCCGTGTGGACCCGGCGGACCTGGAAGAACTGACCAGCCTGCCTGTGAGCATTGAGGGCGTGAAAGTGGGCCTGACCCTGCGCCAGCAGCCCGGCGGCAGCTACCGCATCAGCGTGCGCACCGCCAAGGGCGTGGACGCCTGCGCCATCGCGCGGCGTCTGGGCGGCGGCGGCCATGCCCGCGCGGCCGGGTGTGAACTGCTGGGCAACCTGGAAAACACCAAGAACGCGATCCTGGCAGAGGTAGAAGCCGAGCTGGACGCACCGCAGGAGGACGCATAAATGCAGGGCATCCTGATCGTTGACAAGCCCATGGACTGGACCAGCTTCGACGTGGTGGCAAAGCTGCGCGGCGTGCTGGGCACCCGCAAGCTGGGCCACAGCGGCACGCTGGACCCCATGGCCACCGGCGTGCTGCCGGTGTTCTGCGGCGGGGCCAGCAAGGCCGTGGACCTGCAGCTGAACCACGACAAAAGCTACCGTGCCACGCTCAAACTGGGCGCAAAGACCGACACCGGCGATGTGACCGGCACCGTGCTGGAGACTGCCCCGGTGACGGCAGGCGAAGCCGAACTGCTGGCCGTGTTGCCGCAGTTCATCGGCCCGCAGCTGCAGGTGCCGCCCATGTATTCGGCCATCAAGCTCAATGGCCAGCCCCTTTACAAGCTGGCCCGCGAGGGCGTGACCGTGGAGCGCAAGGCCCGGCCCATTGAAATTTACAGCATCACCTACGGCGGCAGCCCGGCCGAGAACGAGTTCGTGCTGGACGTGCGGTGCTCCAAGGGCACCTATATCCGCACCCTGCTGGAAGATATCGCCGCCGCCATGGGCCAGAAGGGCACCATGAGCGCCTTGCGCCGCACTTCGGCGGGCGTGTACACTGAAGCCGATGCCCACACGCTGGAAGAAATCCTTGCCGCAAAGGAGCAGGGCCCGGACGCTCTGCAGGCACTGATGCTGCCGGTGGAAAGCGTGTTCGAGAGCCTGCCGCTTTTGGTGGTGGAGCCATGGGTGGAGCAGCACTTGTACAACGGCTGCCCCACCAGCCGCTATCCGGCAGCAGATGGCCGCTACCGGGCGCGCAATGCCGCCGGGCAGTTTTTGGGCCTTGCCAACATCGTGCAGGGCGTGCTGCGGGTAGAAAAGCTGTTTGTAGAACGCAATTGACGCCCGCATTCGTTCATTTGCCGTTGTTTTTTAGAAACACAAAAGTCTGACCGAAACGTTCTTGGCTCTCCCTTTGGGAGAGCTGTCACCGTCAGGTGACTGAGAGGGCGAAGGCGTATTCCGAAAGTAAAGGAAACAAAACCCATGCAGATCATTTCACAGTTTGCGCCGCTGCCGCTGGCGGAGCCCGAGAAAGGCACCGCTGTGGCAATGGGCTTCTTTGACGGCATCCACATCGGCCACCGGGCGGTGATCGACGGGGCTGTGCAGTGGGCCAAGGCCCACGATGCCGCCCCGGCTGTGTTCACCTTCAAGCTGCCGGTGGTGAATAAAATGAAGGGCAGACGGCTGCTGTCCACAGCGGACAAGCACGCGCTGATCGCAAGCCTGGGCGTGGAGTATTACCTCACGCCGGATTTCGAGGAGATCAAAGGCCTGACGCCGGAGCAGTTTGTCCGCGGCATCGTGGAGGACTGCCATGCCCGCGCCCTGTTCTGCGGCGAGAACTTCACCTTTGGGGCAAAAGCTGCGGGCAATCCTGAGATGCTGCGCCGCCTGTGCGCGCCGCTGGGCGTGGAAGTGGTGGTCATCCCCATGGCGCAGTTTGAAGAAAAGCCGGTGTCCTCCACCCGCATCCGCACCGCGCTGGAAGGCGGCGACATCCCGGCGGCCAACGCCATGCTGGGCATGCCCTACGCCATCCGGTTCGAGGTGCAGCACGGCGCGGGTCTGGGCCACACGCTGGGCGTGCCCACCATCAACCAGCTGTACCCGGCCGGGTTCCAGATGCCCCGCAGCGGCATCTATATCACCCGCACCCGCATCGGCGGCAGGTGGTACCCCTCGGCCACCGGTCTGGGCAGCCGCCCCACCGTCAACGACGACGCCACCAAGGTGACCTGCGAGACCTTCATCCCGGGCTTCTCCGGCGACCTCTACGGCACCGACCCGGTGGTGGAGTTCCACGCCTACCTCAGCCCCAGCAAAAAGTTCGACACGCTGGACGAACTGCGGGCGTGCATCAACAACGCCGCAAAGCGCGCGCAGGAATATTTTGCATAAGATTGCATAAGAAAAAGACCTGTCCTTCCGGAGATCCCGGAAAGGCAGGTCTTTTTTGCTGCTTATTCGTAGTCGATGGGCAAAGTGGGCAGGCCGTTCAGCTCAAGGCCCGCCGTGTGGCCTGCGATGTACTGGTAATAGCCTTGTGCCGCGATCATGGCACCGTTGTCGCCGCAGAACTTCAGCTCCGGCAGGTAGACCTTTGCCCCCAGCTTCTGGGCACCGTCGTTCACCAGCTGGCGCAGGCGGCCGTTGGCGGCCACACCGCCTGCCAGACACACCTGCTTTGCCCCGGTGTCGGCGGCGGCCAGCAGCAGCTTTTCGGCCAGGATGCCCGCAATGCGCTCCTGGAAGCTGGCGGCAAGGTCCGGCACGTTGACCGCCTCGCCCTTCATCTGGGCCTTGTTCACCTCGTTGAGCACGGCGGTTTTCAGGCCGGAGAAGCTCACGTTGTACTTGCCCTCCACATGGGGCACCGGCAGGCGGTAGGCCTTGGGGTCGCCGGTCTTGGCGGCGTTGGCCACGCTGGGACCGCCGGGGTAGGGCAGGCCCAGCGTGCGGGCCACTTTGTCAAAGGCTTCGCCTGCGGCATCGTCCACCGTGTGGCCGAGGATGTGGTAGTGGGTGTAGTCCTGCACTTCCACGATGTGGCTGTGGCCGCCGGAGGCCACCAGGCAGAGGAAGGGCGGTTTCAGCTCCGGGTGGGTCAGGTACAGCGCAGCGATGTGGCCCCGCAGGTGGTGCACCGGCACAAGGGGCTTGTTTGCCGAGTAGGCCAGGCCTTTGGCAAAGTTTACGCCCACCAGCACTGCGCCGATGAGGCCCGGCGCAAAGGTGACGGCCACGGCGTCCACATCGTCGATGGTCTTGCCTGCATCCAGCAGGGCTTTTTTCACCGTGGCACTGATGAACTCGCAGTGGCGGCGGCTGGCGATCTCCGGCACGACGCCGCCGTACAGCGCCTGTTCTTTCACGCTGGTGGAGATGACGTTGCTCAGCAGGTGCCGGCCGTCCTCCACCAGAGCTGCGGCGGTCTCGTCGCAGGTGGATTCAATTCCTAGAATGATCATTTTAATGGGCCTCCAGCCAGTTTTTGCCTGTGTGCACATCGGTGCTCAGCGGCACGGCGTAGTGCACGCAGCCTTCCATTTCCTCCCGCAGGATCTGCGCGGCCTTCTCGGCCTCGGCCTCCGGGGCCTCTACGATCAGCTCATCGTGGACGGTGAGGATCAGGCGGCTCTCCATCTTTTCGTCCCGCAGGCGCTTCCACACCCGCACCATGGCCAGTTTGATCACGTCGGCGGCAGTGCCCTGAATGGGGGTGTTGCGGGCCATGCGCTCACCGCTGGCGCGGATGTTGTGGCTGTTGCTGTTCAGCTCCGGCAGGGCACGGCGGCGGCCGAACAGGGTGGAGACGTAGCCGTTGGCCCGGGCGTCGGCGATGGTCTTGTCCATATAGCTGCTCACGCTGGGGAAGGCGGCCAGATAGTTCTTCAGGAAGGCGTCGGCCTCCTTCACGGTCACGCCGATGTCCTTCGAAAGGCTGTAGGCACCCTTGCCGTACATGATGCCAAAGTTGATGGCCTTGGCACCGGAGCGTACCCGGGGCGTCACCTCGCCCTGGGGAATGCCGTAAATTCTGGCGGCAGTGCTGCGATGGATGTCCTGACCGCTGCGGAAGGCCTGCTGCATGTGCTCGTCGCCGGTGACGTGGGCCAGGATGCGCAGCTCGATCTGGCTGTAGTCGGCGTCCACCAGCACGCAGCCCGGTTTTGCGATGAAGTAGGCGCGCAGCTGGCTGCCCAGCTCGGTGCGGATGGGGATGTTCTGCAGGTTGGGGTTATCGGAGGAAAGACGTCCGGTGCGGGCCTCGGTCTGGTTGAAGCGGGTGTGGATGCGGCCATCCTCGCCGATGACCTTCAGCAGGCCCTCCACATAGGTGGAGTTCAGCTTCTGGTAGGCGCGGTACTGCAGGATGTCCTCCACCAGCGGGTAATCCCGCAGAGCTTCCAGCGTCTCTGCGTCGGTGGACCAGCCGCGCTGGGTCTTTTTGCCGTGGGGCAGGCCCATGGTGACAAACAGCATCTCACCCAGCTGCTTGGTGCTGTTGGGGTTGAAGCTGGCGCTGCCGGTCTCCATGTGGATGCGGGTGAGCACCTGTTCCAGCTCGCTGCGCAGCTTCACGCCGAACTGGTCGATGCCGTCGCGGTCCACCAGCATGCCGATGCGGGTCATATCCGCCAGAACCTGTGCCAGCGGGAACTCGATCTCGTTGTAAAGGGGGTCCTCGCCGCAGGCGGTGATCTCGGCCTTCATCTTGGCGAACAGGTCCGCCAGACGGCCTGCGTCCGGGTAGTCTGTGCAGGTGAAGGCGGCGGCGGCCTTGTAGCTGGGCACCAGCTCACCTACCTGATACTTGGAAGCCGAGGCGTCCAGCAGGTAGGCGGCCAGTTTGCCGTCCCACACGATGCTGCTGCCCCAGCCGCCGACGGCCATGGCCTTGGCGTAAAGCGGTGCGGAATTGAACACATCCAGCGTCACATCCGGGTCATCCAGCAGGCGCACGAGCTCTGCGTCTTCCAGCGGGTAAACGGTGGTGCCCTGCACGGCGTACCAGCTCTCGGGCTGCAACACCACGTTGTGGACGCCCTGCTTGCCCATCACGGGGGGGCGGGACGCCACCAGATAATGCCCGGCAGGGGTCAGCGGCAGCGGTGCGATCTCTGCCTCGGGCAGGTTCGCGGTCTCCTCCTCCAGATTGGCGGGCACGATGCCGCCCAGCCCGAAGCGCTGGATCAGGGAGTGAATCTCCAGCTCCTGCAGCATGCGCACGGCTTTGGGCTTGTTGCCCTCGCCGATGGCGTAGGCACCCTCGGCGGTGTCGATGGGCGCATCGGTGCGGATGGTGCCCAGGGTGTGGCTCAGCTGGGCCAGCTCGCGGCATTCCAGCAAATGTTCCCGCTGCTTAGGCTTGATGCGCTTGTCGTCGATGTGCTCATACACCCCTTCCAGCGAACCGAAGTTCTGCACGAGGGAGAGGGCGGTCTTTTCGCCGATGCCCCGCACGCCTGGGATATTGTCGGAAGCATCGCCCATCAGGCTCTTGACCTCGATGAGCTGCTTGGGCTCGATGCCGTATTTTTCGCGGATGGCGTCCACATCCATGGTCACGGTCTTGCTGCGGCCCAGCGCTGTGGTGGCCAGCAGCACCGTGGTGGTGTCGCTCACCAGCTGCAGGCTGTCGCGGTCTCCCGTGGCAAGGAAGCAGTCGTCCTGCCGGGCCGCGCAGGCGGCGGCCAGCGTGCCCAGGATGTCGTCGGCCTCCCAGCCTTCGGCGGTGACGATGCGATAGCCCAGGTCCGTGAGGATCTCCTTCAGCACCGGCATCTGCTGGGCCAGCTCGTCCGGCATGCCGTGGCGGGTGGCCTTGTAGCCCTCGTACATCTTGTGGCGGAAGGTGGGGGCCTTCAGGTCAAAGGCCACAGCCACTTCGTCGGGCTGGGACTCCTTCAGCAGGGAGAGCATGATATTCAGAAAGCCGAAAATGGCGTTGGTATAACGGCCGTCCTTGGTGGTCAGCAGCTTGATGCCGAAAAAGGCACGGTTGGCGATGCTGTTGCCGTCAATGACCAGTAAACGCATAGTCGTGTTCCTCCATTGCATTA